>Ga0209344_10006036_pt1 | contig 10152 bp, 11 predicted proteins | sample Cruoilmetagenom6_FD_187293 | JGI IMG/M metagenome (GOLD analysis project Ga0209344, IMG submission 187293) | Oil polluted marine microbial communities from Coal Oil Point, Santa Barbara, California, USA - Santa Barbara Oil Seep Sample 6 (SPAdes)... | ecosystem: Environmental > Aquatic > Marine...
ACGGACCTCACAGAACCCTCCAGATTCTTTGACAAACACCGTTGCAGCTTGATGGGCATACCTGCTCTTTAGCCTGCACCAGCCGATAGTGGGAGGGCTCACCAGAGCGGTACAAAATCGCCTTGACCTCAAGGGTCCCCATTCTGCTTCTAGGCCCTCTTCCCTGCCGGGCGTGATGACGCAAATTATGAGGGTGACGCTTCCTCATTGGTAAACTTGCGGGGTTTCCAGGGCACGCCGGGGAATGCACTACATGATGACATTGCAGTTGTGATGTGCCCACGGTTTTCGTCTACTTTTCCTGACTGGGCAGCGCAAATTTGAAGCCTGGAGCACCTTGCGGGGAACCTGTTTAAACGCCATGCGAAGCGTCACAACATGCTGGCAACTCGAAACAACTCATCTCAATTTATCCTGCCGCGATTCTGAACCCTGCTCCGACGATTCCATACGGGGATTTTGCGATTCCTCAACAAACGGCGTTTGCAAAGACAGCCTGTTGTGCGGGATGATGGTGCGTGGGTGAATGTCCAACACAGGGAGGCAGGGAAATGGCCAGGAAGACACAGAGGCAGCGCAGTGAAGAGCAGCGCGTTCGTCAGGCGGAGATCCGCAAGGCTGCCCGGAATGCCCGGCGGCCGGACCGGGACGACATTGCCCGAATGCTGCTCTGGCAGATGATATCCGGCATTCAGAAGAAGAGCGCGGACAAACGCGACATGCTGGACAAACTGCGCAACCAGATTGTCGATGGACTAGAAACCCAAGGCTTCGATGTCCGGGAATCCGAGGAGGTGTTTGAGGGCCTCGTCGAACGATATGCCAATGGCATCTTCCCGTTCCGCCGCAAGCTGTATCTCAATTCCGGGGCCGAAGAGACCGAATAATGCGGGCTTTCGCATTGTACAATGAGAGCAAAAGGGATGCTCCTTTGGGTTTCCAATAAACTCCCCTGCGGTCTTGGCTTGATCGAATTCCGACGGCTAAACTTGTTCCTGTGCGAACGGCGTTGTCCAAATTTCTGCTGTCTTCCCCCCGTTACTCTCTACAACGGCGTTTACACAGGAATCGCATTCACCTACCCGGTCGCGATTTTTTGGACGCAGGAGAACAATACGTTGCGAGCGTTGTAAAAAATGCACCGCGAGTAAAGGCAATCCTCCACACTCACTTATGAGAACCGCAGCCGATGGCCGTCTCTTGCTTTGGTGCTACCCGAGTACAGCAGCAAGTGCTGCCTCACCGTCTTTTGACATCATTGCCTTTCCCGCCAGGATCGCCGTTTGCCAGGATGGCCCGCGATCCCATGCCTCCTTATAGGCTTCAGCGAGATCGGAACCCCGACGAGTTTCAACAAGTGCCTCACAGAGGAATGATGCCTGAGCGATGTCCTTGCTTTTTTTGAGGGAGCCAGGGCCTTCCGACTTGCGCCGGCTCGCGATGATCATCTTGTGGATGGCATACCGCTCCGGCGACGGCACAACGACGCTCACGCCGGCTTTATGCAGCATTACAGTTCGGACTGGCTCATAGATCAGATAATCCATGAACCGCAATGGAATGGCCGCAGCGCCGCCGAGTGCGGGCATCAACGAAGGCTTGTCAGTGTTGTCATCACTTCCCCGATTACTGGTCAGGAACTCGACACGAAAACCTGCCGCAGTTGTGAAAGCTGCCACCCGGGCTTTATCGCTGTGATGCGGAACCGCCCGAAACGTTGGATCGACTGTCTTGAGCAACTCGATGATCGGCGGCAAGCTGTCCTTGACCTCCGCGGAGATTGCAAAATCCTGGGCAAAATCGACATCACCAGTTTGAAGCATGGCATTGGGCAGCCGCACGCCGAGGATTCCGCTATAGCAATTGAAAGCGGCGGTGCCGACCAGGACGGCCCGGAGCCGAAACAGGCCCGCATCCGCCAGGGCCTCGATCACATCGCCGGCCATCGGATTGGGCCCGCTCATTCCAGCATCGCGTTTCAAGGTCGAGACGAATTTGCGACGCGTCTTCAGGCTATCCTTGATCTCTCGGAATCTCGCTACCCGCTCGGTTAGCGTAAGGTCGGATTTTGGGCCAACATAGCAGCGTATGTTCTTCCCATCGATCGGCTCATCAAAATACCAATATTCGCGGTCCTTGACCCGAACCGGGACGAAGCGCCCCGAGAACGAAAAATCACCCTGGAACTGCGCATCGAAAGAACGATCCGCGAGTTCGGCCAGCATCGTTTGATACATCAGGTCGATGTGTTTCATGGCGGGTTTTTCTCGGTTCCGAAAGATTGTTATACTAGATGAAAAATCATAATATAATCAACTTCGATCCATGTCAAAAGCGTGAGCAAACTCAAACCCGGTTGTGGTGAGATTATGAAATGACAACCTCAGGCTGGATGACGGCATGAATGCCATCCCGGAATAGGCATCACATTGACCAGCGTGTGATGGACACGGCGCAAGCAAGATTGCAACCAAGCTCACGTCTGGAAGGCGATTCATCCAATTGGGCCACGATTTCGACCGTTTCACAGCTTTGCGCCCATAGGGCATAACAAACGAAAAGGTTAGAACCCGACCAGCACCATGTCCAGTGCGGCCATGATCTCGTTGTCCTGCCACAACAGACTTGTCACCGGATTGCGCAATAGCGAACGAGGAACCGCCGCCATGAACTGCGTGACCATAACGTATAGCTCGTCGCCAATCTCAAATACGGGATTGAGGCGCTGGGCCGGAACCGGAGCTTGCGCCAGAGGTAACAAGGGCACCACAATCCGAGTGTTAAGCCCGTTCAGGACATCGGCCTGGACGTCGAGCAGATAGCCCGCCCCTCCGGGATTGGCGTAGACCTCGAATCGAGCCATCAGAACTGCCTGTACTGGTCCAGGGGCAAGCCGTGCTTGTCGGCCCAAGCGTTTGAGCTCGCTAGAGCTGCGGCATTCTCGCGCTGCCAGGCCTTCGCCTTCGCTTCGGCCACGGCACGCCGCAAACCGGCCTCTGCCGCTTGCGACAGATTAACCCCGAACGATCTGGCCTCCGTCAATAGGGACGAGTCCAGCGTCAAGTTTGTAGGTTTTTTGGGTGCAGTCTGAGCTTGCATGGTCTACCTCGTTTCATGGGCATAATATATGCACATGAAAATCAACACAAGTCTGAGCGTGTCTATCACGGGCTGCCTTATTTTCCAGTGTGAACGCAGGCCGCGAGCAACACGCTATTGCCCGTCAAAATTCGACTCTGACGACGGCATAGTCTGCACCGCATCGCGGCTCAACAACCCCGCATCCTCAAGCGCTTCCATATCGGGCAAGTCGCGCAGCGTCTCCATACCAAAGGCGGAAAGGAAGTGTTTCGTGGTGACATAGGTATAGGGTGCCCCCGGCGTTGGGCTGCGCGGCCCAGACGCAACAAATCCGGCCCCGCGTAGAGACCCAATCATGTCACGACTGACTTCCTTGCCTAAAATCTTCGACAGCTCGCTCCTGGTCACCGGCTGGGAATAAGCAATCGACATCAGCACCATCGCCTCGAACTCAGACAGCGCCGCGGCTCCTCCCCGAGTTGGTGTCGCCGATGTCCGTATTGTATCGGCATAAGCCGAACGGGTTCTGTGCTGCCAACCGCCGGCAACCGACACCAGCTCGTAGGGCCGGTAGCAGAGTTCCTCACGAAGATCGTCGATCAGCAGATCAATGCTGCAGTTCTTACCGACGACGCGGGCCAAAACCTCGCGGCCAACCGGGTTGGCCGAGGCAAAGATTACCGCTTCCACACGCATCATCCACTCCCGCCAGCGCAGCTCTGCCGGCAACCCCTCCAGTTCCCGATCAAAGGACACATTGTGTCCACCATCGTGTCCACCATTCGCTTTCTTGCTGTGGGGTGGTTTGTCTGTCCTTGATCCGGTCATTTTCACAGCCCGTAAATCCGGAAGGAGGAGCGGCCGGAGAGTTCGCGCACCGCGCCAAAACTCTCTAGCCGTTCAAACAACCGGGCGCTGGCCCAGCGCGATAGATTGGCGCCAGGGGCCGAGGCCAGGACCGCGTCTTCGTTCAACAGATTTTGAATCACGCTGTCGGCGCCCTTGGTCCGCAGTTTTGGCGCAACCGTCAAAAGCAGATCAGCGCGCCGCGCAATCTCCGCCGCCGAACGCAAGGCCGCCTCGGCCGCATCAACCAGGGCCATACAGAGCGCCCCTGCGAATGCGGGTTCGCCGGGGCGGGTGCGGCCTCGTCCGCCGATTGTGCGAAACGATGGGCCATATCGCTCAGTCAGTAACAGCGGGACAGGTTTTGGCCAGGTGAGCTTTAGTGCCAGAATTATGTCAGCCAACAAAAACGCCAAAACTTCGGCGTCCGGACGAACGGCAAAGATCGCCGTTATAAGGTCCGCCACAGCAAAAGGTGCCGCCCGTCCGGACTTGAGAGCACCTTCCGTCAGATCCGGAACTGTAGCAAGCTGCTCATCCCACCCAAGCGCCAAAAGTTCGGCAAGCTCTTTGACGAAGGTTTTGGTGACCCCGCTGGTTCGACCAGAGACTTTTTGCGTGGCCAGGAGAATCTTTCCCGCCGGACCTGGATCATCTCCTGGTGCCGTGAGCAACACTGCGTCACGCAACCCGTCACACAACGTGTCACGCAACTCGTGTTCGCCTGCCTTGCGGCCGATCAGCCGGGCGGCAACGCCGGCGCAGTTCAGAGCTTGCCGGGAGCGCCAGCAGCCGATCCAGACGGGATCGGAGCGAACCAGATCGTCAAGCGTTTTCAAGGCGATGCCGGCTGCAAAAGCCGCGTCGGCTTCGTTTTGATCACGACCGCGCGCACGCGACCAACCTGGCAGGCGAAATGCAGAAGTCGGTATTGATGATGTGTCGGGCGGCAACGAATCCATGCCGACGAGACTATACCGGGTGCGCGGTTTATGCTATCAAAATCGCCTCTAACTGCACAGCCTGTCGTTGAAGAACGATGACCGATAATCTTGCATTATCGGACGTTTTGCTCATTATAGAAAGATGGCTCAAAACACCGACCAAAATGGCGTAAATCATCTCAATCAAAGCTCTGCTCCACAGGACAGTACAGCCGCCAGCAACAATGATATCGCGACGTCGGCCATTCAACATGTCCCCTCCCCTGCTGCGCGCGCCGGTGCTGATCCCGGTTCAGGCACCGGTCTGCCGGCAAACCACCCACACCTTGGGCAACTCACCGAGCAGGCTCGCAGCTATGTCCAAGCTGCCAGTTCCGCCAACACCCGTAAGGCCTATGCCTCTGACTGGAAGCATTTTACAGCCTGGTGCCGGCGCTCCGGTCTATCTGCCCTTCCCGCCGATCCGCAAACTATTGGGCTGTATATTACCGCGTGTGCCGTTGGCAGTGACTTCGTCACTAACATTGTCACGGCGCCGGGCAGGTCCGGGCGAGACACAAAACCCAACAGTGTGGCTACGATTGAGCGGCGCTTGTCCTCATTGTCCTGGAATTTCTCACAGCGCGGACAAACCCTCGATCGAAAGGACCGGCACATCGTCACGGTGATGGCCGGTATCCGCAATACCCATGCCAAGCCACCGGTTCAGAAGGAAGCGGTAATGGCTGAAGATATCGTCGCCATGCTGGAGACAATCGACCGCAGCACCCTGCGTGGCCTGCGTGATCGCGCCATGTTGCTGGTCGGCTATGCCGGCGGCCTGCGACGATCCGAAATTGTCGGTCTCGACCTCAAGGCGGATCAAACTGAAGATGGCCGTGGATGGATCGAGATTTTTGACAAGGGCATGCTGATCACCCTGCGCGGCAAGACCGGCTGGCGCGAGGTCGAGGTCGGCCGCGGTTCTTCCGATGCCACCTGCCCGGTCGTTGCTACCGAGACCTGGATCAAGTTTGCCAGGCTCGCCCATGGTCCGCTGTTCCGCAGGGTCACCGGCCGGGGTAAAACAGTTGGCCCAGAGCGATTAAACGACAAGGAGATTGCCCGCTTGGTCAAGCGCACTGTGAAGGCTGCAGGCATCCGGGGCGATCTGGCTGAAGGCGAGCGGGTGTTCAAGTTCTCCGGCCATTCACTCCGCGCCGGCCTAGCCTCATCTGCAGAGGTCGACGAGAGGTATATTCAAAAACAACTCGGACACGCTTCTGCAGAAATGACGCGCCGATATCAGCGGCGGCGCGACCGATTCAGGGTTAACCTCACAAAAGCTGCCGGACTTTGAACTCCCCTCCCCTGCCGGTGGCCACTTGTCACTCGTATAATTACGGACTATATAGTCTATATAGTCTATATAGTCTATATAGTCTATATAGTCACTCTGATCAGGAGAGGTGCAATGCAGCCATCGCCGCATTATGAACAAAGCTGGACCGTCGCTAAGGCGAAAGCGAAACTCTCAGAGGTCATAGACCGCGCGCAATCCACGCCGCAAACGATCACCCGACACGGCAAACCAAGCGTCGTTGTCATCTCTGCCGAGGAATGGCAGCGGAAGACCGCGCGCAAGGGTACGCTTGCCGAGTTTTTGATGGAGTCGCCACTGCGAGGCACCGAACTAGATCTCGAGCGGCAACGCGACGAACCACGTGATCTGCCACTGTGAGGCTTCTGCTCGATACAAATGTTCTCTCAGAAGTGACAAAGCCGCGCCCCGAGGGTCGCGTACTCGAATGGCTGGACGGACTTGACGAAGATCGCTCTTTTATCAGTGTCGTGTCGATTGCGGAAATTCGTCGTGGCGTTGCCCTCATGGACAACGGGCGGAAACGCGACTCGCTGGTCGAGTGGCTCGCATCGGACCTGCCACAACGGTTTGAACATCGGGTTATTCCCGTGGAGGAACGCGTTGCGCTGGCCTGGGGGGATCTAATGGGCGACGCAAAGCGGAACGGCAGAGGCATGTCGTCGATGGATGGCTTGATCGCGGCTACCGCGATTGCACACGACCTCACTCTCGCGACACGCAACATCAAGGATTTCGAGGGCTTCGGGATCAATCTCACTGATCCTTGGTGCGCATGAGCGATGTCATGTCTGGATGGCGCCCGTTTGGCAATATGTTTTCAGGCGATGTTTGAGCTTTGCGGGTCGGGTGCAGTCATGTCTCCGGCCTGTTTTGCGGTACCATATGACCGCTGGTCCTGTTGTTGTCTGCCTGAACCGATCCCTATCAGGTTATCGCGCTGTTGATGCGCAAGACAACACCACGGGTTCTTCGGTTCGTGCGGTCCATTCCGCCTTGCTGTCACATCATACCATCGTCACTCCGCCAACTGTGGTGCCCCGAAAGGCAAGTCGCGATGACGGGGCCAATTCCAGGAATAATTGAAAGCCAGAGACTGACATCGTCGTTGCGATGAGCGGCGAGTATCGCCTTGTCGAGCTTTGCGATCTGACCCTCGATCTCTATCAATGTTGTCGCCAATGGTAATAGAACAATGCGAACAGCGTGCGGGGTGGATCGTTCATCATCGTCCAGAATGGAGATTAACTGCCGGGCGTTGTGAGCCCCCTGTGGGGCGACAATGCCAAGTTCAGCAAAATGACCACGCAAGGCATTGATGAGAGCAGTCCGTTGAGAGATCAGAAGTTCGCGCGCGCTATGCAGCATCAATGTCGCCTGCTGTTCCTCACTCTTGACTGGAACAAACCGCATTGATGGTCGTGTGACGGCTTCGCAAATAGCGGCGGCATCTGCAGCATCGCTCTTCTGTCGGCGCAAGTATGGCTTGATATAGCTCGGTGGGATCAGTCGGACTCCATGGTCAGCTGCCATCAGGGTTCGCGCTCAGTGATGGGCTGTTGCGCAGGCTTCCATACCGATCAGGCAAGGCGCAAGCTTCTCAAAGAACGGCTGCATCTGCCCGCGTCGTAGCGTCTTGCGCAAGACTATCTGTCCGCCCGCATCAATTCCATGAAGCTGGAAAACATTCTTTGCGATATCAAGTCCAATTGTCGTAATCTTATCCATGGTGGGTGGCTCCTTTCAAGGTTCAGCAAAACCTATTTTGGCACACTCGATGCCGTCGGAGGGTGCCATCCACTACATCAGGTTAATCGACCAGGTACTTCGGGACAGGTGCACGTGGGTCAGGTGGTCACGCCTACAATCCTCTCCCAATCTACGATGGCGTTGAACCGATATAGATGGGCGGCAAGGGCTGGGTGTTTCGAGCGAGACGTAACAAAGAGATTTCGGACCGCAGAGAAAACGGAAACGAATTTCTGCAGCCTGCCTGGCGACCCAATTACAGACAGGATCCGTTGGTTTTCGCAAAGGCGGATGTGAACTTTCGGCACGATCGTCGAGACCATTTCGTGACCGACGCTCGGCTGCCGGCGTGCCGTTCCATAGCGGCAACTTAACGGTGATGATGCGCTTAGGGCGACTTCCCTGCCGATTCACCTACTGATCAGGAGACGTCTGGCAGCCTTGGTGTTGTCCGATTCTGGGCGATGCCAGCGTGAATATGGCCGTTCTAATTGGCCGCGCGGCACAGCCGATGGTACCTCCTTCCGATCCTTGAGACCTCTTCATCCAGATGCAAAAAATCGTTCGCGTTTGGCGGCTTTCGCCGCAAACGGCAAGCCTGATAAGGGCCGAACTTTCTGGTCCGGTAACGGATCATTTCATTGGAAACGACGATGCCGCATTCCAATGGCAATTCTTCTAACAGGCGCAGGCTTGGCGGAAAGCGGAAGTAGGGCCAAATCGCGTGGTTGATATTTGCCGGCGGAAAGCAGTGATGTTTATAGCTGCTGGGCGAACATTGCACGCTGCATGGCTATAGGATCAATGCTGATCACAATTTTCCTGACATCACCGCCGCAGCACTGAAGCAGTCCGTGTGAGAGGCCGTTCCCAATCAGCATCCGGGTTCTTGGGGCAGATGCCGAACTGCCAGATGGTAGTCACATGTCCGCATGGTCCATGTGGATACTGTGCCCGCGGTGGCGCTCGAAAACCAAAGCGGCATGGATATGAAGTGAATATGCGAACCCTTTCCACGACGCGGGTCCGAATTTCCTCTCACGACCAGATGCCCGGGCCGCGACCCACGTTTGCGGAGGGCGGTTTCCTGTGGACACAGGAGCCCACCTCGCCGGCCAGATCACCGCGCCCAGGAATGTCGATGGAAATGTCGCCGTCACTCTGGTTGTCTGATTGATGATCTGTCTCTGTTCCGGTGACGGCGCCTGAAGGCGCGGTATCTCACCGCACACCCTATCTATTTTGATTTGCGCAGGCATCTGATCAATTGGCCTCTGGTCCTCTCCTAAGCTGCGCCGCAAAGCGGGAAGCTACCCCGTTACGTTGCCTTGTTTCGGTGAACTTATTTCTCGGTTAACGTCGGCAGGCAGTAACTCCAAGCAGGTGTACACCAAACGGGTTCGTGTGTGGGTCGTGGTTTTTGCTTGGAAGTTCCCCGTGGGGAACAGGATTGAATTCGCTCCGGGTTTCGAAAATTGGCCCGATGAGGCATGTTCATATCTGAAGGTTCCCCGCGGGGAACTTTGGCGGGTCAACGGATCAGTCAAAGATGAAGCCTTTGCAGCCGTTCCCGAATCGAGTTACTTGTGGCTACGACAAATTGCGAAATTTTCGTTTTTTTGCGTAGTCACACAGTGTTTAACCTTCTGTTAACCATACCGGGTAATACAGTGGCGTAACACAGCACGGAGCAGCGCGTTGACTCGGCATTTGAACAGTCTGGACTTCATGCAGACGTTTTCCAACAAGTTGGATTACGCGCTGCGCAATTTGTCGTTGGCACAGTATCCGCCAGATGCGCACCGCGTCATGCGAACCTTTGCATCCTCGGAAGTGGCAAGTCTTCTTGGGGTAACGGAAGCCTATATTCGCCAGATTTCGCTCAAGGGCAGGGGGCCTGAACCAGAAGTCACCAGCAATGGCCGCCGGCTTTATACCGTGACGCAAATTCTCGAACTGCGCATGTTGCTGGCTGAAAACGGCCGCAAGAAATGGATCAATCCGCGCCGTATCGAAGGTGAGGATTGTCAGGTGATTGCGGTCACCAATTTCAAGGGCGGGTCATCCAAGACCTCGACCACGATCCATCTCGGCCATTATCTGGCCTTGAGAGGCTATCGGGTACTGGCGATTGATCTCGATCCGCAGGCCTCGTTGACCGCGCTTCACGGC
>Ga0209344_10006037_pt1 | contig 10150 bp, 8 predicted proteins | sample Cruoilmetagenom6_FD_187293 | JGI IMG/M metagenome (GOLD analysis project Ga0209344, IMG submission 187293) | Oil polluted marine microbial communities from Coal Oil Point, Santa Barbara, California, USA - Santa Barbara Oil Seep Sample 6 (SPAdes)... | ecosystem: Environmental > Aquatic > Marine >...
AGGTGACGTAATGCGCCACGCCAACATGGCCGGAACCAGCACACATGGTGGTGTTCTGATGGCCATGGGGGATGATCACACCGGCGAATCCAGCACCGTGCTGCATCAAAGCGAATGGGCAATGGTAGATGCCTATATTCCGGTTGTCAGTCCCGCGGGCGTGCAGGAAATCATTGATTATGGTCTTTATGGATATGCCTTAAGTCGCTTTTCCGGCCTATGGGTCGGGTTGAAAACCATGAAAGACACGGTCGAAGCCACAGCTGTGGTCGACGGGCGAACGGACCGGATGCAATTAACGGTGCCGGAATTTGAGATGCCTGAGGGCGGGTTGAACATCCGCCTGAACGACACACCTCATGCGCAAGAAGCCCGAGTGATCGATTATCGTCGTTACGCCGCCGAAGCCTTTAGCCACGCCAATAAAATGGACAAACGCATGTTCGGCAAACCAGGGGCCAAGATCGGTTTTGTCGCGGCTGGCAAAAACTGGCTTGATTTGGTGCATGCACTGGACTTGCTGGGAATCGACAAGGAAGAAGCCGAGAGATTGGGCATAACAACCTACAAAGTTGGTCAAACATTCCCTCTGGACATGAGAGGTTTCCACGACTGGGCGGAAGGTCTGGACTTGATCGTTGTGGTTGAAGAAAAACGTAAACTTATCGAAGTACAGATCAAAGAAGCCATTTTTGACGATCGCCGCGGGCGTCGTGTTTACGGTTGGCACAAGGGTAGCGGTGCCGGTGGTATGCACGGTGAAGAGTTGTTTCCGACCCGAGGTGCGCTTGATCCGATTATGATTGCCGAAAAGCTTGGTGAAATTTTGATCGAAGAAGGGCGTGGGACGGAACAGGTAAAGGCCGGAATTGCCGCTCTTGTCGAAGCCCGGCGCAACGACAACGCCGAAGATCTTGCCAACCGCACACCGTATTTTTGTTCTGGATGTCCCCACAACAGCTCAACCAAAGTTCCGGATGGTAGCCGCGCCTATGCCGGGATCGGATGCCATTACCTGGCGCAATGGATGGACCGGGAAACCACAGGATTTACCCATATGGGTGGGGAGGGTGCAAATTGGATTGGCGAGGCGCCGTTTTCCAAGCGCAAACATGTGTTCCAGAACATCGGTGATGGTACATATAATCACTCAGGTATTCAGGCGATCCGAGCGGCTGTCGCAGCAGGTACAACGATAACCTACAAAGTTCTTTACAATGATGCTGTTGCCATGACCGGCGGTCAAACCAACGACGGTGGGTTAGATGCACCGCGCATCGTGCGTGAACTCAAGGCCATGGGAATTGAACATGTGTTTCTGGTTTACGACGAAAAAGAAGGCATTGATCTTTCTGATTTTCCGCAAGACGTTGAGAAACATGAAAGAAACGAGCTTCTTTCTGTTCAAAACCGCTGTACGGAGATCGAAGGCGTTTCTGCTATTGTATACGTGCAAACCTGTGCTGCGGAAAAACGCCGTCGCCGTAAACGCGGTTTGTTTCCTGATCCCGACAAGCGGGTTTTCATCAATACCGACATTTGCGAAGGCTGCGGAGATTGCGGAATTCAATCAAATTGCGTGTCAATTGTTCCGGTGGAAACCGAACTGGGCCGTAAGCGGGCAATTGATCAATCGAGCTGTAACAAGGATTTTAGCTGTCTGGACGGATTCTGCCCCAGCTTTGTAACGCTTGAAGGGGCAAAGATCCGAAAGGAAGCCGCAAAAGAACTGGTGTTGCCGGAATTACCCAAGCCGCAACTGCCAAAAATATCCCGCACCTATAACGTTGTAATTACGGGTGTTGGCGGCACAGGCGTCGTGACGATTGGGGCCGTTCTGGCGCAGGCAGCACAAATTGACGGGCTTGGTGCCGGCATGATGGAAATGGCCGGCCTTGCGCAGAAAGGCGGCGCGGTGGTTATTCATTGCCGTTTGGCCAAAAGCCCTGACGACATAAGCGCAATTCGAGTGGCTACAGGGGAATGTGACGCGTTGGTTGGCGGGGATATGGTTGTAAGTGCCGGTGCGAAAACGCTGGGTCTTACAGCCCGCGGTCGCACCGGGGCGGTGGTCAACAGCCATGAGATCGTCACAGGTGATTTTACGCGTGACGTGGATTTCACACTGCCATCCGACCGGTTAGAATTGGCATTGCAGGCGCGTTTGGGTGACCGCGTGGAAATGTTTGACGCATCTGAATTGTCCAAGATTACACAGGGGGATTCGATTTTTTCCAACATGATGGTGTTTGGCGCGGCTTGGCAAAACGGGCTGATCCCGCTTAACCATGCTGCGATTGTCCAGGCAATTGAGCTGAATGGAACTGCGGTTAAACAAAACCTGCGTGCCTTTGAAATTGGCCGATGGGCTGTTCTGTTTCCAAACGACGCGAAAGCCATGGGAGCATCGAACGTAGTTGAATTGCCTAAATCGTTGGATGAACAGATCGCATATCGTGCGGACCATCTTGTTTCCTATCAGAGCAAACGATTGGCTAATCGTTATCGCAAAATGCTGTCAGGGATTGACGATTTGACTATCAAAACTGCGGTGGCAAAGGGCTATCACAAGGTTCTGTCATACAAGGACGAATACGAAGTTGCCCGGTTGTTGCTCAGCAGTCGCGAGAAAGCGGCAGCAGAATTTGACGGTGATTTTAGCATGACGTTTCATTTGGCCCCACCAATCCTATCCAAAACGGGCCCGGACGAACGCCCGGTGAAACGTGCGTTTGGCTCATGGATGGAACGGCCTGTACGCATTTTGTGCAAATTGCGCCGCCTGCGGGGAACACCTTTTGACGTCTTTGGTTACGCGGCGGAACGAAAAATGGAACGGGCTTTGATCCGGCAATATGAGACGGACATGCGCGAGGTCCTGCCTGAGCTGAAAAATGAAACACGCGACCTGATTGTTGCCTTGGCGGAATTGCCGTTACAGATTCGGGGATTTGGTCCTGTGAAAGCGCAAAACGAAGCCAAGGCCGCTAAAACCCGGGAAACCTTGCTTGCGGCTATCCGGGCCGGTGGACCGGACCGGATACAGGCCGCGGAGTGAGAGTTGAAACAAATCATGGAATTCTCACAACGTTGGACGTATGAGCAATCATTAAGGCCTGTCAATTTGTAAGAGACAGGATTCGAGTTCGGGCAACGGTCCTTGGAATGAGGAAAGTGAACAATGGCAGTGGGAATTTTTGATAGCGGGTTGGGCGGTCTTACCGTCATGAGTGCGGTGCAAACGCGCCTTCCCGAGGTGCCTTTTGTTTATCTCGGTGACAACGCTCATGCGCCGTATGGCGTGCGTGACGCAGAAGATGTGTATCAATTGACGCGCAACAGCGTGGAAAAGCTGTGGAGCGAAGGCTGTGACCTGGTTATTCTGGCTTGCAACACGGCCTCTGCGGCAGCGTTGCGACGTATTCAGGAGGCAGGTGTTCCCGAAGGTAAACGGGTGCTTGGCGTGCTTGTGCCCCTGATCGAAGCATTGACCGAACGAGAATGGGGGGATAATTCCCCGCCGCGCGAGGTTGATGTCAATCACGTAGCGCTTTTTGCCACGCCTGCAACCGTAAGCAGCCGTGCCTTTCAACGCGAACTTGCGTTCAGGGCCATTGGCGTGGATGTCGAAGCGCAGGCGTGCGGAGGTGTTGTGGATGCCATAGAAGACGGTGATCTGATCCTTGCTGAGGCCTTGGTGCTTAGTCACGTCGAGGCGCTGAAACGCAAAATGCCGCACCCGCAGGCCGCCATTTTAGGATGCACCCATTATCCTTTGATGCAGGATGTATTTCAGGACGCGCTTGGCGAGGAGGTAAAAGTGTATTCTCAGGCCAATCTGGTTGCGGAAAGTCTGGCTGACTATCTGGAACGGCGTCCGGCCATGTTGGGAACGGCCAAAGCGACACGATATTTGACGACGGGTGATGCGAAACGGGTTTCTAATCGAGCCACGCAATTTTTGCGACGACAGATCATTTTCGAAGCGGCTTGAGCCTTCGCATTGCGATTGGCGCGCCAAATACCTAAAACCAATCGAAACCTATGAAATGAGAGGTCTGCTATGACCCACAAAATCGCCATTCTTGGTGCGTCCGGGTACACCGGGGCTGAACTTGTCAGGCTGATTGCCACACATCCGAATATGGAAATCGCCGCATTGGGAGCGAATTCCAAGGCAGGACAGGCCATGGCGGACGTATTCCCGCATTTGCGCCATCTGGATTTGCCCGATTTGGTCACGATCGACCAGATCGATTTCACTTCAATCGACCTGTGCTTTTGCGCTTTGCCACATGCCACCAGTCAGGCGGTTATCAAAGATCTGCCAAAGACATTGAAGATTGTTGATCTGAGCGCGGATTTCCGGCTGCGCGATCCTGACGTCTATGCCAAGTGGTATGGTGGCAAGCACGATGCGTTGGACTGTCAGGCAGAAGCTGTTTACGGCCTGACCGAATTTTACCGCGACGACATCAAAAACGCACGTCTCGTCGCCGGGACAGGGTGCAATGCCGCCACCGGGCAATTCGCGTTGCGTCCTCTGATTTCAGATGGGGTGATTGATCTGGACGAAATCATCATTGATCTCAAAACCGGGGTTAGCGGCGCGGGCCGAAGCCTGAAGGAAAACTTGCTGCATGCAGAGTTGTCCGAAGGTGCGCATGCCTATGCTGTGGGTGGGACACACCGGCATCTGGCCGAGTTTGATCAGGAGTTTTCCTCCATTGCCGGACGCGAAGTGAAGGTGCAGTTTACGCCGCATTTATTACCTGCAAACAGAGGGATAGTAGCCACTGTTTATGTAAAAGGAACCGCAGAAGATGTTCACGCATCTCTTGTAAACGCCTATGCGGATGAACCGTTCATTGAAGTTTTGCCCTTTGGACAACATCCGAGTACACGACATGTGCGGGGCAGTAATTTTTGTCATATAGGGGTTAGTGGCGACCGAATTGAAGGGCGTGCAATTGTAATTGCTGCATTGGATAATCTGACCAAAGGATCCAGCGGCCAAGCCTTGCAGAACGCTAATCTGATGTTAGGTGAAGAAGAGACTACGGGGTTGATGCTGGCCCCGGTCTTTCCATAATTTAACGAGGCTAACCGATGAAATCGCTCAAGAAACAGCGCCGCATTCAGATCATCGCTGTGGCAATTGTTGCACTGATCACGTCAACGGCTTTGATCGGATACGCGATGCGCGACGGGATCAATTTTTTCCGCTCGCCAAGCCAGATCGCGGCAGAACCACCTTCGCCCAACGAAGTGTTTCGGATAGGTGGTCTGGTCGAAGACGGCAGCCTTGTACGTGGCGCAGGCGAAGTGATCCGTTTTAACGTCACTGACGGTGGCGCGGTTGTGGCCGTCACCTATACAGGCGTTTTACCTGACCTGTTTGAAGAAGGGCAGGGAATGGTCGGTTTGGGCACCTATGATGGCGCTATGTTCAAAGCGACCGAAATTCTTGCCAAACACGATGAATCCTACATGCCAAAAGAGGTGGTGGATGCGCTGAAAGAACAAGGCGTGTATCAGGAACCGGACGGCAGCTAAGCACGGCGTTAACCCCCTTAAGTACATTCTTGACCCCAGTTTTGTGAAAATGGGGCCGAAGACATGCTGCGTGTTTCTGAGATTGCCAAGGACATTGTCGCCCGCGAGGGCGGGTTTGTGAATGATCCAGACGATCCCGGCGGAGCGACAAATTTTGGCGTTACCATTCACACTATGCGCCGGTTGGGGCTGGATCTGGACCGTGACGGTGATGTGGACGTCGAAGATGTGCGCCATTTGACACGTGCCAGAGCTGAAGAAATTTTTATCGATCATTACTTTCATCGTCCCGGCATTGCACATCTGCCTGAACAAATTCAGGCAAGCGTGTTTGACATGTATGTCAACGCCGGAAGCAATGCTGTCAAAATACTGCAACGTTTGTTGCGTCAGATGGGGCAGGATGTGACAGTTGATGGTACGATTGGGCCGCAGACAATCGAAGCGGCTGCAACCACCCTTCAAGCCGCTCCTGATCATCTGGCAGATGCTTATGGGATTGCACGGCGAAACTACTATTTCCGCCTTGCGGATCGCCGGCCCGCAAGCCGAAAATACGCCGTAACGCGTGCCGGTGGCAAAGGCGGGTGGATCAAACGTGCAGAGGATTTTGTCGCCCCCCGGTTCCACATGAACTCAGATGAATTCAACGAAAGGGTGGCACAATGGGTCTGATTGAAAAGCTGTTTTCGATGGTTTTCGGACGCGGCCGTAATGTCGTTGTTGAAACCGCCGAAGTGTTTCGCGAAAACGCCGAAGCGGGGGCCGCACGAAATGCGGGATTGCGCGAACAGGCCCTCGTGCAATTTGCGGCCGAATTCGCAGCCCGGCAACGGGGATGGTTTGACCGCCTTATGGACGGGTTGAATCGCTTGCCCCGACCGGCATTGGCGCTTGGTACGTTGGGTTTGTTTGTTTCGGCCATGTTTGACCCGATCTGGTTCGCGGCGCGCATGCAAGGGATTGCATTGGTGCCCGAACCTCTTTGGTGGTTGTTAGGGGTGGTCGTTTCGTTTTATTTCGGTGCGCGTCATCAATTCAAAAGTCAGGAATTTCAACGTTCTATCGCTGGAACCTTGGCACAAACTCCACAAGTCGTGGGCCATCTGCAGGCGTTGCGAGATTTGCGTGTTTCGACGATGAACACCGCAACGACAGGCCCAAATGCCGCTTTAAGTCTTGCCGCCATCCTTCCTGACGAAAACGCGGCGCTGCAGGAATGGCGTCAATTCCGCGCCTGACCCGCGACAATGTGATCGCACTGTGCAGGCGAATCCGATTGGCCACAGCCTGTAGCGGGCCTATAATGAACGCATGATCACAGAACTTGGCCATTTCGCCCTAATCCTTGCATTTTTCACAGCTTGTTTTCAGGCAATTGTTCCGCTTGTCGGTGCGCACAAACGTTGGCCCGGTTGGATGGCCGTAGCGGCACCTGCTGCCGCTTTTCAGTTTTTGCTGACCAGCTTGGCATTTGCAGCGCTAACCTGGGCATTTGTAAATTCCGATTTCTCGCTTCGTCTGGTTGCACTGAACAGCCATTCCGCAAAACCGATGCTTTACAAAGTGACCGGTGTTTGGGGCAATCACGAAGGGTCCATGTTGTTGTGGGTTTTGATCGTTACACTATTTGGTGCAAGTGCCGCTTGGTTTGGGAACAACCTGCCACCCAGCCTGAAGGCACGGGTTTTGTCAGTTCAGGCGATGATTGGCGTCGCGTTTTTTGCCTTTATCCTGCTCACGTCCAATCCGTTCCTGCGCTTGGCGGTGCCCCCCTTTGACGGGCAGGATTTGAACCCGTTGTTGCAGGACCCCGGCCTCGCGTTTCACCCCCCGTTTCTCTATCTCGGCTATGTGGGCCTTTCGATGACTTTCTCGTTTGCCGTGGCCGCGTTGATCGAAGGGCGGGTTGATGCAGCCTGGGGGCGGTGGGTGCGTCCCTATACTTTGGCGGCTTGGGTTTTCCTGACCGTTGGTATCGGATTGGGAAGCTGGTGGGCCTATTACGAATTGGGCTGGGGCGGATTTTGGTTCTGGGATCCGGTCGAAAACGCAAGTTTTATGCCTTGGTTGATCTCCGCCGCGTTGTTGCATTCCGCTATCGTTGTCGAAAAACGCGAAAGCCTGAAAAGCTGGACTATTTTGCTGGCTATTATTGCATTCGGGTTTTCCATGGTGGGTGCCTTCATAACGCGATCCGGCGTCCTGACCTCGGTGCACGCGTTTGCGACGGACCCTGAAAGGGGTTTGTTCCTGCTGGGTATACTGGCCGTGTTTATGATGGGGGCATTGACACTATTTGCAGCTCGGGCCGGGGCAATGCAGGCAAAGGGCGTGTTTGCGCTTAACAGTCGGGAATCAATGCTGGTGGTGAACAACGTCCTGTTGGGCGTGGCGGCGTTTATCGTGTTTGTCGGGACCATCTGGCCACTGATTGCCGAGTTGTTTTTTGACCGAAAGCTTTCCGTCGGTCCGCCGTTTTTTAACTTGGCATTCACGCCGTTCATGGTGCTTTTGGGCTTGGCTTTGCCCATTGGTGCATTGTTGCCGTGGAAACGAGGTTCGTTCGGTCGGGTTGCGCGGCAATTGATACCGGCGCTGGTGTTGGCGCTTGCCGCAGCGGGCTTGGCTTGGGCGTTACAATCCGGCCGCAGCGCCATGGGACCCATAGGCCTGTTTCTGGGGACATGGTTGATCGCCGGGGCAGTGGTTGACATCTGGGGACGCACAGGCAGGTCGGGAAATCGAATTGCGCGGCTGACGCGATTACCAAGGGCGGACTGGGGAAAAGCAGTTGCTCATGGTGGGTTTGGCGTGACAATTGCCGGGATCGCCGGAATGCTGGCCTGGGCAGCTGATGACATACGGGTTGTAAAAACAGGGGATAGTTTTGATGTTGCCGGTTTTACCATAACATTGCAGGGAGTACGCGAGGTTCAGGGCCCAAATTATATATCTACGACGGCTGATATTGCGCTCAGCAAAAGTGGCGCGGCAATTGCACTGCTTCATCCCGAGAAACGGTATTATCCCGTGGCTGAAATGCCGACGACCGAGGCGGGCATCGACAATGGTTTTCTGCGGGATGTGTATGTTGTGATTGGCGATTTGCAAGAAGGCGGTGGTTGGGCGGTGAGAACCTATTACAAGCCTCTGGCGAATTGGATTTGGGGAGGTGCGATTCTGATGGCGCTTGGTGGCGCATTGTCACTCAGTGACCGGCGTTACCGCGTGGCGGCTGGTGCCCGTAAACCGGTTCGGGGCGGGGTGCCTGCGGAATGAAGTATTTGGCCTTTGTCATGTGCCTGCTGGCGTCTCAGGCGATCGCTGTCCAACCGGATGAGGTGTTGGATGATCCTGCACTGGAAGCGCGGGCCCGAGAAATCTCGGCGGGGTTGCGGTGTTTGGTGTGCCGCAACGAAAGCATTGATGAATCTAACGCAGCACTGGCACGCGATCTGCGCCTTCTTGTGCGCGACAGATTGCTGAAGGGGGATGACGACACACAAGTTGTCGCCTTTATTGTCAATCGCTACGGTGAATATGTGCTACTTAAGCCACAAACAGGTGGCAGCAATCTGGCCTTATGGCTGGCCGGACCGGCGATGCTTCTTGTTGGTGGGGGAATTGCGCTTACATATGTCAGGCGTCGATCTAAAGCTGGAGAAACGCCAAATCCACAATTGAATGCAGCAGAAGAAGCGCGTTTGCGCGAAATTATGAAAGATTAGGACGAAGTCGGCCCCGTTCGGTGGCAAACCATGGATGAGCCGGGGCTGCATAACGTCAGAAGGAATGTTCATGTGAAAGATTACCAGACCATTTCGTTGGATGTTGCCGACGACATCGCAACATTGCGCCTGAACAGGGCGGACAAAATGAATGCCCTGAATACGCAGATGCGCGCTGAAATCACGGACGCCGCGGCTTACGCGTCGCGAAATGCGCGGGTATTGGTTTTGACCGGCGCGGGTAAAGCGTTTTGCTCAGGTCAGGATCTGAGTGACAGTGGTAATGCCGCTTCTTTGGATCTGGAGCGGGTATTGCGGGATGAATATGTACCCATGCTGCGCGCAATCTGCGAATGCCCGATCCCAACCATCAGTGCGGTGAACGGTCCAGCGGCGGGTGCAGGGGCCAACCTGGCCTTGGCTGCGGATGTGGTGATCGCAGCGCAAAGTGCCTATTTCCTTCAGGCGTTCACCCGAATTGGTTTGATACCCGATGCCGGTGGTACCTATTGGTTGCCGCGCCAAATGGGGGCTGCCAAGGCAATGGGTGCCGCGCTGTTTGCCGAACCAATCAGTGCACAACAGGCCAGTGATTGGGGTATGATTTGGGAAGCCGTGTCAGACATGGAATTCCAGGCGCATTGGAAATCCCGTGCGGCACACTTGGCGCAGGGACCTTCTCGTGCCTATGAAAACCTGAAACAGGCCGTGCGAAGCAGTTGGGAAAATGGATTTGACGCACAGTTGGACCTTGAAGCTAAACTTCAGGGTGAGTGTGGAAAGACCCGGGATTTCAAAGAAGGTGTGGTCGCGTTTCTTGAAAAACGCCCGGCCAGCTACGAAGGCCGCTGAGTTAGTCAATT
>Ga0209344_10006039_pt1 | contig 10149 bp, 11 predicted proteins | sample Cruoilmetagenom6_FD_187293 | JGI IMG/M metagenome (GOLD analysis project Ga0209344, IMG submission 187293) | Oil polluted marine microbial communities from Coal Oil Point, Santa Barbara, California, USA - Santa Barbara Oil Seep Sample 6 (SPAdes)... | ecosystem: Environmental > Aquatic > Marine...
TATATAAACCCTTTTTTGTGAGTAAAAAAAATGGCATATTCCATTGGACTTATCACAGCGACTGAGTTTGAATTTAGATGTATAGCCAGAGCACTTTATATAAAAAAATTGAAACAAAAAAAGGGGTTTAGGTTTGCAACCTGTTCTCCTAAAGGTACTGATATAGTTGTAATAAAAACAGGAGTTGGTATTAGTAATGCAAGAGCAGCTACAAAATTTTTAATAAAAAATTTCAATACTAGAATAATAATAAACACAGGCATTGCAGGTGCAATAAAACCAGATCTTAAAATAGGTGACATTATAATTGGGAAGGACATTATATATGATGATACCAATGGCCAAAATTATCCGAATAAACGATATGATTCCAATAATAAAATAATCAAGCTAATTGAACATGCTTTAACAGATATGGGAAAAACATGGCATTCTGGAATAATTGTTTCAACTGATAAACCACTCTTCAGTATAGAAAAAAAAAATAATATGCATATGAAATATAATGCAGACGCAGTTGATATGGAAGCATCAGGGATAATTGAGGTTTGTAATGACAACGAAATACCATTTATATCTATAAAATCAATATCTGATTATGCTGATGAAAGTTCTGGATTCAATGAAAATTTACTTAAAAAAAATGGCAATCCAAAAATAATAGAACTTATAAAATTGATAATGTTTCACCCCTTTACAACAATTTCCTCCTCAATAAAAATGCTGAAAAATATTCACATGGCTTTATCTCAATTAAAATCAATAACAAGGGAATTTATCAGAAATTAGATTATTTCAGATCTAATTCTTTACAATTTTGCCAAATAACATAAACATTATGGTTAAGTTACTAAAAAATAAAAAAATCAAGCAAACATGTTATCAATATACAAATCCCTCCAATATAATTGGAAATAAATATATGAAAGATTTTACAAAATCTTTCATATATATAAATTTAAAAAAAATATCAAAACGTCAGGATATTTTAATGAAACTTTTCGCCATAAGCGACATCCATAGTCATCTGAATTCCTTCAGTGCTGTTACTAAAATAATGAAGGACTCAGATATTATTGTTATTTCTGGGGATTTGACCAGAAAAGGATCCAGAGTGGAAGCAATCAGGGTATTGAATTGTATTGAACCATATAATCGCAATATTCTTGCAGTTCATGGAAATAAAGACAAATTTGGGGTAATAACCCTCCTTGAGGAAAAGGGATATAATATTCACAATGAGGGAAGAATTATTAATGACATTGGATTTTTTGGAGTGGGTGGATCATCTCCCACTCCGATGAATACCCCTACTGAATATAGTGAGGAAGTAATAATGGAATTTCTGCAAAAAGGATATGCATCAATAAAAGATGCCAGAAAAACCATTCTTATTTCTCATACCCCTCCCCGAGGAATCAGAGATAAAACATTCCTTTTATTAAGGGGAGGAAGCAAAAGTATTAAAAAATTTCTAATAAAAAATAGTATTGATTTATGCCTGTCAGGCCATATTCATGAAGCAAGTGGAATAGAGTATCATAATATCGGCATTGTAGCCAATCCTGGCAGCTTCAGTAGGGGGAAATATTTATCCGTTGAAATAAATACCCATATCAATATTCACCACGGAAAGATAAAAAAAAATAAAAAATAATTTAACCCTTCCAATTTGATACTGAAGAACAGGTTTACATCTATTTAATATCTGCTTTACATAGAATAATGCAGTATAAGCATATCCACTGATAAAGGATTTAATAATTCCTTTTCTTTGCACTCTCAATATATTTTGCCTTTTTAACCATCTTCCGCATCCCTTTTATAGTGAGGAATGGGATATCCTTGCTAAACCAATTTGTCAGGAAAGATGGGATATAACCACCAGGATCTGCACTGGAATTATAAATAAAGAGGGTTCGATTTGATTTAGTCCTTTTAAAATCCCATTTCCCCATCATTTTTGTTAACCTTATAACCCCATCTAATTTGGGGATAATTGGTTTGTTAAAAGATCTAAATTTAGCTAAAAAAATTCCTTTTTTGAAATCCATTTCACTAATACTTGTAACAAGTACATCCCTATCAGAAAGAGGCCAGGGAAAATCAATAACATGATGAAAAATAAAATCAAATTCACTTTTATGCTGGACAATTCTTGATTTTTTACAATAGGCCATCCACTGAGGCTGTGAAGGAACATCAAGTAAGACATCACAAATCACTTCTGGTGGTGAATCAATAATTGCAACTGCAAGGAACTCATCTAAGGCAAAGCCCTTAACCCCCCTTGAATAGATCCTTATCCCTTCTGATTCCTTTAACAATTTCCATCCCTCTTTCAGATCAACAACATCTAATAAATTAATTTTTTCAGAATCAGTAGAGACTACTTCAATATCTTCTTTGTTTGCATATAAAAAAACAGACACACACTCTATTAGAATAAATAAAAAAATAAAACTTGCTAATCTCCCCATTACAAATACCCTCCTTCCTGCAAAAAAAAATTTTATAATATTTTTTGTAACTACTCAGCTATCACTTCTATTTTGAGAAGTAAGCTAAAATGCATAGAAAGATAATATCCTTCCCAGCCAATGGCTGGGAAGGATATTATCTTTCTATAATTCCTATTGTAAACTGTTCATAATTAGCATTATAGCTGAACAGTTACCATTTTTTAAAACATTTAACAGACTACCTGTTAAAAAATTATCTTTATGCGACCCCCTATTAAGCAAACTTTTGGATGATCCCTTGATATCACTTAAATAATTAATAATATATCCTGCATATTCCCCCACTTTCAGAAAAAAAAGTACTTTTTTTAGCATATCCAAAGGCTACAAATACAATAATAAAAAATTTATTTCAACAAATGACCAAATATTATTTTTGAAGACAATATAATTAATTAGTTAATTACAATTACTGGGTATTGAATCTAAATTATTTTACAAATTATACAAGGAATTAATCCATATGGGCAATATATAAAACACCCATAATGCATGAGTTCAGTGGTCCCATTTTTATCGTTTAGTTAATTTAATATTTCAATGCTAAAAATGCTCATTGATTTTTAAAAAGACAAATGTATTACTTTATATATAATTCTTCAATATCTCAGAAATTGCTTCATCAATTGAAGAAAATTTTTTCTTTAATTGACTCCTTATGTTTTCAACCCTGGGGTCAGGGGTAAATTCAGAAATATATCTATAATAACCCAGTCGTCTTCCAATAATATAATTCTCTTTATTTTCAGTACTCATGTTAAGAAATTTATCAATGATTGATAGCATCTTTTCCTTATCTTCAGGAAATTTACCCCCTAAATCCTCAAGAAGATTCATCATATGATCACTTAACAGGGAACTTGTTATTCCATTGAGATTCTCAATAAACAGCCGCAATTCCTTAACCTTCTCCTCCTCTGAAAGAGGGGTCCACAAATTATCACTCATCGCCTGAGATAATCCAGTACCTGGTATTGGAACTGCGCTCCGGATCCTAATAAATGTTGGGTTTATCTCATTGAGGACCCTTGCGGATTCAATGGCATTTTCTTCTGACAAACCCTTCCCCCCAAGACCAGGCATATAATACTCAGAGAGATCAAATCCTGCGTTGACAGCATTCTTTCCTGCTAATATTTGTTCACTTGCATTTACACCCTTTTTAATAAAATCAAGTACTTTGTCTGATCCAGATTCCATTCCTATATGAATTCTGCTAAGCCCGGCCTTTCTTATCTCAATCAACTCGTCTTTTGTTTTTTTACTTACAGTTTTTGCTCTGGCATAAGTGGTTATCCTCTCAATTGATGGAAACTTTTCTTTAAAATAGGATAAAATATCTACAAGATCGGATGTTTTAAGTATTAGCGAGTTAGCATCCTGCAAAAAAGCTGTTTTCATTTTATTTTGAAGCCAAAAAGCAACCTGCTGATAATAATACTCTGGTGTATTATCCAATTTTATTGCATTATTAATTATTACTTCATCTATTACTCCACCCCCTCCACTGCTGTTAAGAACATCAATTATCCTTTCAGCTATGCAATGAATTGAATCTATATCCTTCATTACATCTTTAACAGTACGCCTTGAAAATCGTGTTTCTTTATAGGTATGACAAAAAGTACACTTATTCCAGGGGCAATTCCTTGTAACTCTCAAAAGAATACTATTGGCCTCACTGGGTGGCCTTATAGGGCCTAATTCAAAATGATAACTCATAATCAACTCCTGAATGTTAAAAATAGCCCTTAAGGGCACTTCGCTATTAAAAAAAACTGATATAACACATAAATAAGCGATCAGCCGAAATAAACCTCTTCACTGATAAAGGTTTAAATTATAAAATAATTATAGATCTGATATCACAAAAAAATGGGAAAGATGTTATTATACAAAAGAAAAACTCAATAGCAAAAGAACTTTCCGCTCCACTCAGGGTAGAATCCAGGACTCATTTTCAATAGTAATATAGACTTTATTAATCCTCCCCAACTAGAGCAGGAAGGAAAACATTTTGAATTTCTTTTCTAATTTTCACCCCATCATAAGTTCAAAAAACATGACTATTTAATAATTTTGAAAGTCATGTTAAAATATGACCAAAATTTTAACAAGAAATTAACTTTTTCTAGAAGTATTAAATTATGATTATATTCAGGAAATACTTTTTTTGGAAGTAATATTAATTCCTTGATTATCATTTCATTATTTAGTATAGTAAAATTTTAGGGAATTATAATTTTTTATTGTTCTATGGTTTATTTATCAAATTTTTTTCTTGACTATTATTCTAATATAATACCCTTCTTCTTAATCATTGAATCCTGATTTACATGACTTTTACTAAAAAATTCATGCTACAGCGTTCTCTACAAAAAGCTCTATTATCATTACCCTTGAATTTTATCTAATGTTATATCACGGGGAATACAATTTTGCTTTAGAGACAAAGCCTTTATTATCATGTGATTCAGTCTTCCTTTATGATGAACAAAAAATTGTATTTAACCACCTTCCTTAGTAACAATCTACGATTTTTATTAAGATTTTATTATTGAGAGTTATTTAATGAATGAACAAAATTCTGATATTGCTAAACAAAGAATTGAAAAAATTAATGTTTTAAAAGACAAAGGGATTAATCCCTACCCTGTTAGATATCATAGAGATGATATCATCAATGATGTTAATGCTAATTTCAAAGACGATGAACCCCGGTCTGTAAATATTGCTGGAAGGATCAGATCAAAAAGGATCATGGGTAAGGCATCCTTTGCAAATATTGAAGATTGCTCCGGCAATATTCAATTATATACAAAACTAGATGAAATTGGAAAAGAAAGTTATAAAATTTTTAAGACTCTTGATCTAGGTGACATCATTGGTATAAAGGGAACAACATTCAGAACAAAAAAGGGTGAAATAACAATATTGCTTAAAGAATTCACTCTCATTGCTAAATGCATACAGCCACTTCCAGCTGTTAAAGAAAAAGATGGAATACTTTTTGATCTGTTTGCAGATAAGGAACAACGATATCGGCAACGATATCTGGATCTAATTGTTAATCCAAATGTGAGAAATGACTTTATTATAAGAAGCCGAATGATTTCTGAAATAAGAGACTTTCTTTCAAAACGAGGATACATTGAGGTTGAAACCCCAATGATGCAGGCAATTGCAGGAGGAGCTGCAGCAAGACCATTTATTACACATCATAATGCTCTTGATATCGATCTCTATCTTAGAATCGCTCCTGAGCTCTATTTAAAGAGACTGATTGTCGGCGGTTTTGAAAAGGTCTTTGAATTGAATAGAAACTTCCGAAATGAGGGAATTTCCACAAAACATAATCCAGAATTTACAATGCTTGAACTATATGAGGCCTATGCAGATTACACTGATATGATGAGAATCGCTGAGGAGATGGTATCTTCATTATCTGAAAAACTTCTTGGGAAAATGCTAATTGACTACCAGGAATCGCAGATTGACCTCACTCCGCCATGGGAAAGGATTTCATTTTGTGAAATAATAAAAAAATTTACAAAAATTGATTTCAATAAAATATCCTCGATTGATGAAGCAAGGAATGCAGCCTCGTCAATTGGCATAGACATAGATGAAGACCTTTCAATCTGGGACATAGCTAATGAAATTTTCGAAAAAAGGATTGAGGATAAACTAATCCAGCCCATTTTTGTAATTGATTATCCAAAAGAGCTATCCCCACTTTCAAAATCAAAGGAAGATGATCTGAATTTTGTTGAAAGATTTGAACCCTATATTGCTGGCAGAGAAATAGGAAATGCCTTTACCGAATTGAATGACCCCTTTGATCAGAAATCCAGATTTGAAGATCAAGTCAGGAAAAGAGAAGCCGGGGACGAAGAGGCACAGATGATGGACTATGACTATATTTCTGCCCTTGAATATGGTATGCCCCCCACTGGCGGGATGGGAATTGGCATTGACAGACTTGTAATGCTATTCATTAATACATCATCGATTAAAGATACGATACTATTCCCTCTCCTTCGGCCTGAGAAGTAATCAAAAGGAAAAATTACTGGATGAAGTTGACATATGATTGCTAAATATACCATAAAAATCTACGGATGGAGAATCCATAGATTTTTATATGACTGGGTCCTTTCATGGGCATATTCCCCTCTAGGAGGATATGCACTTTTCACTCTAGCATTGGCTGAATCATCTTTTTTCCCCATTCCCCCTGATGTTCTTCTAATTGCGCTTGTTTTATCTCACAGGGAAAAGGCATTCTTTTTTGCCTTTTTATGTTCTTTCGCTTCAATTATTGGAGGAATTTTTGGCTATTATATTGGATATGAACTATGGTATTCCGGAGAGGACTTCTCATCAATTGCAAACTTCTTTTTCTCCTATATTCCAGGTTTTAGTATTGAAAATTTTTTAGCTACAAAAAAATGGTTTGAACAATTCTCATTCTGGATAGTATTCACAGCTGGTTTTACACCAGTGCCCTACAAAATAATTACAATAAGCGCTGGCGTAACAAAAATTGATTTTATTATGTTTATTATAGCCTCAATGATCAGCAGATCCCTGCGGTTTTTTATCGTAGCTGGTTTAATATGGAAATTTGGTGAACAGGTTAAAAATTTAATAGAAAAAAAATTCAATATCATTTCAGTTCTACTTGTTTTACTCTTCATTGGAGGTTTTGCCATTATAAAATATATTTTATAATAATTTCGTAAAGATCAAATCCAGGCAAAAAGGCAGTCACCAACTAATGCCATGAGCCATTCTCCCAGGGATTTCCCCTTTGTTCAAGTCGTGCAAAATCATTCCCACTATTTTTGATAGCATTGATTCTGGAAACAACAAAATGCATCAATGCTATAATAATACCATCCATCAAAGCCTATATCGAGAATCTTCTTGATAAAAGATTTTTTATTTCCACCATGCTGTTTGTAACTATTAAATCACCGGCGCCCGTCTTTTTGGGCATACCTGGGCACGAGAATTTATTTGCTAGAATTCCCAAAAATTTATTACCAGCTATTTCTTAATGTTCTCAACATAATGAATACATCTTCAGTTGATGGATTTTCAGGCATTTTGGGAAAGTCATCCCTTAACCTTTCAATGAGGGAATTGCTTGTTAACCTGAAAAATGTATTAATTTCCTTTTCAATATCTATAGTTGAGATAAATGGATTATGCGGGTTTTGATTCTTAACCTTTTCCAGTAATTCTTTTGCCTTATTATTATCGGGTTCCCTATCAAGAGTAAAACGTAAATTATTAATTAAATAATCATGCCCGGGATAGACTCGTGTATTACCAGGTAATTTTGCAAAGCATTCAGTAAAAGTCTTATATAATCTTTTTGGATCACCGTTATTATAGCAATTTCCTGCACCTGCGTTAAATAGGGCATCACCGGAGAATAACGAAGGAATTCCATCTGAAGAGAAAAGGGAAACATGTGCCATTGTATGACCAGGTGTATATAGTACCTTCAATTTAACAGACTTTCCAACATTGATAATTTCTCCCTCAGAAAGCCATCTATCAACATGGGGGAGCAATTTCTTTAATTTTGTAAAAGCCAACAAAGTAGCACCTGTGAGCTCCTTGACCTTTTCATTCCCTGCAGTATGATCACCATGTTCATGTGTATTCACAATTTGCTTAATAGAATATTTATTGGATTTAGAAATATCAATGCAATTAATAGCATCTATTGGGTCTATTATCAGCGCCTCATTTGTTTCCGAACAAACAATAAAATAATAATAATTACAAAAAGCATTAGCTGAATAAATCTGTTTTATTATCACTTAAATCCTCTATTAAATTATTTACTATCATTTACCCATTCAATATGAATCATAGTGATTTTTCAATCTCTTTATTTAAAAATTAATACGATGATACCCCATAATTAGATACCTGGAATATATCATTTCATGTATCTGAACGCTACTTCTTTCATTTGTGTCTACAGCCCTTTTCTGTACACAAAAAAATTTTTGTTTTTAATTATTTGATCAACTATAACATATAGGATGGCAAAGAGCTGCCTGTGTAATTCTTTTAAATCTTGCCAAAAAAAACCATAATTATGATTGTTAAGGTATTAATGTTAATTAGTATAATTTAGTTGGACTAATCTCATTAACAATTTATGTTTTACTTCCAATTCTTTTTATATTTTAAGTAATAAAAAAATTATCCCATTAAAACATTCTTAATTTATACAAAATTTAATGATATTTCATAACATTCATGATAATAATAACATCTGTTTTCAAATATACCGAATTTATGGAAACTCAATTAGTAAAATTCGAATATCAATTAACCGTGACCTTTTGAGCAACTCACATTTGAGCATTCTATTGCTGACAATAAATGCATAAACGGAAAAGCATATTCATGTGATTGGCTGGTATGGACATTGTGGTTACAGGAATGCCTAAACGTAAATTGCTCAAATTTTACAATATGATTTTACATCCTGTATTCTATAAAAGCAGGTTAAAAATAAATTTTTCATTAAATGGAGAGTTAATATGTTACTTGATGGGAAAAGTGCCATAGTGACCGGTTCTTCAAAAGGATTGGGAAGGGGTTATGCTATAGCCCTGGCAAAGAATGGAGCCAGGGTAGTGGTAAACAGCAGAAACGCCAGTGATGTGGATCTTGTAGTTCAAGAAATAACAAGCATGGGCGGTAAGGCTGTGGCCTGTGTTGAAAACGTATCTACATGGGAAGGTGCCCAGCGTATAATCCAATGTGCTAAAGATAATTTCAAGCGCCTCGATATTCTCGTTAACAATGCTGGAATTACACGTGACCGTACACTGTTCAACATGTCTGAAGAAGATTGGGACGAGGTTATTGCAATACACCTGAAAGGATCCTTTGCCTGTGGAAAATTTGCTGCAATGGAAATGCAAAAACAACAGGGCGGTCGCATTATCAATATCACATCAGGATCAGGGTTAAGAGGCAATTTTGGTCAGACCAATTATGCCGCAGCCAAGGCGGGTATTATAGCTATGACAATGACATGGGCAAAGGAGCTTGCGAAACACCAGATAACTGTAAATGCTATTCGTGCAACAGCAATGACAAAGATGACTGAACCCCTGTTAGCCAGGGCAGTTAAACATGCCAATGAGGCAGGAATGCCCATACCAAAGCCGGAAGAACTAGGTATTTATCCCCCTGAGGCTGCTGCTCCATTAGTAGTATTCCTTGCCAGTGATGAGGCTGCATTGATAAACGGGAGAGTCATAGGCATTGACGGTCCACAATTGGTGCTATGGGCAACCCCACAGGAGTCTAGGACAGCCTATATGTATCCAGGATGGACGGTTGAAACACTGATGAAGCATTATAAAGGTGCCCTTGGAATATAGTAAAGATGATTTAATACTATAAAAAATATTATTATTGGATGGATTGCTTAATTTCAGCGGATAAAATTTAATCAATAAAAAACAGGCACTCATTAAATAAAAAAACGAAAATTTATAAAATTCTCGTTTTCTTATTTTCAAATTTTGCATCGTAATGAATTGAATAAAACATAAGAATGTTAATAAATGCATCCCCGAGGGGG
>Ga0209344_10006040_pt1 | contig 10146 bp, 7 predicted proteins | sample Cruoilmetagenom6_FD_187293 | JGI IMG/M metagenome (GOLD analysis project Ga0209344, IMG submission 187293) | Oil polluted marine microbial communities from Coal Oil Point, Santa Barbara, California, USA - Santa Barbara Oil Seep Sample 6 (SPAdes)... | ecosystem: Environmental > Aquatic > Marine >...
TTTTCGGCAAGAACTGCCGATTTTATTTCAGAAGAAACAGATCCGATGAAGAAATTCCTTATTGTTGGCCTTGGTAATATTGGCCCCAAATATGCAAATACTCGCCATAACATTGGTTTTAAAGTCGCAGATTTTTATGCTGAAAAAAATTCACTTTCGTGGGAAACGGCCAAGCTTGGCGATGTTACTGCAAATAAAGTAAAAGGTAGAACTTTGATTTTTCTGAAGCCGAGTACTTTTATGAATTTAAGTGGTAAGGCCGTAAATTACTGGCTTGATAAAGAAAAGATTCCTCTTGAAAACTTGCTCATAATTACAGACGATCTAAACTTGGCATTTGGAACAATCAGAATAAAAACCAAAGGCAGCGATGGCGGCCACAACGGTTTGAAGGATATTCAAAATACATTGCAAACTACCAATTACAACCGTTTCCGTTTCGGGATAAGCGATGCTTTTTCAAAAGGGCGGCAGGTAGATTACGTATTGGGCGAATGGGAGGCCGAAGAGGAAAAACAACTGCCAGAACGGTTAGAGTTGAGCTGCAAAATCATAGAATCCTTCGCGCTTGCGGGAATGAATATTACCATGAACACTTATAACGGCAAATAACCTTGAAAAAATATTCATCAGCATCTGCCTATAAAAATAATCGCCAAAGCATCGTGACCATCGGCACCTTTGATGGTGTGCACATTGGCCACACGGCAATTTTAAAGCGTTTAGTGGAAACTGCCAAAAAGGAAAATCTAGATGCTACAGTGCTTACTTTTTTCCCACATCCGCGGATGGTGCTTCAGCAAAATGTGGATATCAAACTTATAAACACCATTGATGAACGTACGGAACTGCTGAAAAATACAGGTCTCGATCATTTGGTAATCCATCCATTCACACATGCCTTTTCACGTTTAACGGCTTTGGAATACGTGCGCGATATTTTGGTGAATAGCTTAAAAGCGAAAAAAATAATCATTGGTTACGACCATCGCTTCGGAAGAAATCGAAATGCAAATATTGAGGATTTAAAGGAATTCGGCAGAACTTATAATTTTGAAGTGGAAGAAATTTCCGTCAAGGAAATAGACGATGTGGCCGTGAGTTCCACAAAAATTAGAAAAGCCCTGAATGAAGGCGATATTGAAACGGCTAACAGTTATTTGGGCTATAATTTTATGATTTCCGGCGAAGTAGTGATGGGAAAAGCTATAGGAAGAACAATTAATTATCCCACGGCAAATTTAAAGCTGAAGGAACTGTACAAGCTTATTCCAAAAAATGGCGTTTACATTGTTCAGTCAACAATAGACGGTGAAAAAATATTTGGGATAACGAGCATCGGAACCAACCCAACAGTGGGCGGAACCGAAAAAACAATTGAAACACATTTTCTGAATTTCAAAAAAGATATTTACGGAAGAACAATTACCATTGAATTTTTAAAATTCATAAGAGATGAGGAAACTTTTGATTCTGTTGAAATCTTAAAACAGGAAATCAGAAAGGATGAATTATTCGCCGAACAATATTTAAAAAACATTGGATAAATTTCTTTTCAAACAAATAGACAATATTGGGCTGGTTCTTTTTCGGGCTGTGTTTGGGCTATTGATAACAATTGAGGCTTTTGGTGCAATAGCTACGGGTTGGGTAAAACGCACCTTGGTTGAAACGCCATTCACTTTCAATTTTATTGGCTTCGATTTTTTGCAACACCTGCAAGGCCCTGGTATGTATTATTACTTTTTGGTAATGGGCGTTTTCGGCATTTTTGTGATGTTGGGTTTCAAATATCGTTTCAGCATGATTGCTTATGCCGTTATGTGGACCTGTGTTTATTTAATGCAGAAAAGCAGCTATAACAATCATTATTATTTGATGATGCTTTTGTGCTGGATTATGGCTTTTCTGCCTGCCCATAGATGGTTATCCGTAGATGCAAAATTGCATCCGAAAATAAAGTCGCCTGCAATGCCGCGCTGGGTGCTTTTAATTTTAATCCTTCAAGTTTGGATTGTTTATACGTATGCTTCGGTAGCAAAATTTTATCCGGATTGGTTAAATGCTTCTATGCCAGCCCTGCTTATGGCCAGTAAGAGCGATTATTGGCTCATTGGCGATTTTTTACAGCATAATTGGGTGCATTGGGCCATTGCTTATACAGGTATTTTTTTCGATTTACTTATCGTGCCTTTAATGCTTTGGAAACGTACGCGGTTATTGGGATTTGTAATTTCGGTATTTTTTCACCTATTCAATTCCATCGTTTTCCAAATTGGGATTTTTCCGTATATGTCCATTGCCTTTGCGCTCTTTTTCTTTTCCCCGGAAATACTTCAAAAAAGATTTCTTCCAAAGAAAAAATTATATGTGGAAAATGAAGTCATTGTTCCAAAACACAAAAATCTTTTGATTGCGGTTTTTGGAATTTATTTCGCTTTTCAAATTGGTTTACCGCTACGCCATTGGTTTTTTAAAGACGATGTTTTATGGACCGAAGAAGGCCATCGCCTTAGTTGGCGTATGATGTTACGTGCCAAGAGCGGCAGTCTTACCGTTTGGGTAAAAAATAAACCTAATGGGGAAAAGACACGGTACAATTACAGTGAGCTTTTAGGTCCAAAACAACAGGGATCTGTTGCTACAAAACCCGACATAATGTGGCAACTTGCACAAAAAATAAAAACTGTTGAAGAGAAAAAAGGACGTGATGTAGCTGTTTATATGGAAGCTTCAGTTCGCGTAAATGGCGGTTATTATCATCCTTTTACAGATCCAACTGTAGATTTAGCTTCTAAAAAGTGGCATCCTTTCAGACATAGCGAATGGATTTTACCTTCGCCCGAAAGTTATGTGGAAAAGCCAAAAAATTAAGATTTAGCGAGCTTGTCGCGAAAACTTATCGTTGGGCCTATCTTTTTTGTTGAAATGGATTTTTACTTTTCGTTTCCCGTATTTTTTTGCGGCCTGCTCGTCCAGCCCCATAAAAATGTCTATTCTTTTTTGCCATCTGCGGTGCATTTTATCTTTTACTACGTAGGTTCCGTCCAACCCTTCAATCTCAATTTCCTCATTGTGGTCCAGGCCCAGTGCAATTAAATCTCGTGAAACGGCAACCGCTTTTACGCCATCTTCCAATAAATCACCCCAGGCCGCGCGACGGCTATTTCCTTTTTTGGTTTGATGTTCCAAAGCATTATAGGCCGTAGCCGTTACGGTAAGCGACACTCTTTTTGAATTGTCCTTATCTACACAACCAAAAAAAATTAGAATGCAACTGCACAATATTATTTTTCTAAATGTCAGCATAACAAGAATATACAAAAACTAGGAGAGAATTAAAAATCCTGTACAGCGTAGCCTAAAATGATAGGGTTAAAAAATTTCTACTACAATACGTTTGACTCATTAGAAATTCAAAACCTATTCCCCCTTTTTTGTACCTTAGCGGCTTCAAAGAACAGAAGCTTATGCTACAGGTTACCGACATCCGTGAAAACAAGGATAAATACATAAAAGCCCTTACCAAACGTGGCATTGATGCCGCTTCGGTATTGGAGGAAGTTTTAATTGTTGATGAAGAGCGTCGCGCTTCGCAAGCGCAGTTGGATGCCATTTTGGCTCAGAGCAATTCCTATTCAAAGGAAATCGGGAAACTTTTTCAAAGTGGTGAAATACAAAAAGCAAACGAGCTAAAAGAAAAAACGGTTGAACTGAAGGAATCTTCAAAGCAATTGAATGAACAAATGCTTGACGCAGCGGAAAAATTACAGCAGTTGCTTTACACGCTTCCCAATATTCCAAATGATTTGGTGCCTGCCGGTACCGATGAAAAAGACAATGAAGAAGTTTTCAAAGAAGGCGAAGTGCCAAAACTGGCTGAAGGCGCACTTCCGCATTGGGAACTAGCAAAAAAATACGATCTGATCGATTTTGAACTTGGCGTTAAAATTACTGGTGCCGGTTTTCCTGTTTATAAAGGAAAAGGCGCACGTTTGCAACGGGCCTTGATTACTTACTTTTTAGACAAGAATACCAAAGCCGGATACACAGAATATCAAGTTCCGCATTTGGTAAACGAAGCTTCGGGTTACGGAACGGGGCAACTTCCCGATAAGGAAGGGCAGATGTACCACGTGGGCATTGACGATCTCTACTTGATACCCACCGCTGAGGTTCCCGTTACAAATATGTTCCGTGGCGATTTACTGAACCATTCGGAATTGCCAATTACCTGCACAGGCTATACGCCCTGTTTCCGTCGCGAGGCGGGAAGCTATGGCGCCCACGTTCGTGGGTTGAACCGGTTGCACCAATTTGATAAAGTTGAAATTGTGCGCATTGAGCATCCCGATAATTCATATGCAGCTTTGGACGGAATGGTGGAGCACGTAAAAGATATTCTTCGCGAGCTGAAATTGCCGTATAGAATTCTTCGTCTTTGTGGTGGCGATTTGGGCTTCACTTCAGCATTGACCTATGATTTTGAAGTCTTTTCAACGGCGCAGGACCGTTGGTTGGAAATTTCTTCTGTTTCAAACTTTGAAACTTTTCAAGCCAATAGATTGAAACTTCGCTTTAAGGACACAGACGGAAAAAACAAACTCGTGCATACCTTAAATGGAAGTGCTTTGGCATTGCCAAGGGTTTTGGCCGGAATTCTTGAAAACTATCAAACTGAAGATGGAATAAAAATTCCAGAAGTTTTGGAACCCTACTGTGGATTTGACTTTATAAGAAAAGCTGATTAATTTCCAGAATTTCAGTTTTGAGCTTGTCGAGAACAGTTACTATTTGCGATTCGACAAGGTCAGCGTGACATAATGTTTTTGATTAAAAATATTAATTGATTTGTAGCGCTATTTTTTCACAAATAATATATTTTTTACAATTCTCCGAATCATTTCAAATGTTAAAACTATAGATTTATAGTTTTCATTTTTTGTAAACTTTTTATGCTCTGCAGGCTACTAAAATATTTTTATTGCTTTTAAATTCAATTAGTTACAGAGAATTATTTTTAAAAATTTGTAAACAATTGAAAATCACGTGTTGAAAACTTTGTTAAAAAACTAAGATGAATTAAACTCCAACTTCCTTTTAATTTTTACATATTTGTTAGTCCCGAGTAGCGACAAATTTTAATCTAAAAACAAAGGACATATGAGTGCAATTGAACCAATTTTACAGGAAAACAAAAACAGATTCGTAATATTCCCAATCCAACATCACGATATTTGGGAGTGGTACAAAAAGAGCGAAGCCAGTTTTTGGACAGCCGAGGAAATTGATTTGCACCAAGACCTTACCGATTGGAATTCAAAACTGAACGACGATGAGCGTTATTTTATAAAACATATTTTAGCTTTTTTCGCAGCTTCTGATGGAATTGTGAATGAAAATCTTGCTGAAAATTTCGTTAACGAAGTTCAGTACAGCGAGGCCAAATTCTTCTACGGCTTCCAGATCATGATGGAAAACATCCACAGTGAAACCTATTCGCTTTTGATTGATACCTATGTGAAAGATGAAAAGGAAAAAGACCAACTTTTCAACGCCATTGAAACTTTTCCGGCAATAAAAAAGAAAGCAGATTGGGCGCTGAAATGGATCGAAAGTGATTCATTCGCTGAACGTTTGATTGCTTTTGCTGCAGTGGAAGGAATTTTCTTTTCGGGTGCATTTTGCTCTATTTTTTGGTTGAAAAAACGCGGCTTGATGCCCGGGCTTACTTTTTCAAATGAATTGATTTCCCGCGATGAAGGCGTTCACTGCGATTTTGCCGTGCATCTTCACAACCACCATTTGGTAAACAAAGTTTCAAAAGAGCGTATCCGCGAAATAATTGTTGACGCTTTGAATATTGAGCGCGAATTTATCACCGAATCGCTTCCCGCAAGTTTGATTGGGATGAATTCAAAATTGATGACGCAATATCTGGAATTTGTAACCGACAGACTTTTGGTTGAACTGGATTGCGAAAAGGAATACAACGTTACGAACCCATTTGATTTTATGGATATGATTTCGCTTCAGGGTAAAACCAACTTCTTTGAAAAAAGGGTGGGCGAATACCAAAAAGCAGGTGTTACAAACAAGGACAAGGAATCAAACAAAATCAGTTTCGACGCGGATTTTTAGAAAGCAATAGCTTTCCCACACATATATTATTTCAAAATGTAAAAGTTGACTGTGTGCAATTTTCATTGCATAACAGGATTTTCAGCTACCATTACTAACCACTAAATAAAAGAATTATGAATGTAGTAAAAAGAGACGGCCGAAAGGAACCAATGATGTTCGATAAAATCACGGCTCGCGTTCGCAAACTGTGCTATGGTTTAAATGAATTGGTTGACCCAGTGAAAGTTGCAATGCGCGTAATTGAAGGGCTTTACGATGGCGTAACTACCAGCGAGCTTGATAATTTGGCGGCTGAAATTGCGGCGACTATGACCACTTCGCATCCTGATTATGCACGTTTGGCCGCGCGCATCTCTGTTTCAAACCTTCATAAAAACACCAAAAAATCATTTTCAGAAGTGATGACGGATCTTTACGAATACGTAAATCCGCGTACCGGAAAAAAAGCCCCGTTGCTGAGCGATGAGGTTTATGAAGTGATTAAAAAGAATGCTGAGGAACTGGATTCAACTATTATATACAACCGTGATTTTGGTTATGATTATTTCGGATTTAAAACCTTGGAACGATCCTATTTATTGAAGTTGAACGGAAAGATAGCGGAACGACCACAACATATGTTGATGCGCGTTTCCGTTGGAATTCATTTAGATGACTTGGCTGCGGTGAAAGAAACCTATGAGTTGATGTCGAAAAAATATTTCACCCACGCCACGCCAACACTTTTCAACAGCGGAACGCCAAAACCCCAGATGTCTTCCTGCTTTTTACTTGCAATGAAAGACGACAGTATCGATGGAATTTACGATACGTTAAAGCAAACCGCCAAAATCTCACAATCTGCCGGTGGAATTGGACTTTCTATCCACAACGTTCGTGCAACCGGTTCATACATTGGTGGCACCAATGGAACTTCAAACGGTATTGTGCCCATGCTTCGCGTTTTCAATGATACCGCGCGTTACGTGGATCAAGGCGGTGGAAAGCGAAAAGGCTCTTTCGCAATTTATGTGGAACCTTGGCACGCCGATATTTTCGACTTTTTGGATTTGAAAAAGAATCACGGAAAAGAGGAAATGCGCGCCCGCGATCTTTTTTATGCTATGTGGATTCCAGATTTATTTATGAAACGTGTGCAGGATGATGCTGAATGGACGCTCATGTGCCCCAACGAATGCCCTGGTCTTTTTGAATGCCACAGTGAAGAGTTTGAAACGCTTTACCATAAATATGAAGCAGAAAACAAAGGTAGAAAAACCGTAAAGGCTCGTGAGCTTTGGGAGAAAATCCTGGAATCGCAGATTGAGACCGGTACACCGTATATGCTTTACAAAGATGCGGCGAACCGAAAAAGCAATCAGAAGAATTTAGGAACCATAAAATCCTCAAACCTATGTACGGAAATTATGGAATACACTTCACCGGACGAAGTTGCGGTTTGTAATTTGGCTTCCATCGCCCTGCCGATGTTTGTGAAAAATGGCGAGTTTGACCACAAAGAACTTTTCAAAGTAACAAAGCGTGTTACCAAAAACTTGAATCGCGTGATCGACAGAAATTACTATCCGGTAATTGAGGCACAAAACTCAAATTTCCGCCACCGTCCGGTTGGTTTGGGAATTCAAGGTTTGGCGGATGCATTTATTATGCTCCGTTTGCCTTTCACAAGCGATGAAGCTAAAAAATTGAACCAGGAAATATTTGAAACGCTTTATTTTGCCGCCGTAACCGCTTCCATGGAAGAAGCAAAGGCAGATGGCCCGTACGAAAGCTATAAAGGATCGCCAATTTCCGAAGGGCTTTTTCAGCATAATTTATGGGGAATAAATGATGAGGAATTGAGTGGTCGTTGGGATTGGGCAAAATTGAGAAAAGATGTTAAGAAACACGGCGTGCGCAACTCGCTTTTGGTAGCACCGATGCCGACTGCTTCCACTTCGCAGATTCTTGGCAACAATGAGGCTTTTGAGCCGTACACTTCAAATATTTATACGCGTCGCGTACTTTCCGGGGAATTCATCGTTGTGAACCAACACCTTTTGGAGGATTTGGTAGAATTAGGGCTTTGGAATGAGGATTTAAAGGAAGAAATTATGCGCGCCAACGGATCAATACAGGATGTGGAAATAATCCCGCAGGAAATGAAAGAACTTTACAAAACCGTATGGGAACTTTCTATGAAAGATATTATTGATATGAGCCGCCATCGTGGTTATTTCATTGACCAAAGTCAATCGTTGAATCTGTTTATGGAAAATGCAAATATGGCAAAGCTAACATCAATGCATTTTTATGCCTGGAAAAGCGGTCTTAAAACTGGAATGTATTATTTAAGAACGAAAAGTGCTGTGGATGCCATTAAATTCACACTTAAAAAAGAAGAGAAAAAGGAAACCGTTGGTGCAGAAGTTAAAGCAGAAGCAGTAGAAAATGTTTTAACGAAACCCATGACACCGCAGGAGTTACGGGAAATGCTTGCGCAATCAAAGAATGCAGCAGATGATGATTGTTTGATGTGTGGGTCTTAATTTTATTTAAAAAATAATAAACTGAAAAGCCCTTGCTATTTAAGACAAGGGCTTTTATTTTAAATTGTTTTAAAACTATTCCTGTTCTGCAGGCATAGACATTCTGGTATATTCCAGTATAAGCGCACTTAACCAATCCCAATTGATTGATTTGTAAGGGTATTTCGCCATAAATTCGGCATTGTCCCCAAAAAGAAATTCATAGTTTTCTTCAAAATCGCTTTTTGGTAGCCAAAATATTTTATCGCCTTTTTGAACATAATAAGATTTTACAACGCCACCGCCAATGGTAGGGCCTGGGCCCATTTTAAAACCTGAGGATTCTTTGGCGAAAGGATCATGATAGACAGAAATTATATTGCTGAAGTCTGGGTTGATTAGCTGCATCAAAAATTCCTTTTCGTCTTTCTTGTTTTTTAGGGAAACTTTTTGGTTTACGAAATAAATCTGGTCATTGCTGGTCAGTTTATTTACGCTGTTTCTTCTTCCCATTCCAAAATTACTGAACTTTTGTGAAACCTTTCCGAATTTCTCCCATCCGCTGGCATACAGATAGGCTTCCGCAATCTGTGATGCGTCATAGGTTTCTTTTTTGTCTGTAACACTGTCCTTAAAAACAATTTGGGCAATCTGTCCTTTTTTGGTTACTACTCCTTTGCAGTATCCCTTGTGTTCTGAACCGTCTTTCATAATAACGGTTGATACTTTTTTTGTGGCCGGTTGGTCAAAACCTTCATTGAAATAATAGGTTTTCAACATATCCTTTTCCTCGTCACTATATTTAACCTTGTCTTGCGCAGAGACAAAACCACAGGCTATCATAAATACAATAGATAAAAATTTTAGTTTCATAATTTTAAGATTTATTGGTTGCTGAAACAATATTCCAACATTAAATTTAAACGAAGAATTTTTTTGATGGAAAATAGGTCCTTAAGGTATCAAAATACGGCAGATGCCCTATGGGTTTGATGAAAGAATCTCAAGGAGGTGGGTAAAAAGAAAGGAGCCTCCAATGGAGGCTCCTTTAATCAAATTTTATTAAAATTAAGCTTTCTTATAGCTTGTGTAATATTCCTCCATTAAATTCATCAAGGCCGTTACCAAATCTTTTGTTTCCAGCAATAGGCTAAAATAAAGAGTAGTGTTTTTTGGGCTTGATTCCTCGGTGCGGGTTCGCGCGATTTGCTTTTCAATTTTATTTGAAAGGCTTTGGAAAATCTCATCCTTTTTATCAAGTACTTTTCCAATTCGTTGGAATTCCTTTTTGTGGAAAATGTCCTCTATGTCATTGAAGAGTTCTTCCAAGTGGTTGTCAATTTCCTGAAGGTCCTTTATTTGGTTAAAACGAAGCGCCTTGTGATTGTTGTTCACGTGCTTGTAGCTCGCTTTTGAAATAAATTCCAAAGACTGCACCACATCGGTCAAATAGCCAAGGATAATAATATAGAAGTTGCTTCCGCGGACGCTGGTT
>Ga0209344_10006041_pt1 | contig 10146 bp, 11 predicted proteins | sample Cruoilmetagenom6_FD_187293 | JGI IMG/M metagenome (GOLD analysis project Ga0209344, IMG submission 187293) | Oil polluted marine microbial communities from Coal Oil Point, Santa Barbara, California, USA - Santa Barbara Oil Seep Sample 6 (SPAdes)... | ecosystem: Environmental > Aquatic > Marine...
ATCTTCAAAGATGTTTTGCCACTGAGCTTGGCTGCGAATAATACCCATAAGTTACTCCAAATAAATGTTTGAAGTAAGTTAACGCGAAACAAGCTTATTGTTTAGATGCACTTAGCCATACGCTTACGGCATAATATCGGTAAAGTTTTAGATTAGCTTCTTGCTGTTGGTTCTTTTTCCAATATATACGTTGGTTTGGGGGTTACTGTTAGTGCCTTGCTTGTAAGTGGTTGATATTTAATGTTGTATTGGTAATGTCAAGATGTCGTTCTATCAGAGAGCCCCTAAGGCTCTCAATCTAGTCTAGCAATAATAATTAATTATTCTTTAATGATATTTCTTAAGTTCTTCAAAAAATAGATTTTTATTTATAATATGCGTCTCAAATAAGTTGGTAATTAAAGGGAGTTAATACTCTCTTTAGTAAAAGCCTGTTATTGATTTCATAAATAATCCTTTTGAAAAAGGGAGCGGGTGCTCCCATTGAGGTTAAGATGAGTGAGCTTTATTCAGTACAATCAACCAGGCTAGATTCACCGCCAGACCATGTGCCGCATAGCTTGCTTTGTGTTCCGTCAGGACGGTAAGTGGTGACTGTGTAATCATCATTAGAGTTATGCATGTGAACAACTTGGTTTTCGTCCCAAAAGCTATCAGAAGCGTAACGATTATCAACACGAGTCCAACCATCGGCGTCATGCCCGTAATCATCGTAGAAGTCTAATGAAATGTGTGACATGGAGTTAACTAACCAACCGCTATCTATCTCATCTAAAGAAACACCAATTAGCCCTGTGTAGATGGAAGGGTTATCAGCACTGTAATTATGGTTTGATTCAGTTTTTACGGTTAGCTCGTCACTATAGAAAGTTTTGGTGATGAATGATTGTCCTGTATTAAGAGCTACGCGGTCTAAAGTACCGCACATGCTCCAATCTACATTTTCAGCAAAAGCAGTATTAGCAAGCCCGTACCCTACGCCATCTTTAATTTCAGTGAAATATTCAGTAATAGTGCATGAGCCATCAGCAAGGCTCAGTGCTACTTCAGCCTCGATATTGCCGACCTTAGTAGTGCGCTGTTGCCTTTGGTATATCAAGGCACCAACTCTCTGCAAGCCGCTGTTCATGGCATTAGCTACTTCATCCCAATTACCAGTACTTTGTAAAATATACTCTCGACGAAACCAAGACATATATTGGGGAGATAGCTCTGTGCCATCTAGGTAGTATTCAACAAATACATAATTGGCATTAGGGTTAGCCTCTTCTAGCTCAACTGTTTCAGCATAAGACTTCGCAAGCCCAGGCACTAACGAACGCGCTAAACCATGCAAGCTTGAATTACCGTTAGCGATATAATCACTGTAAAGCGAATCAACCGTGATGTTATATCGCTGGGCTACTCGTATTTCTTGGTCGATAAGTCTTTGCTCAATAACTTCACGTAACTGCTGATTTTCAATGATTGATTCACACGACAATTCATTACCGCCAGCATAAAGTTCCTGTTCAACAGTCTTCCAAATAACAGTAGTTAATGGAGTCACGTTAAGTAAATCTTCATCAGTACGAAGCGCGAAACTTGGTGGGATGACTAGGTCGTATGCTTCTTCAATTGGTGTGTCTGGCGTATCTAAATCAATAGCACCAACGGGAACGTGAGTAATCAGAGGCACGTATTGGCCGCAGTCATTATGAATTTCAGGTATTTCAATAACCCAACTAGGATTGTCTTCAGTAGGCTCAATAGTTTCAGCTGATGGCTCGCCCTCATCATGAGCGCCATTAAAGTTTAAATCCATGAAAATAGTAGCACCAACGATATAGCCATCTATTGCCATACCGCTAATTTTAGTGAGTTCTACAGGTGTCGGGGCTGGTGGTGTAACTGCTACAGGTTCTGAGCTAGATCCACCTCCGCCACCACAAGCCATAAGAGATGCACTGAAAAGGGTTGCTATTATTGCTTTGGTATAATTTTTCATACGGGTTCCTTTTAGATGTATGAGAGTGAAAGTTATTTGTTATTTTGATTATTCAAAGGTTTGTTAATTCGCGATGACTCAAGGTGAGTCCAGATAGCAGAATTGCTATTTAATTTAGGTTTTGAAGTATGTTGGCTTTGGTATTTGTTGAGGTTGAAGTCATTAGGGTATTTAAAGTTGAAGGTTGATAAGCTAGCGTTTTGAATTTTCTCCATTTCAATATGCTGGTATTCATTGTCTGGACAACGAAAAACAACAAAAAGAGCGTTGTCATGAATCCATAAACTTAATGGTTCAATACTCAGTTCATTATCATCAATCACAATGCTAACGATTTGTTGTTGAATGATGCCGTGTGTCAGCTGTTCAAATACCGCATTAAACTTGGTGCTGTAATTTTTAATGAGTGGTTGTACTTGAACGTCTGAATAGGACTGTAGGTCACCTTTTTGGATGGAAGTTGATTGCGTTTTTACTTGATGTATTTCTGTAAAAATCGAATTGATTACTGCTTTGTACTCAAGAGGGAAACTTTGAGTTAGCCACCCTTCAGCTAGGTAAAGAAGCATACTTTCTCTTGGGCCAAAGGTCTTAATCGGTAGGGCTGCACGATGATAACCAAAAGGTCTATCGCGCGTATCTTTATAAACATTAAGGTGCTGAACCATAATGTCCAAATTTCTTTGTATTGTACGAATGTCACGTACTACACCAATATCTGCTAGTTGCTGTTTTAGCTCTACTGCCGTTGTCCTGCCTAAACGAGGTATACGATTGTACAGTTCGAACAATAGCGATACGTGGTCCTTCAGCTTTGGTTTTGTTGCCATAACTTACTGCCTTTTATGACAAAGCGAGCTTATGGCTATGATCAAAGATCAGCCGACTACGCTATGAATGAAGTTAAATAAGGTGTGATGTTATTGATTGATGCGGCATTACTTGCCGTATGGATTTAGTAATTTGAATTTTTTACTAAATCTGAAGTTTGTAAGTGTGAAAATAATAAACCAGGCAATTGCCTGGCTCTTATGTAGTATTGAATTTTGAGTGTCATATTACGTTCCTTAAGTCTAATTGGATGAATCTTCATTAAGGTGATATACGTGTCAAAATAATTGGGATTGAGTATTTTGTTATAGCGTGGTGATGCTAATAAAGAATACGAAGAAATCTGTCAGCATAAGCTAAATAATTTAGTTGTTTAGAAGGGGCAACCAAGTAATGCTTTTAAACGTTTAAATTTAATTCATCAATTTTAAAAACTTCCATATTTTAAATTACTCATCAGGCAAGTAATGCCGATTCATTCGATAACATCAGTCTAATTTAACTTTTACTATTAATGTATTTGAATAACATTTTTGTAAGGGTAAATGCCAATAAATCAATTGATTACATATGTCACATTCAGTTTTTAGTCATGAGGTTCCTATGCTTCAGGATTCAGTGAATATGCATGTGGTTCGTTTTTATATTAAATAATAAGGTGTTGTTATGCGATCAAAGGTACTACTAATTCTTAGTTCAATATGGCTATTACAAGCGTGTGGCTCTAATGAGATTGATACAGTAAAAAATGGAAGGATGGAGTACGATGAGTCCTATTCTATTGGTGCTACATTCGATAACAGAAATATGTGCAGCTCTGTCTCTTGGCAATATATTGAAGATTCTAGTGGTCGTAATGTAGTTGAGTACCAATGTTTCTTTAAGGGCAGTGGTGAGCTTTTAGATAAAAAATATGATCAAAACGTTGCAAATTTAACATGGAAGATAAACTCAGAAATCGAATCAAAACAAAAAGAACTAGATGATCACAGTAAGCGTATTAATGAAAATAAGAAAAACGTTGAAAAATATGCGTCAGGTATGCAAATGCTTGAAGAGCAAATTAAGCAGATTGATTCTGGAGAATCAAAAAAAATAAAAGAAGCAAAAAATGATATTGAATGGCTTCGTCAAGGAGGGATTGACGAACGATTTAGCCCGCATTGGAGAAATATAAAGACTCAGGAGTCTTTTATTGAAAGAGGCGATTCAGTTGAGTATAGAAAAAAGTTAATTGCAGAGCATAAAGCTAAAGCTGAAGGCGATAGGAGTTGGATTCTAGAGTTAGCGGAAAGTGAATTACTTAGTTTGATAAAGCAAGAAAAAATAAAAGCTACGTCATTAAAAAATGAATTGGATCAGTTAACGAAGGCAAAAAACACTGCAAATACAGCTGCCGAAAAAGGTGAGTTGGAGTTAAGTGGTTTAAGAGTAAAGTCAGAAAAAGAAATTAAAACGTTAAAGTCTAAAATTCCAGAGTCTATTGATTTATATAAAGAACAATTTTATAAAGACGAACCGACTTTTGTTGAGTATTACCAATGGACTGTTGATGATGATGAATCTTTTTATTTCGCGTCAGCGGGGCTTCGTTTGATCCGAGATGATAAGGTTGAAAATATTCGTAAATATAACAATAGAAGTCTTAATGAAGCGTTGGCTATTGCATATCAGAAACCAAAAGCCTTTAACTCTATTATTGATTCTAAATTCTATGATTATGAAGCTGGTGGACTGCTTATCGAATACAAGCAGTGATCATGAGGCAAGTGCCTTTTTTTGATGTATAGCATGTTTAAAACCCCTTTAGCTGTTTGAAAAGGAAAAAATCCTTATATAACAAAGGGGTTGAAAGTCACATAAGACCAACATCGGTGTTTGAAACTTACCATGCTCTGCATGCTGGATTTTACTCGGTTCAAGGTTTGGACTCCCATATCAGAATACTCGTTTATTGATCACTAAATGCGTCAAAGCGACGTTACCCTTGAAATATCAGTTATATATATTCATCTGAATGTATAAATTTGTAACTTGCTTATGTCTTGAAAATCATTGAATTAAGCGTTATGGTTGGATTCAATGTATTGTGAATTCAAGGGGAAATCATGGAATCAATGGATAAAATTTGTGATGGATGTGAACAAATGATGAGTAATTGTTCATGCAGCCATTGTAATGAATGCAACGAAAAAGAACATGAATGTATCTGTGAAGATGAGGAATAACTCAGTAAGACCAGTTTCTACCATGCTAAAATTGGATTTATTGATAAGTTTTACATTGAAAGTTCTGGGGGATCAGAACATTTAAACAGAAAAAAATAGTTGGCTCTTAGTGGTGGAGGGCCATTAAGATAAGCTGGTCGCTCATAAAGTGATTTCACTAACACCGCGCTTTTAGAAATAACTCCAGAGTAAACAACATCATCATTTAATAGCTATAGCCTTAAACAGTTTTTTTGTTTGCTCTTTTTTACTTGGTTTTTAACCACTAGCCTCTGTCGGTTATAGTTATATATATACCATTCATTAACTTATTGAATATGTGCCAGTTAAAGCACAATTAAAAATACATTTCTCTTTTAGTTTATGTTACTAACTAATTAGAGAAAAAGTATGGATATCATCAATTCCCAAGTATTTAACGGGTATAAGGTTCAATCGCAGAAAGGCGATTTGATTGAGAATATATTAATTAAGAATGAGCAAGTTCTTGCTCAAATGTTGCAACATCATAAGCGTATTGCCGCCTTCAGGTTTGAACTTAAATTTCCAAGCGGTTACCGAGGTGATGTTGATATCATTTCTAAATTTTTTGATTCTTTACGTGAAAGGCTTAAAAGTGATTTAAGGGTTAAAACTAGAAAAAAAAAGAGAACGGTAAATAGTGAGCTAGGCTATGTTTGGGTTAAAGAGGTTAGTGCTAATCATGGTTGGCATTATCATGTGGTTATGTTTTTAAATCATGATGTGTATAACTGCTTTGGGATGATTAATGGCCCTAATACTAATATGTACTCTCGAATTCTTTCATCTTGGGCAAGTGCGATAGGCATAACACCAATGTCAGCTATAGGTCTAGTACATGTTTCTAAAAATCCAGTCTATAAATTAGATGTTAACTCAGAGAGTATTGTTGATGATATGCATGTAGTACTGCATCGCATTAGCTATTTTGCTAAGGTAAAAACGAAGCCTTACGGAGGGGGTCAATACAATCGCTTCTTTGGGACAAGTAAGATAGATAAAAAAAATGAGCTAACTTACGCTAGCCCAAATTGGTTATAGTTCCAACTCAATAAAGTCACGGTCAATTACATCTTGGTCAATTCCTATATAACGCAATGTAACGCCCTCAGAGCTATGTCGAAGCATCTTCATTACACGAGCTAGGTCATTGGTTTTCTTGTACAAATGATAGCCCCTCGTTTTGCGCATCGAGTGTGTACCTAGGTTAATGCTTAGCTCCTCACCGACTAATGCAAAAGCTTTTGATACAGACCTACGTGTTATCTGCCTTGGCTCCCTGTTTATAGACTGTTGATTTCGATACGATTGAAATAAGTACACATGATGACGATGTTGAAGCTGAATGTCATTAATCAAAATCATGGCTTTATTATTTAACTTTATCTCAGCGCGCTTTCCTGTTTTACCCTCATTGATAATCAATCGACCATCATTAATGTCGGTAAACTTTATTGATAGTAAATCTGATATCCGTAACGCTAAGTTAATCCCGATATTCCATATTTGGGACATTTGCTTAGAGCAACGAATTTCAAGTAGGTGACTTATCAATTTTACTTTATCTAACTCTTTTATAGCGTGAACTTCTGCCATGGTTATTTCTCCTTAAATAAAAACGCCAGCTATTAAGGCTGGCGGTATGTGATAATAATTAGTCAAAGCTAATGCTGACTTGGTAGCTACCCATTGAGTAATACTCAATAAAGTTTTCGATAAATAAACTCAGTAACTCCTTAGCACTTTTGTTTTGTAGCCATCCGCAAAACAAACTAAAGACTTGCTTAGTAATAAAGCAGACATCAATCTCTTTAGTCAGCTCAGGGAAGGGAGAGCCTTGAAAGGAGAAATCTGTTATGTAAGCGATTTGCCATAGCTCACTTTTCTTTTCTACTCGTATTTCAACCGGGTGATACCCGCCAGCTGAAGCTGAGTAATCAGGATCTCGAAAGTTAAGTGTTATAGCGTTAGTTGTATTAGCTGACGTTGTTGTATCAGTTAACTCGGTATTGATAAGCTGAAATAGTTTTTCAGGCACAGCAAAGCCCTGTACTTTGTTAAAGTTCAGTTTCATGGTGATCTCTCTTTAAAGTGTAAAGCCGCAGTAGTTACGGCATTTGTAAATTGGATTAGTTGGTTTTGGGTGTGCTGTTATAGTAGCCCGCGTTCAGCAAATGAAGTTACGCCATCACCAATAACAATATGGTCTAACACTTGAACATCGATCAGAGCTAACGCCTCCTTTAAGCGTTTAGTAATAGCGATGTCTGCTTGGGATGGTTCAGTTTCTCCTGACGGATGATTGTGTGCAAAAATAACCGCAGCCCCATTTTCATTAAGTACCGCTTTTACAACTTCCCTTGGATACACACTTGCCGCGTTAATTGTCCCGAAAAACAGTTCGGAGTACTCGATTAATTGATGTTTACTTGTAAGTATCATGACCGCAAACACTTCTCTTTCGTAGTTCCCAAGTTTAAATTTCAGAAAGTCTTTAGTAGCTTCACTACTAGTAAATACATCGCTGGTGAGATGTTTGTTTTTCAAAATCTCTGACGCTTTTTCTAATACCTGGTCAGCAGTCATAGGTTTATGAGTTACGTACCCTATTGATTTTTCATGATGCATCATTTTGATCCTTTTATTAATTCAGATGGTTTATCGTCAAAATAATGTATGTTTGAATTAAATTGGGATTAAGAAAAACAGGCTTGCTCACCTATGCTGCACTCTTGGGGACTTCAACGGATAAAAAATACTCTCATCCTCCTTTTATGAATGAGTACTAATTAAAAAATCAAATTAGAGGAATAGCACCATGAAAGAAAGATTAATTCGTTTAAAAGAAGTTATAGCAATTTGCGGGTTAAGTCGAAGCCGCATCTATCAATATATCAATGAAGGTAAGTTCCCTGCTAGTGTTTCGCTAGGAGGTCGTTCAATCGGTTTCGTTGAGAGCGAAATTCAACTTTGGGTTGCAAATGTTATAGGTCTACGTGATGATAATGTTTTATCAGGATACGATATGGAGGTTTAGTGATGATTTTTACAGATAAATATAGCGGTAATGAAAATGAATTAGTAAAGAAAGCTAAGTATAAAGAATTTAGCTTAATTCAGAGTGAAGCTGATTATACAGATCGTTCAGTAGGGTTAATTTATGACATGTATTGCAGATGGCTTAACACTAATCACGGAATGTATTTGGTAAAGGTTAATCTGTATGTCCCTGATAGTTCTGATGAATGTAGTGAGTCAGTAATAGACTACCTATTCCATATGGTTCAAGGAAACGTCAAACATAGAAATGTACGCTCTGACAATTCGATAGGTTTGATATGGAAAACTTATCGCAAAGACTTTAAAACAATTCATGAAGGATACTTTTTGATACCAATGACTGAGGCTGAATATGATAAGCCAAGGGATACGATGAAGTCCTTATTTTCAATGGATGCTTTAAACACTGTTGCAAATACCATGTCTCAACTTGCAGCCAAATTTGATAAAGAATATGGTAAAGAAATTAATACGGAACTTGATACGGAACTTGATCAAAAAATAATGCTAGTCGTTAGTCACTCAACAAAAAAGGATGGGAGTTGGGGAATATTTTCTGATTCAAGCTTTGAAGTACATGAAAAAGGCTTTGCTACACTTTGTGAAATAGCTCAACTTTCTATAGATAAACCAGATGCTGAGACACCTCTATTTAGAACTAGGTATGGTTATAGTCCAGATCACTGGCATTTTGGTAATGATTCACTTGAATTAAATGTCGCTCAAACTCAACAAACCAAGCCATTCCTAGATAATGACTTGGGAGAGTATAAGCTTAAGAGCCAACAACCTTGGTGAGTTTGATAACGTCAGGTTTATTCCTGGCGTTGTTCAGTTAAGTAAAGTATATCTCTACGGACCTCTACGAACAAAAAATACAGAACTGCTCTATTAAATGACAGTAGCAACCAAGCTACAAATTAATAGGAGCAGAAAATGAACAGCGAATTTATTAGACTATCTCAAGTACTTTACCTAACCGGACTTGGCAAATCGAGCATCTATAAATTTATGGGAGAAGGGCATTTCCCCCAAAGTACTAAATTAGGTTCAAGAGTTACAGTATGGCAAAAAAGTGATATTCAAGATTGGATTAAAAGCAAAATTCAAGCGAGGAAATCACGATGAGTAATAAGCATAGCGCGATTGCTAAACGCTTGGAGCAAGGGTATTTCAAAAAGCACCAGGTAAATATAGATATGGGGGATCTATCGCCTTATTTTCTGGACAAGCTTACCACCGCTTTTGAGGATTCAATTAGACGTTTTCCAGATTGTTATGTGTTTAGGTTTAAATTACGTGTTCCTAAAACCTTTAATAAAGATACCAATGAACTATTAAATAGATGGTTTTACTCTTTAGATAAACTATTACCGTCAAATACTGTTAGGAGCAAAGGTAAGTCCAGTAATAAGCAAGAGCTAATTAAAGAAGCTATTAATATGGTATGGGCAAAGGACGTTACCCAAAACAACTCGTTAAACTATCGAATAGCATTGTTTTTTAGAGCGCCTTCAACAGTTACTGAAGTGTCATTAGTTAACACAAAGGAGTATTTCAAAAAGAAAATAAAAACAACATGGGCTCGTGCTTTGTTCTTTGATGAGTCACAAATCCACACGCTCTGCTTATTTCCACCTAATAATATTATCCCCTTAAATCCAGGTAGTAAGTCTTACAGCTTCGATGCACGTCAGTGCTTTTTTACTTTGAGTACATTGGCAAGATTACCACGCTATCCAGTAGATGACATTGATACAGTATTTGGGGTTAAGTTCAGTAGAAATCCTAATGAAATAAGGAAAAAGAAATAGCAAAGAAATGCGTAAAGAAACTAATTTTATCAACTCAGCAGGCTTAACATGCATTTGCATGTTAAGCCTTTTCTTAGCTAACCTCAGATCGGGTTAAGCCCTAACCATAGCATTCTTCTCTACGTCACTAATATTAAGGGTTGGCTTATTTTCTTTAAGGCAATAAGCCACTAAACCTGCCAGTAAATTCAACATAAAACTATTA
>Ga0209344_10006042_pt1 | contig 10145 bp, 8 predicted proteins | sample Cruoilmetagenom6_FD_187293 | JGI IMG/M metagenome (GOLD analysis project Ga0209344, IMG submission 187293) | Oil polluted marine microbial communities from Coal Oil Point, Santa Barbara, California, USA - Santa Barbara Oil Seep Sample 6 (SPAdes)... | ecosystem: Environmental > Aquatic > Marine >...
GGGATGGCGGGAGCAACACCGGCGATCTCGGGTTTGGACGGCTGTGTACCCGGCGTCTCTGGTGTTTGTGCTGACACCGAGGGTGCGAGCGAGGTCGGCGCTGGCCGGGGCTCGCGGTCAGACGCTCGAAGCGCCGGTTCATGTGCAAGCTGTGCGCATGTTTCCTGTACCCGTCTGCGGTAAATCGCCTGATCCAGCGGCGGGTGACGGTCGAGTCCGGAGACGCCTTCCATCATTCTTGCCATCCCGGTGGTGATTTCGACGCCGTCGAGCGCCAGCCCGCTTGCCTGAGCCGCATCCAGAAACGCCACGACTTCGCTGGCCTTGCCAATTGCCACCGCTTCTGCGCCTGCGGCCTTCAATGCCATCACCCTTTGTGCCGCGCGAACGGTGTCCTCATCGAGAACCAGGATACGCTCTCCCGTCGCGGACTGGACCGGAGGGTGTTTCTGAACGATGGCCGGGTCGGCATCATAGTGGGAGGTGACGCGGGCTGTATATCGGGGGCTCGACGCGAATGCACTCACATCGTCGAAGGACACCGTCACATAGTAACTTCCGGGTGCACCGGAGCGACGTGCGCGGGTGATTGCGTGCATCACCGTACCGTCGGCACGATATATGTCTTCGGTGGTCTCATACGGCACGCCGGTTTCAAGCACACGGCGTTCTATTTCTTCAAATTTGGCCGCCATCTCCGGACCGACGAGTTCACCTGCAGTCCGGCTGATCACATGCTTGGCATGCAAACCGGGAATAGAACAGAAAGCATCATTGACGACGACGTAACGAAGCGACGCATCCTTGACCATCACCGGCGTGGCCAGATTATCGAGAATGTGCTGGGCCAGTTCCGCCTGGTGCCTTGCCTCGGCCAGTTCCAGATCGCGGCGCTTCTGCTCGGAAACATCGGTGATGGTGGCAATCAAAATGCCATCGGGCATCCGCCGTTTGCTCAACCGCACCCAGCGCCCGTCACTCATTTGTTCGACGGTCTCGTGGCGTTCGCGCCAATGAATGGCGATGCGTTCGGCAATCCAGTCCTCGCGGGTAACGTTGCGGGCCTTACCATTTGTCGACCCAAACCCCTTCGCACCGGCATCATAGGTGGCGCCGAGCAGATCACGAAGCCTTGCACCAGGCTCAAGAACCTCCGGCGGAACAGCGAAAAAGCGGTGGTATTCGGGACTGGCGACAACAACGGTGTCGTGCCGATCAAAGATGATGATGGCGATATCAAGCGCCAACGCCAACGCCTCTACAATCCGGGTGTCGTCCGCAGACCGGCGCATTTCGGTTTCACTCAACGCCATTAGCCATCGATCCGATACACACCGGAACGACCGAAACTTGCTTGCCAACTGCCCAATGTGCGGCCTCCCTGCGAACGCAGCTACTTATGTGGAACGATCCTGTCACAGCAGGGTTAAGCCGCGCTTAACCAAGTTCACGGTTTCGTGTCCGGCCTATCTTTTTGCCATCAAGGCCGCGATCCCATGCCGGCTAACGTAGTGATGTTTGCTGTCGCAAGACCACGGACGATAGCGACAGCGCCGGCTCGCGTGGGGATGCAGCAGTCCCGTGGTTTTTTGGCTGAACCTCATTGCAGCGGGGCCAACGCTGCCTCCCACGCTGGCAAAACTGCCGCCGCGCTGGAATAAACAACTTTATTGCCCTCGGGACCCGGCTTGGACGTTGCACCGCGCACCGAATCCCTCAACATGGGGTATGCGCATCCATCAACTCCCCGAAACACTGATCAATCAGATCGCCGCTGGCGAAGTGATCGAGCGGCCGGCCAGCGTCATCAAGGAACTGGTCGAGAACGCCGTCGACGCCGGTGCGCAGAAGGTCGAGATTGCTACTGCCGGCGGTGGCAAGGCGCTTTTGCGTGTCATCGACGATGGTCGGGGTATGGATGCCGAAGAGTTGGCGCTTGCCGTGCGGCGTCACTGCACGTCGAAGATTGATCAGCGGCTAGATGACATCAAGACGCTGGGGTTTCGCGGCGAAGCGCTGCCTTCGATTGGATCGGTTGCACGGCTCACCCTGCGGTCGCGGCCACAGGATGCCGGCCATGCCAACGAGATCACGCTGGCTGGCGGCATTCCCACACCGCTCAAACCTGCTGCGGCCAATCAGGGCACCACGGTCGAGGTCCGTGATCTGTTTTTTGCAACACCGGCGCGGCTGAAATTTCTCAAGAGCGACCGCGCCGAAACAGCGGCCATCACCGAAGTGGTGCGGCGTATCGCCATTGCCTTCCCGGCGGTACGATTTACGCTTTCGGGGCCGGACCGCTCGACCATTGACCTGCCCGCTACTGGCGAGGACCGGCTGGCGCGCATCGCCCAGGTGCTCGGCGATGAGTTTGCCGCCAACACCATAGCGCTTGACGCGGCCCGCGAAGACATCACGCTGACCGGCCATATCGGCTTGCCGACCTGGAACAAGGCCAACTCGCTGTCGCAATATGCCTTCGTCAATGGCCGCCCGGTTCAGGACAAGCAGATCCTGTCGGCCATACGCGCGGCCTATTCCGACACCTTGCCACGCGGACGCTACCCGGTGGCGGTCCTGTGGATCACCCTCGATCCGGCGATGGTGGACGTCAATGTTCACCCGGCAAAGGCCGATGTCCGTTTTCGGGACCCGGGCCTGGTCAGAGGACTGATCATCGGCGCCATCCGCCAGGCGCTGACCAATGAGGGCGACCGCGCATCGCCGTCCGCCCGAGCCGATCTGGCGCAGGCATTTTCCTCTGCCGCCCCCTTTGCCAATGGGCCAGACATGGGCCAACGTGGTTTGGCCGGGTTCGGCGCAACGTCTGCCGGCTCCTCCTCCTACCGGGGCTGGGAGCCATCGCGATCGCCCTCGCAACCGCTGGGTCAGGAAATGCCCGGATTCTCTGAAGCGGCGCAGGCGGAAATTGTGGGTGCATCAGCGCCCTCGGCGCGGTTTGAAGAAGCCAGCGATGACACGTCCGCGCAGCTTCATCCGCTGGGGGCCGCGCGGGCGCAGGTTCACGAGAATTACATCCTTGCCCAGACCCGCGACGGGCTTGTGATCGTCGACCAGCACGCGGCCCATGAGCGGCTGGTTTTCGAGCGTCTGAAAACAGCCTTGCGGGCGGGGCCAGTGGCCTCGCAGATCCTGTTACTGCCGGAAATCATTGACCTTCCCGAAGACGATTGCGACCGCCTGGCCGAGCGGGCCGAAGAACTGTCGAAATTCGGTCTGGTGCTCGAGCGGTTCGGACCGGGCGCCATTGCGGTCAGGGAAACTCCCTCCATGCTGGGTGAAACCGATGTTGTCGGGCTGGTACGCGATCTGGCCGACGAGATTGCCGAGTGGGACAGCGCCGGCGGCTTGCAGGATCGGCTCGAAGCGGTCGCCTCGACCATGGCCTGCCACGGTTCTGTGCGATCGGGCCGGCGGCTGATGCGCGACGACATGAACGCGTTGCTCCGCGAAATGGAACGCACGCCGGGGTCGGGCCAGTGCAATCACGGCCGCCCGACCTATATCGAACTCAAGCTAAGTGACATCGAAAAGCTGTTCTCGCGTCGCTGAGTGCGAAACCATAGCCCGATTGCGCGACGCATTGTTGCATTCCGGCGCACGAGGCGGCATAGAACAGCCTTGATTGAAACGGGAGTACACCCCGACGTGAACAGATTTGAAGGCGCTGGCGCCCGACCCGCGAAAATCCGTTATCTGGACGGCGATTTCCAGATTCTGACGCCCGGCAGCCATGTCGTCTGCGCGGTCACCGGTGAAATCATCCCGATCGAAGAGCTCAAATACTGGAGCGTTGCGCGCCAGGAGCCCTATGTGGATGTAAAAGCGTCGTTTGTCGCCGATCAGCGGGCAGGCGTTCTGCCGACCCAGAAGTAAGACCTCATCAGGCGCCGGTCTGCCGGCGTTTGAACGCATCGATTGCCGCATTGATGATCGCATCGGCGACATGCGGGCTGTCAAACACCAGATCAATCTCCAGCACCGCGCTCTTTTCCATGAGCTCGATCGCCCGACCATGGCCCGAACTCAGCCGGACATGGTCCTTGGCGGTGGTGATGATGTCGAGACCATAGAGTTCGGCTTCGGCCAACAGATCAGCGATCTCATCCTCGACAAAATGATGGTGATCGGGAAAACCATGTCTGCTGGCGATGCGGACATGGGCTTCTTCAAGAGAGATGAAAAACTTCTCCGGATCCCCGATGGCGGCAAACGCCAGGCAGTTTCGATCCCTGAACCGGGCTGCATTGCGGGGCTCAAGACGAGCAAGATGGATCGGCTTGGCGGCGCGGGCGGCCATCCGGATCATCGGATCGGCGCCGTTTCCCTCGCCGACCACCACCAGCGCATCGGCGTGCCGGACCTGATCAATCACCGGCGCGCGTACGGGGCCGGCGGGAAACACGCAGCCATTGCCAATGCCACGCCGGGCATCCACCACGAGCAAGGCCTGATCGAACACCAGTCTGGCGCTCTGGAAGCCATCATCCATGATGATGATGTCACAGCCTTCGCGCACCAGCAGTTTGGCGCCCGCCACCCGGTCGCGAGAGACGACGGTGGCGGCTTCGGCCGCGAGCAGCATCGGCTCGTCGCCAACCAGCCGGGCCGTGTCCTTGTCCGGATCGACCAGCCGCGCATGGCTTATGGCGCCACCATATCCCCGTGACAAAAATCCGGGCTTCAGTCCACGGGCGGTCGCCGCTTTCGCCAACGTCAGGGCAGTCGGCGTCTTGCCTGATCCGCCGACCGTGAAATTGCCGACGCAGATCACCGCTGCATCGACCTGACTGCGCACCCTTTTGTCCATGATGCGGCGTGCGACCCTGCCGTAGATCCAGCCGAATGGCGAGAGCAGCGCGGACTGGACGCCGCGACGCTGCCACCAGAATGGTGGCGCTTCGCTTACCATTGGCCGCCCTTCCGGTTTTCTCCGTTCTCATTCTCGCGCGGCAGCAACCGGGCCTTGACGGTCAGCGGATTGATGTAGGGCTCGAGGGCGCGAACGGTGGATTTGAGTGCACCGCGCATGTCGTAAAGTGTTTTCTCGCCACCATCGGCCATGGTCCGCCGCGCCTGCGGGTTGGAGAGCAGATAATGCACGCCCTTAGCAAGCATTTCGCCATCGCGGACAAACCGGGCGCCGCCGTTCTTGAGCAACCGGGCGTAGGCTTCGCGGAAATTTTCGACATTGCTGCCCGACAACACTGCGCAGCCGAGCATTGCGGGTTCGAGTGGATTTTGCCCGCCGCCACCCTTCAGTGACTTGCCGACAAAGACGATCTCGGTGAGGTTGAGATACAGCCCCATTTCGCCAATGGTGTCACCGAGATAAACGTCGGTCTGGGGGGTAACTGGCTCACCTCGAGACCGGCGGGCGACCTTGAGGCCGTTGCCGGTGAGCATCGCCTCGATGGCATCGGCGCGGTCAGGATGACGGGGCACCAGGATGGTCAGCAACTTGTGGCGCGGCTTCAGCGCACGGTGCACTGCGGCGGCAATTTCATCTTCGCCTTCATAGGTCGAGATCGCAGCCCAGGTCGGCCGATCGCCGACCTGCTCCTGCAGCCTGGCCAGTTCGTCCCCGTCCCAGGGTGGCGCGGTCGTGTCGACCTTGAGATTGCCCGACACCGTGACCGGCCGCGCGCCGAGACTGAGAAACCGTTCGGCATCCAGATCAGACTGGGCGATGACATGGGAAAGATTTTCGAACAAGGCGTCAGCAAGCCCCGGACGCTTGCTCCAGCGTGCAAATGAACGGTCTGACAAGCGGCCATTGACCAGCACCTGCGGCGTTCGCCTGGCGCCGAGTTCAAGGATGGTCATCGGCCAGATCTCGGATTCGGCGATGATCGCGAGATCCGGCATCCAGTGATCGAGAAAACGGGAAATGGCCGGCTTGAGGTCAAGTGGCACATATTGGTGGATGACATTGTCGCCAAGGCGCTCTTGCGCCACCCGGGCCGAGGTCACCGTTCCGGTTGTCAGCACTACAGAAATGCCACGTCGCCGCACCTCGTTGATCAGGGGAACCACGGCATTGGTTTCGCCAACGCTGGCGGCGTGAAACCAGACCAGCGGGCCGACCGGACGCTCAATGTCGGAGCGGCCGTAGCGCTCCTGACGGCGAGACCGCTCTTCCTTGCCCTTGGCCGCACGAATTGCCAGATAGGGTCCTAATAACGGGTAGATGCCGGCCCCGAACCACCGGTAGCCGACAAGCGCCGCACGGGCCCAGCCGCGGCTCATGCCGGCGCCTCGACCGCGTGCATCACTTCGGAGGTGATGCGGTTGAGTTCTGCCGTGACCCGCGTCCGGGCAACATCAAGCTCGCCCTCGCCTGCATCTGCTGCGACCCTGATGGGCGGCGCGAGCCGCAGGCAGCGGCGACCAAACGGCAGATTGATGGTGGTCTTGTCCCAGGTCTTTTCAAGCACACGCTGCCGGCTGGTAGCCAGCGCCACTGGCACAATCGGACGACCGGAGATTTTGGCCAGGGTCACAATGCCCTTGCCGGCCTGCCGAGCGGTACCCTTTGAAATATCGGCGATCATGACGACGTTGACACCGCGTTGTAACGCGTCGCGCATGGAAAGAAGCGCCTTGACGCCTCCCTTGCGGTTGCCTGCACCCTGATCGCGGCCGCCGGATCCGCGGATCACTTCATAGCCGGCTCGTTCGATAATCCGGGCGTTGATCTCTGCGTCGACGCTGCGCGAGACGAGCGAAACAAATTTCCGGTCCTTGGGCGCCGCATAGGGCATCAGAATGTGCTGGCCATGCCACAACGCAAAGATGACCGGCCACTCACCTTCCAGCAAGGTCTGCCAATCGGTGGAAGTGCCGGTGTCGCGGTTAGAGCGCCAGATCGAATTCAGCGACCAACCAATCAATGCCGAGCCCGCACGCTGCACCAACTCGGACTGCAACAGCTTCTTGCCCACACGACGCCTGTCGATCAGGTCGCGGAGTTGTCTGGGCCTTGGTGCCGCCGTCTCGGCGTCCGGTTTGTTCATTGTGCGTTTCGCTCAATCCAAGGGCTTGGTTTTGCTGTCGCTGCTGGGGTCGAGCATCCGGTGCATATGCACGATGAAATAACGCATATGGGCATTGTCCACTGTCATCTGCGCCTTGGCCTTCCAGGCCTGGTGGGCAGTGGCATAGTTGGGATAGATGCCAACGATGTCGAGCGCGTCCAAATCCCTGAAATCCATTGAATCCAGATCCTTGAGCTCACCACCAAACACGAGGTGCAAAAGCTGCTTGTCTTCACTTTCTGCCATGGGAATACTCCACGTTCAAACGCTGCGGTCAGTTAGAGCGCGGTTTGCGTCAAAACCAGTGAAAGGTCAATGCCCGGCGGCGGGTCCGAAGGGCTCAAGCAATTGTGCAAGCTGGCCTTCGGATGCAGCCAACATCAATTCACGGGAGGGATCGGGGGCGTTGTAGCGCATGCGCGCGCCCTGCAGATCCACCAGCCGATGGCCGGTTTCGCCAAGCATGACATCGGCTGCGGCAAGGTCCCATTCATTCGAACTTGGGCGGATGTAGACGCCGTCAAAATCCCCTCTGGCCACTGCTGCCAGCCGAAGCGCCAGCGAAGGGCCGCCGGGAACCTTGTCCACCGCGCCATCCGTTCCGGGACGCATGTGCTTGACGACAACGTCGGGCACAATAACGCGCAGCGGCGCGGCACCCTGCTCGCTGGTGTCGAATACGAGTTTCTTACCATTGAGAAAGGCACCTGTGCCAAGGCTCGCCTGCCAGATCTCACCGAGCGCCGGCGCAACCAGCACGCCGGCAACCGGGAGCCCATCCTCGACAATCCCGATGCTGACGCACCACTCTTTGCGACCGGCAACATAGGCGCGGGTCCCGTCGATGGGGTCGACCACGAAAATTCGGCGGTGGGACAACCTGAGTTCGTTATCTTCGGCCTCCTCGGACAGCCAGCCATAGTCTGGCCGGGCGGCCAGCAGCGTTGTCTGAAGCAGCCTGTCGATCGCCACATCGGCTTCGCTGACCGGCGAGCGCCCCTCGTTCTTGTACCAGACGCCGGGATCCTTGCGGAAAAAACGCATGGCGATTTCGGCGGCCTCGCGCGAAGCCTCCAGGATAAGTGCAAGATCTTCGGCGTAGGGATCAATCGCCGGCAAGCGTCATTCCTTCCACGGCAATGGTCGGGGCAGAGACCGAGAACTTGGTGTCGATGTCATTGGCCAGCGTCATGCGCTTGAACATGTCCTTGAGGTTGGAAGCAATCGTGACTTCCGACACCGGGAAACTGATTTCACCATTTTCGATCCAGAAGCCCGAAGCGCCGCGGCTGTATTCACCGGTAATGGCGTTGACGCCCTGGCCGATGAGTTCGGTGACATAAAAGCCGGTGCCGACCGAGGCGATCAATTGCTCGCGGGTCTGCTCTCCGGGAGAGACAATCACATTGGTCGACGATGGCGAAACTCCGCCACCGCGGCTGGCGCGGCCATTGCTGGTAAGGCCGAGTTCGCGAGCGACGGCGGTCGTCAGGTACCACTGTCTGAGAATTCCGTCTTCGACCATTGTCAGCGCACCGATCGACACGCCTTCACCGTCAAACGGACGCGATCCTGGCCCCCGGCGGACGAACGGATTATCAACCAGAGTGAGCCCCGGTATCGCCACCTGCTTGTCCATCATGTCCTTGAGAAAGCTGGTCTTGCGGGCAACCGAGGCGCCGTTGATGGCTGACACCAAGTGGCCGATCAGCCCGCGCGAGACGCGTGGATCAAACACCACATTGATATTCGATCCGGTCTTGACCTTGCGCGGATTGACGCGGGCGACAACCCGCTCGCCGGCGCTGCGGCCAATGAGTTCTGGCGCATCGAGGTCGCCATAGAAAACGCGGCTGTCGAAATCATAATCGCGCTCCATCTTCACGCCCTCGCCGGCAATGACGCTGACGGAGTGGGAAAAGCCGGAACGCTCGAAGGCGCCGGAAAAGCCGTGCGAGGTTGCCAGCACCATGCCGAACAGGCCTGCACCGGCACCAGCGCCGACCGAACTGCTCACGCCCGGCACATCCAGCGCTGCGGCTTCAGCCTTCATGGCTGCGTCTATCAAGGCTTCTGCCGGCGGCTCGGTCGGATCAAACAGATCGAGATCGGGCCAGTCGCTGGCCAGCATGTCGGCGTCGGCGAGGCAGGCGTGCGGATCTTCCGGCGAAACCTGCGCCATGGCCACTGCACGGGCAGCAAGGGCTGCCTCATCGGCGTTCTGGCCGGCGTGCACCGTGGCCACTTTCTGGCCGACGAACACCCGAAGGCTGAAGGCGTCGGATTCAGACGACTCGGTGTTTTCCACCTGGCCGTTGCGCACGGAGGCCGATCGCGAGCGGCGACGCACCACCAGAGCGTCGGCCTGGTCGGCGCCAGCGCTGCGGGCGCGGCTGATCAGGCGCTCGGCGGTTGCCAGCAGACCCTCGGATTGTTTTGTTTCGCTCATGATTTTTCGCCTTTCACTTGGCTCTCATGTATTGTCCCGAGGGTCAAGCATCAAGCCCGGCATGCTCGGGACTGTCTTGTCTCTCGTGCGAAACCAACAATGGAGCGCCATGTATGGCCGTAGCCGAAGTGAGTCTATACACGCAGGGTCTCGTGCTGTTGTGCGGAGCAATCGTTGCCGCGCCGCTGTTCAAGAAACTCGGCCTTGGCACGGTGCTCGGCTATCTGGCCGCCGGCATCGTCATCGGCCCGCTGCTTCGGATAATCACTGACGGTGAAGAAATTCTCCATTTTGCCGAACTCGGCGTGGTGCTGCTGCTGTTTGTCATCGGGCTCGAACTCAAGCCATCACGGCTCTGGCAATTGCGCCGAGATATTTTCGGCCTCGGTCTGGTTCAGGTGCTGTTTTCGGCACTGCTGCTTGCCGCCGCCGCGGTGGCTTTGGCCGGACAAGCCTGGGCCGCTGCCGTCATCATCGGCTTCGGATTGGCATTGTCATCGACCGCTTTTGGTATTCAGATTCTTGATGAGCGGGGCGACCTCAACACACGCTACGGCCAACAATCATTTTCGATCCTGCTGTTTCAGGATCTGGCAATCGTTCCGATTCTGGCACTGGTGCCGCTGCTGGCGCCGGCA
>Ga0209344_10006043_pt1 | contig 10142 bp, 9 predicted proteins | sample Cruoilmetagenom6_FD_187293 | JGI IMG/M metagenome (GOLD analysis project Ga0209344, IMG submission 187293) | Oil polluted marine microbial communities from Coal Oil Point, Santa Barbara, California, USA - Santa Barbara Oil Seep Sample 6 (SPAdes)... | ecosystem: Environmental > Aquatic > Marine >...
CTACGCGATACGGGCCGCGGCGCATGGATCAATGCAGAGATGGAACGGCTGGCCGATCCTGCAAATTATGAGAATGTTCCGGAATTGTCCTGGAAGCGTGTTCGTATTCAGAGCCGGAAGGCGGATGTTCTTGGGCGCTTGAAAGCGATTGCGGCGTGGCGGGAGCGCGAGGCGCAAGAAAAAAACCTCCCACGCGGTCGATTACTTCGTGATGAGACGCTCGCCGATATCGCTGCTCATCCACCGAAAAACCAAAAATCACTCGGCAAGATACGCGGGCTCCCATCCAGCTGGGCTGGAAACGATATTGGTGCGCGTCTTATGGATGTGATTGAGAACGCCGAAGCACTGCCGGACGATGAGCTGCCGCCGCGCAAAAACCGTAAACCCGGGCTTGGGAAAGAGGGCGCATTAGTTGCTGATCTGTTGAAGCTTCTTCTGAAAATTCGGGCGCGCGAAATTGGTGTGGCGTCACGTCTGGTCGCCAAGGCTAACGAACTCGAACAATTGGCAGCAGGCGAACGAGAGGATTTAGGTATATTGGCTGGTTGGCGCTTTGAAGAGTTTGGTCAAGACGCGCTCAATCTCGTCGAAGGGCGTGTTGCCTTCGCCGTTCGGGACGGCAAACTGAAAGTCACCCACACTGAAGCGACCCATATCGAAATCACGCAAACCGAAGAAAGTGACGATGAATAGCACCCATCTTTTCAGCGTCTTCGGGCTTGCTTCAATTGTTTCAGGATGCGCAACATCTTCAACCGAACCGCCAATGGCCGGAGCTGGCCCATGTGATGCCGATGCTGCCCAATATCTTATCGGTGAAACAGTGACACAAAACCTCGCGTCCACCGCGTTGCGGGTGACGGGGGCTCGTGATTTTCGCTGGATACCCGAAAATAGCGCTGTGACGATGGACTATCGCCCTACCCGGCTTAACATAGAGTTCGACGTCAACAGGGTCGTTACCACCATTCGCTGCGGCTAGAGCCACTCAAAGCAGCCGCATCTCCGCTTTTTTGTTAAAAGCGTCGGCGAGTTGCCGATGCCGTTTCGCCACCGGCTGACTGTAGAGTTCAGCATCACTCTTATCCAGCGATAGGACGAGCTTATCATCTTCGACTGCGACTGTGCTGAGCTCAAGGGGTCCGGCGACGCCGCCACTCAATCGCTGCCCAAAACGCATCGCTAATCCCCAGCGGGATGCCTGTTCGAGTTCTTTTTTGCTGCACAGATCGACCAACTCGTCGACAACGCCAATTCCGCCGCCAAAATTGGTGAACAGTGCCTGGGCCATCTTACCCCGGTCATTGCTTTCAATGCCGACCCAGTTTCCATGTAGCGCCATTTCAAGGCCTCGTTCGGCACGAAATCCAGGATGAGCGCGCCACCCGGTATCCGCCAAGAGGCATGCCGCAAGCCTGATACGTTTATCGGTGTCCGATTCTTCGGAGAAGAGCGGTGCGATCCAGCGATCAAGTAGATCTCCATGTTCAGGAAAGCGGCCCTGCCGTTCCCCCTCTTCTCTCGTTGCTGTGATCAACGGATCGAGCTTGCGAGTTTCCTTGTCTAAACGCTCATAGAGCAACCCCTCGCGCAGCCCGTACGCGGATACGATGAGATCTCCGAGATTGGCCTGTTTCAGGAGTTCAGAAAGGATGGCCGCGCCGTCCCGCAAGTTTGGGATGCGCCCTGAAGCAAGGGAGGGAACCGCTGATAGGTTCGATGGGTCGATCCTAGCTAGCAAGCGGACCAGAGCGGCGGGCCGTTCAGGCTTCATCACATAATGATGAACAATTGGCAGCGGAAACTTGGTGCGGTGCATGTCGACCCTTGCAAGTGCGCGCCAGGATCCTCCCACAAGATAAAAAGGTTTACCTTCGCATTTGCGGATCCAATCGGCAGATTTAAGCGCCTTGGTAATGGCTCTTTTGAGTGCGCCCTTCTTTCCCGATTTCCGCATTTCGGCGATCCGCAAAACGCCGAGCGGAAAGGAGACACATTCTTTCACCTCTCCATCTGCAATCCGCGCCAGTTCCAAGCTGCCACCGCCCAGATCGCCGATCAGCCCTTCCGCTTCGGGAATGGCGGAGAGAACGCCCATAGCCGCCAATTTGGCTTCGTCCTCACCAGACAAAAGACGGACCGGAAGACCAATCTTCTCAAGTTGCGCTATCAGTTGCGGCCCGTTGTGGGCCTCGCGCACTGCGGCAGTAGCAACGGTCCTCAGATCGGTGACATTCATTGCACTACACAACGAGCGGTAGCGGCGCAGTATCTCCATCGCGTCGGCAATAGCGTCTTCGTGCAGCGCGCCATCTTCATCACGGCGCTTGCCCAGCCCGACCAAGACCTTTTCGTTGAAAAGAAATGCAGGAAGGCGGCCATGCCCGTCAAAAACAACAAGACGTATCGAATTGGAGCCAATATCGATGACAGCCGTGCGCCCGTCTTCTGGAGCGGAAGCATCCTCTTCCGAGCGGAAAAGTGAAAGTACAGCCATCGAGGGAAACTCCTAGCCCCTTCGGAGGAGCCGGGAAACCTGCTTATCCACGCCGTTTGACGTGAAGCTTTTTCGGCGTAGAGCCCTGCTCACTCAGGGCCGCTCCGCGCCCGGATAGCGACGGGTTCGTCATGAAATAGCGATGCAGGTTAAATGGGCGGCCTTCCGGCTCTATCCTTTCATAACTTCCATCAGAATTGAGCATCCAGCTCTGTTCATTGTCGATAAGATTGGCAACCATCACCTGATCGAGAATCTGAGCGTGAACGGTCGGATTTTGAATGGGCATCATATATTCGACCCGCCGGTCAAAATTGCGCGGCATCCAGTCGGCCGAACTGATGAGAATATGAGCTTTCTTGTTCGGGAGCGACGCCCCGTTCCCAAAACAGGCAATACGGCTATGTTCGAGAAAACGTCCGATAACCGAACGAACACGGATATTTTCTGACATGCCCGGAATTCCAGGTTTCAGGCAACAAATCCCGCGAATGATCAGATCGACTTCAACGCCCGCATTACTGGCTTCATAGAGTTTCTCGATAATGGCCGGATCGACGAGCGAGTTCATCTTCGTCCAGATGGCGCCGCCTTTACCTGCCTGCACATTCGCGATTTCCGCATCGATCAGTTCCACAAGGTCGTTGCGCATATCGCGCGGCGACATTGAAATCAGCTCAAGATTCTTAGGCTGCACATATCCGGTAATGTAATTGAACAGCTGGGCGGCATCTCGTCCGGCGCGGGGATCGGCAGTGAAGAAGCTGAGATCGGTGTAAATCTTCGCAGTGACGGGATGATAATTACCCGTCCCGAAATGGCAGTAGGTGCGATATCCATCTTCTTCCTTGCGAACGACCATGGTCACCTTGGCGTGAGTTTTCCACTCGATAAAGCCGTAGACGACCTGAACACCGGCGCGTTCCAACGCATTCGCCCAGAGGAGGTTCTGCTCTTCGTCAAATCGCGCTTTGAGCTCGACTACGGCGGTAACTGACTTGCCTGCTTCGGCGGCATCGATCAGCGCCCGGATGACCGCGGATTGCTTGCCTGCACGGTACAATGTCTGTTTGATCGCCACGACATCTGGATCATCGGCTGCTTGTTTGAGCAACGCTACAACAACGTCGAACGACTCATAGGGGTGATGAACCACGATATCCTTGGTCTTGATAGCGGCGAAGCAATCGCCGCCATGTTCCCGGATACGTTCGGGAAAGCGCGGGCTGAACGGCGGGAATTTCAAATCCGGTCGATCCTCATCAACCAGCTGCCCGATGTCTGCAACGCCAAGGAATCCGCTACTTTCGACTAGGATGCTATCATCGCCGCCCATTTCACGGCGAATAACCTCTTCGATGTCATCCGGAATATCCGCTTCGAGTTTCAGCCGAATAACCCGGCCTCGGCGGCGGCGCTTGATAGCACTGCGAAAATAGCGGACCAGATCTTCGGCTTCTTCCTCAACCTCGATATCGCTGTCACGGATGATCCGGAAAGCGCCTCGTCCGATGACGGCGTATCCGGGGAACAGGATATTGGTGAAACGCCGAATAATCGTTTCGATCGCGACATAGCGAGCAATTTCGCCGGGCAAGCGGACAAAGCGCGGCAGCGTGGTGGGAACCATCAACAGTTCGCGAATTGGTGCTCCATCGCGCTCTCTCACGAGATCGAACACAAGACTGAAACCCTTGTTCGGGATAAACGGGAATGGATGCGCAGGATCCAGTGCCTGCGGTGTCAGGACCGGGAAGATATGGCTGTGAAAATGCTCGGATAGCCATGTTTCCGTTTCACCTGAAATCTCGTCATCCGAAAGCACGGAAATTTCGGCTTTGGAGAGCGCTGCGCGCAGTTCTGACCAGACCTGCTGTTGCTCGATCATCAGCGTATTGGCACGGTCGGAAACGGCTGTAAGTTGCTGGCTTGGTGTCATACCATCGACCGACCGCATTTCGACACCAAGAAGTTGCTGCCCCTTCAGGCCAGCGACCCGAACCATGAAAAATTCGTCGAGATTGTTTCCTGAAATTGACAGAAAGCGAAGGCGCTCTAGCAGTGGATGTGCCTGGTTTCTGGCCTCTTCCAGCACACGCTCATTGAACCCGAGCCAGCTCAATTCGCGATTGAAATAGCGGTCTTCCGTACCCGGTTCCACCTCGACCTCATGCGAGAAGTCATCGGTAATATGGTCTGGGTTATATTCGTCCATGGCGCCCTTTTAGACGCTTCAATGTTACAGGTCGATGAAACCGAGCTCGGTCATCGCATCGCGGACCAGCCCAAGCGTGATTCGGCTCCGCCGTTCAAACGCCATCCGGTCGAGCGTTTCGATGAGGTGGTGCAGAGCATAATGACTACGGTCCATGCGCTTCAGTAAATAGTCGACTGCATTTTGCGGGACTGCCAGTCCCCGCGCAGTAAAGTGATGATGCAATCGGGCTTCGATCAATTGATCGCTCGGCTCGGTTATGTGTATTTTTGGTGTTGCTGCGATTCTGGATCGCAAATCAGGCAAGGTTATTTCCCAGCGCGGCGGCGGTTCGTCGGCGATGATGAGCAACGGCCTTTGGCTCGCCTGCGCTGCGTTCCAAGCATGGAACAGCGCTTCTTCTTCCGACAGATCCGCATCGTCGATAACCTCGCCACCGCATTTGCTGGCGAATAACCGGCCAAGGCTGGAACGCCCAGACTTGCGCGGGCCTGTTAATAAGCTGGTCCGAACCGGCCATAATGACCAATGCTCAAGATGCTTGACCGCATCGCTGTTACTCGGATCAACAATGAACGCGCTGCCATCCGCTGATTCTGGCCAGTCGAGTGGCAGGGCAATCTGGCTCATTGGCCTTCGGGCGTGTCAGATCCCGCAGAACTGCCTCGACTAATCTGCAAGGTGCCTGTGCCCCGCTGCACCTGGAAACCGCGCGCTGACAAGGCGGAAGCAAGCGTATCGAGATCGCCGATATAATTGACTTCCATCAACGATACTCCGCCGATGGCGAGGCTTGACGTGGTAGCGCCGCGTACGCCGGGCGTACCCCGAACTGCGGCCTCATTAGAGCGAACCGAATTTGCATCGGGTGTCACAACCCGGATCGTATAGCGGCCGGTTGCAGTTGCCTGTTCGGTGTTGACCGCTGCCGCAGCGGGGCGCCTATCCACGGCGACGCTCTCCTGCAGCTCGTCCAAGGCTTCTTCAAGCGCTTCTTCGTCAAGTCCGAATTCGAAATTCAGCGATGGATCCGGGCGTAGCCGGCCGTCTTCAAGTGCCTCCGCATAAGCAGCATCGATTCGCCGTGCACCTTCATCAAGCAATTGATCGAGGCTTGCGGAGTTGCGTACCCGCAATGAGAATTGCGCCAACTTGCGCCGGTCAGGCCCATGATAGGCAACGAAGCGCCCATAAATCGGACCGCCCGGATAGGAATATTGAAGATGTACAACGGGCACGACCACATCGGCGGCGCCGTATGAATCGAGCAAGAACCTCCACCAACCGCGCCCCGGCCTTCCCGTTTGTCCGACTGTCAGCAGCATCGATGTCGGGCCTGTTCCGCTTGCACGAACATAATCAATCGGGCTCTCGCTGGAGCGGAAACGCAACCAAGCTCGTTCCCAAGGCGTGCGTTCCTCAAAACTTGTCGGCGTGCTTCCGACCCATTGAACCGGAAGGATCAACATGGGAGGAGACCGCCGAATCACGCCTGAAACGCCCAAATAACGACTAACCCTTGCCCGATCGAACATCACACCAAGCCGCGCGACGTAACGGGTGGGGCCTATCTGTTCCTCTTCAACAATGATTCCCGTGACGATAGCGCTCAGTGACGAATCGCTGAGGTTCGGTGCCTGAGCTGCCGTACCGCCATTGACCCTGGCATAGAGCATTCTCCAGCCCTCGCGCTGTGCGCGTTCCCAGGCCGTGCGCCGGGCATCCTCAGCATCATCTCCCGACGTATCGACAAAAATCCCGGTAACTTCATAGCTGGCCGCCGCATCAAAGCCGAAGTCGCGTGGATTCGCCGGCTGCTCCTGCTGGGCGAGCACGACTCCTGTCGCGCCGATTGCCAGCAGCGCGAGTGCGATAAGCGCTTTCAGATTACGGGTTACAAACTGCATTGTGGGCCTTTTGGCGACTTGGCCGTGGAAATCCAAGAGCGATGTGGCTAGTCGCTATAAACATGAACGCCAAGCACAATTCTCCCGAACCCTATAGCTATGAAAAAGCCGGGGTTTCAATCGCCGCCGGTAATGCTCTTGTCAAAGCGATCGCGCCCCTTGCACGGGCGACCGCCCGGCCGGGCGCAGACGCAGACCTTGGCGGCTTTGGGGGCTTTTTCGACCTCAAGGCTGCGGGCTATTCCGATCCTCTCCTTGTGGCCGCCAATGACGGTGTCGGGACCAAGGTAAAACTAGCGATCGACCATGACCGGCATGATAGAATCGGGATCGATCTTGTCGCGATGTGCGTCAACGATCTGATCGTTCAGGGTGCAGAGCCTCTTTTCTTTCTCGACTATTTCGCGACGGGCAAACTCGATAACGGCGTCGCTGAGCGGGTCGTTGCGGGAATCGCGGACGGCTGCAAGCAGGCTGGATGTGCGTTGATTGGCGGCGAAACGGCCGAGATGCCCGGTATGTATGCTGCCGGCGACTATGATTTGGCAGGTTTCTGCGTGGGAGCGGTCGAGCGCGGTGAAGCATTGACCGGCGCGGATATCGCGGCAGGCGATGCAATCCTTGGCCTCGGATCGTCTGGAGTTCATTCCAATGGCTATTCGCTGGTTCGCAAACTGGCGGCCGACAAGGGGTGGAAGCTCGATCGCCCTGCCCCCTTCGATCAGGATCGCCTGCTCGTCGATGCGCTGATTGAGCCAACGAAAATTTATGTGAAATCCCTCCTCCCGCTCGTCCGTTCTGGCAATATCAAAGCCATGGCGCACATAACGGGCGGTGGCTTGCTCGAAAATATCCCGCGCGTCCTTGGAAAAGAGCATCACGCGCATGTGGATGTGTCGACCTGGGAGCAACCCAGGCTGATGGCCTTTCTGCAGGCGCAGGGAAATATCGAGCCAGAAGAAATGGCGCGAACATTCAACTGCGGGATCGGCATGGCCTTGATCGTTGCCGAAGACAAAGTGGATGATGTCACGTCTGCGCTTATCGAGGCGGGCGAGTCGGTCCACCGCATCGGCCATATCGAGTCTGGAGCGCGCGGTTGCACAGTTACTGGATCAGCGGATGACTGGTCTGCAATGGCTGGTTGGAGCGCAACGCATAATGGCTAAACGGGCGCGCATTGCCGTCCTGATTTCCGGTCGTGGAACCAATATGGCCGCCCTGCTCTACGCTGCCAAACATGATGATTGCCCCTATGAGATAGTGTTGGTGGCTTCGAACGACCCGGAGGCCCGTGGTTTGGAGCTGGCCGCAGCCGAAGGCATCCCAATTTTTTCCCACAGCCATAAAGGCATGGATCGCGCTGCTTTTGATGCGCTCATGGGCCATGAAATTGGCGAGGCGCGGGCGGATTATGTCGTGCTCGCAGGATATATGCGCATTTTGTCGTCAGAGTTTGTTGGGAAATGGGAAGGACGGATGCTCAATATCCATCCTTCATTGCTTCCCAAGTATAAAGGCCTTGATACCCATCAACGAGCTCTGGAAGGCGGTGAAGCGATTTCGGGCTGCACGGTCCATCTGGTGACTGCGATGCTGGATGATGGTCCGATCCTCGGCCAGACTGAAGTCGCCATCCTGCCCGATGACACGCCGGACCGACTGGCAGCACGGGTTCGTCTCGCTGAACACCAGCTCTATCCGCGGGTTCTGGAAGCGCTTGTGAGCCAAGAGCTCGATCCGGAATGGCTGGTCACCAAAGTCGGTGAATTGGCACTGGCGCTGCCCGAAACGCTCTCGAAATCTTCACACGGCTCACCGGGCTGGCGCGTCGGGACCGAAAAGACGGGCAAGTTTTTTGCCTATGTCTCCATCCATCATCACGGAGAGGATGCGGTTGCCCTGCTGGTCAAGACGAGCGGGGTCGACGAACAGGCCGCGTTGATAGAGGCTGAGCCCGATCTTTACTACAAACCAGCCTATTATGGAGCCTCAGGCTGGATCGCGATCCGGCTTGATACAGGCGCTGTCGATTGGGACCATATTGAAAGCTGGCTCAGAAAGAGCTGGAGCTTGGTCGCGCCGAAAAAACTCCAGTCTCTCGTCGAATTTCTAAGCTGAAAGCCTAACCGACAATCTCGTCTTCATTGAAGAAGTAGGCGATTTCGATGGCGGCATTTTCATCGCTGTCAGATCCATGAGCGCTATTGGCTTCAATAGACTCGGCAAAGGTCCGGCGGATCGTGCCTTCGTCGGCTTCCTTGGGATTGGTCGCGCCCATGATCTTGCGATTGCGAAGCACAGCATCTTCACCTTCGAGTACCTGAACCACAACCGGTCCAGACGTCATGAAAGCAACGAGATCGCCAAAGAAAGGGCGTTCGGCATGCACGGCGTAAAAGCCTTCTGCCTGTTCCTGCGTCATCTGGATGCGCTTTGAAGCGATGACGCGAAGGCCAGCTTTTTCGAGCATGTTGGTCACCGCGCCAGTCAGATTGCGGCGGGTTGCGTCGGGTTTGATGATCGAAAATGTGCGTGTCACGGCCATGATGGGCTGAACTCCGATGAAAGTTAGGGAATTTCCGGCTCGCTTAGTGCGAAGCGATTAACGGCGCAAGCTTAGTGTGGAAGCGGGCAGCTTGATTTATGAACCGATTTACGGCCCTTGGCGCCAACGGCCATTATCTTGTTTCCAGTATCGCGGCTCGACATCGTCCATATCCGAGAGGCTCCGCCACGCATTTCGTGCGTCATCCAACCGGTCAGCATCGAACAGATAAAAGGCGCGATCAAAGGTCAAAGCAGCTTCTCGCCATTCGCCGTCGGCCAGCATGATATATTTCGCCATATTGGCGGCGTCAGTTCCATCGGAAAGCAGGATTGCCTGGTTGCCCGGCGCCCCATCACCAGATTGGCTATGAGGCAGGAAGGATGTCGGATCATATGACCAAAGGGATTCATCAAGTGATCCACGCAGTCGCGCATCACTTGCTACAATCAACAGCCTTTCGCCATTTTCCAATGTCTTCGCCGCCAGCTGCGGAACAACCGCCTCTACTGGCGTGCCGGCCAACTGGTAAAAATCAACCTGCACGCTCTGCCGCTACTCTTCGAAATTGTCGGAGATAAAGCGATCAAGAAGGCGAACGCCGTAACCCGTTGCACCCTTATCAGCGAGATTGGATGCAGATTTTCTCCAAGCCGTGCCCGCGATGTCCAAATGGGCCCATTTCACACCATCCTTTACAAATCGCTGCAGGAATTGCGCGGCCGTGATTGATCCCGCCTCACGCGGCCCGGAATTCTTGATATCGGCAATCGGCGAATCGATGAGTTTGTCATAGGCCTTGCCGAGCGGAAGGCGCCAAAGCTTGTCGCCGCAGGCGGAACCCGCGCTGATCAGCTGGTCTGCAAGCCCGTCATCATTGGAGAAACAACCGGCTTGCTCATGACCAAGTGCGATAATCATTGCACCCGTCAGCGTTGCCAGATCGACCATCACATCGGGTGCGTATTTCTC
>Ga0209344_10006044_pt1 | contig 10141 bp, 9 predicted proteins | sample Cruoilmetagenom6_FD_187293 | JGI IMG/M metagenome (GOLD analysis project Ga0209344, IMG submission 187293) | Oil polluted marine microbial communities from Coal Oil Point, Santa Barbara, California, USA - Santa Barbara Oil Seep Sample 6 (SPAdes)... | ecosystem: Environmental > Aquatic > Marine >...
CTTAAGCGAAACGAATTGTTTCGGTGGCCGTATCGGCTTCTATCGACACGCCTCTTCGAGCAATAACTGCGATATGCAGTTCTCCGTGTTCATTCCACCTCAGGCCGTGCTGGGTAAAGTGCCCGTGGTGACGTTCCTGTCTGGACTGACCTGCACGGAAGAAAATTTCATGGTGAAGAGCGGCGCGCAGCGTGTCGCCGCGGAGCTTGGCCTAATGCTGGTCTCGCCCGACACGAGTCCACGAGGTGAGGGTGTCCCCGACGACCCGGACAACGACTACGATTTCGGACTTGCGGCCGGTTTCTATCTCAACGCGACGCAGGCGCCGTGGTCGGAGCATTACCACATGTACGACTACATCACGCAGGAGCTGCACCAGATCGTGTTCGACAACTTTCCGGGCGACCCGGATCGCCACGGCCTGACCGGCCATTCGATGGGCGGGCACGGGGCGCTGACGATTGGCTTGCGCAACCCGCACCTGTTCAAGTCACTGTCGGCATTTGCACCGATCTGTACGACGCTGCACAGCCCCTGGGGCCAGAAGGCGCTCGGGTATTACATGGGCGACGACGAATCGACCTGGCAAGACTACGATGCCTGCGAAGTCGCACGGCGCTCGGGTGACGTTGATACTTACGGCCGGATTCTCGTCGATCAGGGTGCCGATGACCCGTACCTGGTGGAAGAGCTAAGACCGGAGTTGCTCGAGGCGGCGTGCAAGGAGAGCGGCTTGCCACTGGAACTTCGGATTCACGAAGGTTATGACCATGGCTACTACTTCATCTCAACATTCATAGAAGAGCACCTCAGGTTCCACGCTGAGCGACTCGGGGCCTGATCCCACGCAATGGAACAATGGCTCATTCTTGGTGTTGCGATGCTTGCGACCGGACTGGTGGCGGGCGTGCTCGCAGGGCTGTTTGGCATTGGTGGAGGCATCGTCATCGTGCCCGTGCTCGAGACGGCGCTCGGATTCGCAGGAGTTGACCCGGCGATTCGCATGCATGTCGCGGTCGGCACCTCGCTCGCGACCATCATCCCGACCTCGATCTCATCGGCACGCGCACACCATCAGCGCAAAGCTGTTGATGTCGAGATAGTGAAGCGCTGGGCGATCTTTGTACTAACCGGCGCACTGCTGGGCGCCTGGGTTGCGTCAATGGTGCACAGTCGTGTTCTCGCTAGCATTTTCGCAAGCCTCGCGTTCCTGGTCGCCATCAAGATGCTGTTCTTCCCGGAGAGCCGTAACCTGACAGACGATGTGCCGCGGGGTCCGCTGGTTTCGCTTATACCGACTGCGATCGGAGGGTTCTCCAGCATGATGGGCATCGGCGGAGGCACGTTCTCGGTGATGACCCTCACCCTGTTTAACGTGCCCATTCACCGAGCCGTCGGGACCGCGGCATTGTTTGGTCTGGTTATCAGCCTGCCTGGCACACTGGGCTTTGCTATCGCCGGGTGGGGTGATCCACGTATTCCAGCCGGTAGCCTGGGTTTTGTAAGCTTCGTGGGCTTTGCCTGTATTGCACCGGCTACCGTGCTTGCGGCCCCGTGGGGCGCAAGAATTGCACACGGTTTTTCTGCAAAGCGCCTGAACATGTTGTTCGGCGCATTTCTTGTCGTTGCGTCCATTCGACTTTTTTACCGAGCCTTCCTGTGAACCCAAGAATCTTCTCTCTAGCCCTCATTTTTCTCCTCGTGGCCTGCGGCCCACGCGAACTGGAACCGGACGCCCGCTACGAATGCGAGCGTTGCGACGAATGGAATGAACCACAGGAGCCGTTCCGTGTGCACGGCAACACGTGGTACGTGGGAACAGATGGCCTTTCTTCCTTTGTGGTCAAAACTGACGACGGCCTGATCCTGATCGATGGTGGTCTTCCGCAGTCAGCGGCGCGTATAGACTCGAATATTCGAGCATTGGGATTCGACCCGCTCTCTATCAAGGCGATCCTCGTGTCGCATCCACACTTTGATCACGCAGGTGGCGTCGCGGCGCTGCAACGTATGACGCAGGCAAACGTGTTCACGAGTGAGGACGGTGCGGTCACGCTAGCCAGCGGAAGACTGCAAAAGGGCGACCCGCAATTTACAGCCGACTCTGATGACGGTAGTTTCCCGGCGGTCAAAAACGTAACTGCCGTCGGCGACGGTGAGTTTGTATCAGTTGGTTCCACTAACGTGCAAGCCAATTACACGCCGGGCCATACAGCCGGAAGTGTCAGCTGGACCTGGGAGTCCTGTGCGCTGAATACATGCCTTAATGTTGTCTATGCCGACAGCCTGACCGCCGTATCAGCGGAAGGCTTTTCGTTCGCCACCAGTGGGGCGGCTGACCTGATGGTGGAGAGTGCTGGCAAGATCGCCGATCTCGACTGCGACATCCTGTTGTCACCGCACCCGTTTTTCTTCGGTATGTATGACAAGCTGGAACGACGGGACGAAGGCAATCCGTTCGTTAACAGCTTTGCCTGTACGTTCTACGCTGAAACCGCCCTCGACTGGCTCGAGCAGCGGTTAGAGGCTGAACGGCGCTAGGTAAAGATTTTGCCGATTTGATCTACGCCAACAAGGATACGTAGATATGAAATCTACTCTACTACTAACTCTCCTTTTGCCTTTGTGCCTGGCTGCCGAACCTTCCCGGTCCGAGCAGCTGCCGATTGAGCACTTTATCCAACATGGTGACTACCTGGAGCTGACGATTTCGCCGGATGGCGGGCACTTTGCCGCCAGAATTCGACAAGATGGGTCGGTCTACTTGCTGATTATTCGTCGCTCGGATATGAAGATTGTTGGTGGTGTCAGACCCGAAGAAAATAGTGAGGTGCATTCAATAACCTGGGTGAACAACGAACGTGTCGTGTTCGAATATGCGGAGAAGCAAGTGGGTTTCGACGCGCCGGTTCCCACAGGCGAGTTGTATGCGACCAATGTCGATGGAACCGGCAGGCGGATGCTTAGTGGGTTCAGGGCCGGAGATGCCAGGTTGGGTTCACGGATTTCCAGGCGCGAAGATTCTTTCGCATCTCAGGATGTGCTCAGCGTACTGCCCGATGACGACGACCATATTCTGATTATCGAGTATCCGTGGTCCGTTGAGGGCAATTACTGGTACGACAATCGCAGCAAGCCGTCGATCATCAGCAGGCTGAATGTTTATACCGGCAAGAAAAAGAAACTGGAGACTATCCCTTACAACGGGGCAGAAGCTGTCGCGTCCCTCAGCGGCGAGGTCAATTTCATCCGATGGCAGGGGAAAGACAGCGTGTATCGGGCTGCCTATCGCGAAAACGGTAAGGGCGAATGGCGGCCACTTGATGTTGCGTTCAGCGAACATACGCCGTTGCCGGTCGCCGTAAACGCAGCGTCCACCAAGGCGTACTTTCTGATCGAACACGGGGAACGGCAACTGGAAACCCTGTACGAGCTCGAGCTCGCAAGTGGCGAGTTCACACAACTGTTCGATGGTCTGGAAGCAGATTTGAACAGGTGGGTCACGGATGCGATTTCCCTGGAACCGGTAGTGGGCGTGTCGGAGTTTGACAGGTCCAGATATCACTACGTGGAGTCTTCAGTCAGCCCCATGATCAAAAGCCACAAAATGCTGACCCGGGCGTTCAAAGGCAGAGATATTTTCATCGCGAGCAGGACACTTGACGGAAAACAGATTCTGGTTCGAGTCGAGAGCGACACGGACCCGGGCGAATTCCATATCCTCAATACCGAAACGAAACACGCGGAGTTTCTGTGGGCGAATCGTTCGTGGATTGATCCGAGCAAGATGCGCCCGATGCAGCACCTCGAATTTCAGGCAGATGATGGCGTTGAATATTTTGGCTACCTGACCCTTCCGCAGCTCGCTGACGGCGACCCGAAGCCGCCGTTGCTGGTGATTCCGCACGGTGGACCCCACGGTAGCCGGGATTATTGGCAATACGACAACGAGGTGCAGTTGTTCGCCAATCGAGGCTACGCCGTGTTAAGGATCAACTTTCGCGGCAGTGGCGGTTTCGGAAAGATTTTCGAGGAAATGGGGTACCGCGAATGGGGCGGCAAGATGATCGACGATATTATCGGTGCCACTCGCTCTGTCGCGGATGCCGGTAATGTAGATGGCGACCGAGTCTGTATTTACGGTGGTAGCTACGGCGGCTATGCGGCCCTGATGTCGGTGGTGCGGGCGCCGGCATTGTATCGATGTACGATCGGCTACGCGGGCGTCTACGACCTTGGCCTGATGTTCAGGAAGGGCGACATTCCAGACGCCTGGGGTGGCGTCGGCTATCTGGAACGTGTGCTTGGCCGCGACAAAGAGAAACTCGCGGAATACTCGCCGGTCAATCACGTCGACGACATCGAGGCCGCCGTCATGCTGATACACGGGACCCAGGATCGCCGTGTCCCGGTCGAACATGCGCGAGCAATGCGCCGGAGTCTGGAAAAAGCCGGCAAGGACGTTAAGTGGCAACTCTACGGCCGCAGTGGCCACGGCGTGTATGACGTTGAAAGCCAGCGAGAGATGTACGAGGGCATTCTGGCGTTTCTGAGTACCCATATCGGAACTCAGCAATCGAGATTGGGTCCTCCTGATCGCTGACCGGTTGGGATACGTCTAGAAGCGAAACGCTGCACCGAGCACAAATCCTGAGCTGTCGCTGTCCCGGCCCGGCACATCATCTGGGGAATCCTGGCGGTAGCGCGCGGTCAGTTCAATGTGGTCCCGCACGAACCAGCCTGCAAACGCTTCTATTGAATCGTCGCTGAGTCCACCGCGGAGCTCCTGGCGCGACACTTTGATTCCGAACTCGACATCGTTCGACGGAAACAATGTCCCGCGGAGTGCATACGAGCCTTCATCACTATGTGAAGTCGACCTCTGCAGGACGAGATTCACGCCGTATTGCCAATGCTGGCTGATTGATCCAACGTGCTGCAGGCTGGCAGCGACAGCACCGCCACCGGAGTCTGCTCCTGCCACGTTCAGATCCACGGTGGTTGCCTTGCCGAGGTATTTGCCGACGCCAAATGAGTACAGGGTATTGTCACGGTCGAAGCTGGAAGCGATGCCGTTCGATACCGACTCGAACTCGGTATCCAATTGCGACAAGCCGGCAAGCAGGTACCAGCTGCTATCACGCCAGACATGGCGAAGATTGGCCGAAAATGAGTGGCTCAGAATGCTGTTGCTGCCGCTCGTCGGGGGGGCAACGCCATTGCTGGAAAATACAAATGAGCCTGACCCGTCACGGCGTCCGTAGCTCAGGGAGAAGGCCGACGCACGACTGAGAAATGCGGCGCGCGACTTCGGACCTTCGGCATCTGACAGACCGGCGTAGTACCAGGTGCCGGCCAGGTCGATATCGTCGGTGTCGGATGCGGTCGTACCCGTACCGAGCAAGGGATCTGGAACACCGTTGACAGTCGTCACGAACGTTGTGTCGCTGCTGCTTCTGCCATAGTCCAGGCTCACTTCGTAGTCGTACTCCTCCGCAACGACACCGGTCGCGAAGATGCAGCCCAGGAGAGAGAGTGAAACGTCGCGGAATTCTGTGCCCATTGCGTGTCCTTTGTCTGGCCGTGCCGACCATGCTTTGTTGGTTAATCCGTAATTGTGAATTTCATAACAGATATGACAATAGTGGATAGTCCCAACAGTATGCTCAATACGCCCTCGCATAGACGCTAGTCGGCGGCGAGTATCACGGCGCTTGGATGCGGAGCGGCGCTAAGCAACACCCTGTTGCAGAATCGCCCGGGAATCACTCTGTCGGCAGGGGTAGCCCTTGCAGGCGAAGGAAAGACAACTCGTTGAAATAGCCTCGTTGAAACACGATCTTGTCGTTCTGAATCCTGAAGAAACCGCACCCGCGCAGCCCGGTCGGGTCCTTCCATTCCAGGATTGCCCAGTCGCCATCCTGAAATATGTTCTCAATCTGGCAGACCATTGTCGCCTGGCCAAACTCCCGGGCAAACATCTCCCTTATAGCATCCCGGCCGACAACAGGATCTCGAACAACCTGATGGTTTGTCGCGTCCTCAGCATAAAAATCGGCAATGGCATCCGCGTCTGGTTGATGGAAACACGCGACCCATTTTTCAACTATCTGGCGAGGTTGCATTAGTGTTGATTCTCCATGCGCGGTCCGGTTGCGTGACCGTCCGGCATCATCATGCCATGCTGGCCATGGTCCATCTGCCCATCGGATTTCGTGAACTTCATGACCGGCATTGCGATTGTCGCGAGACCTATGGCGATGATCAGCAAGCCCGCGCCGAGTCGCTTGCCACTCATGAACTGGGCAAGCTTCGACGCACTCATGCCAGTCGCCAGCATCGCCGGCGTGGTACCAAGTCCAAATGCAATCATAACCAGGCCGCCATTTGTCGGCTCTGCCGTGGTCGCTGCAAGTAACAACACGCTGTAGACGAGACCGCAGGGTAGCCAGCCCCAGATCAGTCCGAGACCAAGTGCCTGGCTCAATGTCTCAACCGGGACAAGTCCTTTCGCCGCTGGCGCAATACGTTTCCAGATTTTCGCCCCGGCGGTCTCGAGCGGCGCGAGGACGCGCCAACCGAAAGCGAGTTGCAGGCCGACCAGAATGATCAGTATGCCGCTTGCAAATCGTACCGGTGCGGCAACGTCAGGGATGCCTGAGACGAGCGTCTTGCCGAGCACGGCAACGAACACACCGAGAATCGCATAGCTGAGAACGCGACCCGCGTTGTATGCGATCGCCTTGGGGAATTGTGTTTTCATCGACGCTACATTGGCGCTGACAGCAAATAGCCCCGAAATTCCGCCACACATCCCGAAACAATGTGCACTCCCGAGCAAGCCTGTGACAAAAGCGGTCGCGAGTACGGGCAGCAGGTCGGTCACGGTTTTTCTTCCTGATCAGGTTTTGTGTCGTCATCCATGATGACGCGAATTGCGGGCGTATCGAGGTCATCGAACTGCCCACTGCCGACGGCCCAGAAGAACGCCCAAACGGCGCCGCCCAGAAGGAGCAGGGCAAGAGGGATTAGAACGTAAAGTATGGACATCGTTTATTCGAACCGGTTGAGGCGCAGCGCATTGAGTACGACGACAAGCGAGCTCGCACTCATGCCAATGGCGGCCAGCCAGGGAGGAACGAATCCTGCAGCAGCCAGCGGTAACGCCAACGCATTGTAAACGATTGCCCACGCCAGGTTCTGGCGGACGATGCGCATGGTCTTGCGTGACATTTCGATGGCCGTTGTCAACGGGGCGAGCGAATCGCCGAGCATGATGACATCGGCGCTGGTCTGAGCAAGTAGCGCGCCGTGTGCGGGCGCGATTGAGGTATCGGCGCCGGCCAGCACCGGGGCATCGTTGATGCCGTCACCGATCATGACCACACATTCGCCACGCTGTTGTGCGGCTTCGATGATGGCCAGCTTGTCTTCGGGAGTGCATTCATAGTGTGCGTCGCGAATCGCCAGGGACTGCGCGACGCTTCCAACAGCGACTTTGTTGTCGCCGCTGACCAGGGACATCTTGAGGCCAAGTTGGCGGAGTGACTTGAGCGTCTGGACCGCATCCGGTCGCAGCTCGTCTTTGATCTCGAACCATGCAACAGCATTGCCTTCAACGCCAAGGAAAACGTGTGTTGCGGTACTGTCATCAGCAGCGGCTCCGCCTCCTACAAATTCAGCGTTGCCAATGCGCCACTCCCGTCCGTCAATCACGCCGCTGACGCCCTGGCCGACGACGATTTCAGGTGACGACACGGAAGGCAGTGGCTCCTGCAACGCGAAGGCGCGTGCCAGTGGATGGGTTGACGCGTGTTCCAACGCCGCCGCGACACGCCTGCAATCTCTCTCCGTGAACGCGTTATCGACGACGAATGCGGCAGCGATTTTGGGCAGCCCGACTGTCAGCGTACCGGTCTTGTCGAACATGGCGAGCGTCGCACGCGACAGTGACTCGACAGCGTTGCCGTTGGTCACAAGCAGTCGTAACTGCGACAGGCGGCTCCCGGCTGCGGCAAACGCGGCAGGTGTGGCGAGCGCGAGCGCACAAGGGCAGGTCACAACCAATACCGAGAGCGTTATCACGAAGGCGCGGTCCGGGTCAGCCCAGTACCAATAGGTCGCGACCACGGTAGCTACAACCAGCAGGGCGACGACAATATAGCTTGCGATCTTGTCCGCGAGCGTGACGAACGCCGGACGCGCATAACGTGCCCGCTCACTCAGGCGGCTGATCGTGCCGAGCGTCGTGTCGCCGCCGGTCTTGGTCACGATCATCTCGATCATGCTATCCAAATTGACGCTTCCGGCCGACAACTCGTCGCCGAGTGCTTTAGGCTGGGGTCTTGCCTCGCCCGTAAGCAATGCCTCATCCACACTGGTCGTACCGGAATCGAGTATGCCGTCTGCGGGTATCGGGTCACCGGCTCGAATGAGGACGCTGTCACCGGCCACCAGCTGGCTCACCGGTACCACGGCGTGCGACTCACCATCGATACGCGTTGCCGTATTCGGTAGCAGGGAAGACAGGGCGGCGCTGCGGTCGATGGAGCGATGCCGGGCGCGCATTTCGAGAAAGCGTCCCAGCGTCAGGAAAAATACGAACATCGTGACCGAGTCGAACCATACCGCTTCGCCGCGCGTGAACGTTGCGAAGATAGACGCGACGTACGCGGATCCCACAGCGATCGACACGGGCAGGTCCATGCCGGGTTTTTTGCCTATGACGCCACGCCAGGCACTGGTGAAGAATGGCTTCGCCGCATAGAGCACCACGGGCGTTGTCACGAAGAAGCTGACCAGGCGCAGGAAATGCTGCATGTCGGCGTCGATGCCCTGGAAGTCCATCGCGTACAAGGCAACGGCGAACATCATGACCTGCATCATGCCGAGCGACGCAACCAGTAGTCGTTTGAGCGCGGTGCGCTGCTCGGTGACCTCGGGACGCGTCGTACTGTCAGGCGACAGCGGTTGCGGCTGGTAGCCCAGGTTCGCGAGTGTCGCGAGGTGTCCTGATAGTTTTGCGTCTTCACTCGGGAAGCGCAGCCGCAGGCGGTGCGTAATCGGATTGACCTCCGCTGAGGATATGCCGGGCTGCTTGCCCAGCGTCGATTCGATCAACCAACTGCAGGCCGAGCAGTACATCCCGCCGACGTAGATAGTGGCCTCGCTCATCTCACCGTCGGGCTCGGTGAATGCGGCAAGCATGTCCTTGCTATCGAACACGCTCCATTCGGCGGCCTCTTCGGGTGGCCGACCGATGCCAGGGTCAGGTGCATCGCGGAGATCGTAGTAGCGGGACATCCCGGTATCCCGAATCAGCTCAGCAACAGCCTTGCACCCGGGGCAACAGACGGGCCGCTGCTCGTCCTCGATTTCCACGGTCAGATTGCAGGCGGCTGGTACGGGCAGCGCGCAGTGGAAACAGGTGTCAGAGGGCGTCGTCATCGCCGGCGCCGCCAGCTCGGAGCATCAGGCTGGTCTCACCCTGCCACTCGGCCGATACCCGCCAGTCGTCGCCCGATTTCAACACAGCGTAGTAACGGCCGTTCGGGAGCGTAACCAAGTGGCCGACCCAGATCGGATTACCATCAGCGTCGGGCAGAGCCCTGTTGAGCGTTACGTGCTGATCGCGATCCGCGAACGCAGGGTGTGAGAGTTCGAATTCGAGTGTTGTCGGAAGGTCGCCGAGGTCTGGTGCACGAACAGCGGCCGACACCACCCGAGTTTCGAGGTTGATTTCCACCCATGCGGCCAGATCCAGTTCGGACGCCAGGCGTTGGGCCGCCATTTGTCGATCAGCCGCAGTCCGCACGCCGTCTACCGCATGCACGACGAGGGAGTCCGTCGTCTGCAGCGCAATCCAGAAGGTCGTCAGGCCTGCCACGACCGCCGAAGCGGGCAGGGCAATGATGAACCACGGCCAGAACTGCCGGTACCAGGGCTTGGTGTCTTCGCGTTCCATAAAAGTTATCTAGGGCGTCGGGCCGAGGAAGCGGCTCTCTTCTACTATGTTCACGTCCTCGTCGTCAACTGCCGTCACATTGAACTGGATCGTCATAATGCCATAGGCGTTGTCGCGGTGAGCCCGTGCGCGTACAGGCAACGAGAGAACACCGCCACCGTCAACCGTTATCGTGTC
>Ga0209344_10006045_pt1 | contig 10137 bp, 7 predicted proteins | sample Cruoilmetagenom6_FD_187293 | JGI IMG/M metagenome (GOLD analysis project Ga0209344, IMG submission 187293) | Oil polluted marine microbial communities from Coal Oil Point, Santa Barbara, California, USA - Santa Barbara Oil Seep Sample 6 (SPAdes)... | ecosystem: Environmental > Aquatic > Marine >...
CTGCAGAAGCGCACCAACGACAACCCCGTGTTCTACGTTCAGTACGCTCACGCCCGCACGCACAGCGTTGCTCGCAATGCGGGGGAGTCGTCAGTGGATCGCAGCGTCTTCGATGCTTCGCTGCTCACGAACGAGACCGAAAGCATCCTGCTCGGTGTTCTTGCGGAGTTCCCGCGCATTGTGGCTCAGGCCGCAGAGTTGCGTGAGCCCCACCGCATCGCGCGTTTTGCCGAAGAGCTCGCCGGCAGCTATCACCGCTGGTACGACCAGTGCCGCGTTACTCCGATGAACGACGAAGAAGTGACCGACGTTCACCGCACGCGACTCTGGGTCAACGATGCGGTTGGTCAGGTGCTTCGCAACGCGCTCTGGCTTCTCGGTGTCAGTGCTCCCGAGCGGATGTAGCCCGTGGGCACTGACGAACGATCAGTCGCGAACGAGCCAGACGATAGTCGGCCTGTGGATGCTTCCGATGCCACTGGCGCTGCGGAGGGGGCTGCGGATGCCCCTCACGCCGCCGATGCTGACCCCCGAACTCAGCCGACATTAGAGCTGCGCGAGCAACCCACGGTCGAGCTTGTGCTCGACCGCGGGGAGGTTCGTGGTGGCACGACGTCGAGCGCGGCGAGTGACTCGCGTGACGGAACATCCCCTCGATCATCCCGTCGCCGCTGGGGGTGGTGGATTGCCGGGGGAGTCGTGCTGGTTCTTCTCGTCGTCGGTGTGATCCTCGTTGAGACGGTTGGCCGCTCTGTCGCTACTGCACTCGTGCGGGACAAGATTGTTACTTCTTCGGGCCTCGCCTCAAGCGACGGCGTCACCGTCGACCTTGGCTCGGGCTCCCTCGTTCTGCAGGCGCTTAGCGGGGGAGTAGACATCGTCACAATCGACATCGATCGTTTTGAGGTGAACGGTCTCGTGTCATCCGCTCGAGTGATCGCTACGGAAGTTCCCTTGAACTCGGCAAGCCCGCTCGAGACGCTGACGATTAATGTCACTGTTCCCGGAGACGAGATCGATCAGTTGGCGAGCAGTTTGAGCGGACTCGAACTCGAATCCATTCAGCTGAACGACGACACTATTCGAGTCAGCACGGTGTTCGAGATCTTTGTCATTAGAATTCCGGTGGCGGTTGATCTTCTCCCCGTCGCGGCGGGTGATTCCATCGCGTTCGAGCCGCAGTCAGTGCTGCTGGGCGACGAGCAAATCTCGGTCGCCGACCTACGGAATAACCAGATCTTCTCTGGGCTGGCCGGCAGCCTTCTAGATTCGCGAGAGTTCTGTGTCGCTTCGTCGTTGCCTCAAGCGCTCTCTATCGACACCGTCGCAGTCGTTGGCTCCAACCTCGAGATAAAACTCAGCGGTGACGGCATTGCCCTCGATGACGCGCAGTGGCAACAGTACGGTAGTTGCCCCGAGGGGTAACCCGATTCAGCGCTACGCTCGACTGCCGTTAGAGTGGTCAGCATCCCCAACGCCTGTGCGGACAAAATCCGCCGTTTTCCGTCTACATCTCTGTGAGGTGCGACTGTGTTCGCGAACCCGCTGGCGCCCGAGTGGCTCGAAGCTCCCCCCGAGGCAAACTCTCTGCCGTCGACCGTCTGGTCGCACAATGCTGCGCGCACAGAGTCAGGGCAGCTCGCCATTGCGGGTGTCACCGCCACGGAGCTGGTGCGTGAGTTTGGCACCCCGGTCTATGTTGTCGACGAAGCGGATGCGATTGCTCGCGCCACCGAAATCAAGGGCGCGTTCGACAGCGAATTCGCTCGCATCGGTTCGAGCGTCAAGGTGTACTACGCGGGCAAGGCGTTCCTCTGCACTGAGGTTGCCCGCTGGATGACGGCCGTCGGCCTCAACATCGACGTTGCCAGCGCTGGCGAGATGGCTGTTGCCCTCGCGGCTGGCGTTGATGCGTCGCGACTGGGATTCCACGGCAACAACAAGAGTCTTTCCGAGATCGACCGTGCTGTGCGCGCGGGCATCGGCCCCATCGTTATCGACAGCGTCGTCGAAATCGGTCGGGTTGCTGAAGCCGCCGCACGGCACGGTCGAACCCAGCGGGTGCGTTTGCGCATCAATAGCGGGGTTCACGCGTCCACTCATGAGTACTTGGCAACGGCCAGGGAAGACCAGAAGTTTGGTGTTCCGCTGACCGAGGCGGAGGCGATTGTGGCGCAGATTCGTTCGCATTCCTCGCTGGAGTTTGTGGGCATCCATTCGCACATTGGGTCGCAGATTTTCGACACTGCGGGCTTTGCTGAGGCGGCTCGTCGCTTGCTTGAATTGCATGCCCGTTTGTCGGTAGCGGCTCCAGTGCCCGAGTTGAACTTGGGCGGCGGTTTCGGCATCGCGTACACCTCGGTGGATCAGGCCCTGCCGGTTGCTGAGCTCGCGGCGTCGCTCGCGAACATTGTCGAGGCTGAGTGCGCTCGCCTTGAGATTCCTGTTCCGGTTATTGCGATCGAGCCTGGCCGTTCCATCATTGGTCCGTCAACGACGACGCTCTACACGGCAGGCACGATCAAAGATGTGCTCGTTGAAGGTGAGGCGGTTCGTAAGTACGTCAGCGTCGATGGCGGCATGAGCGACAACCTGCGCACAGCCCTCTACGCGGCGGACTATTCGGCTCGCCTCGCGAATCGCGTTTCGGACGCCACCCCCGAGCTTGCCCGCATTGCAGGCAAACACTGCGAGGCCGGCGATATCGTCGTGCGCGCCGAGTATCTGCCCGGAGACGTCGAACCCGGGGACATCGTCGCTGTTCCCGCCACCGGCGCTTACGGCTGGGCGATGTCGAATAACTACAACTACCTTGCCCGCCCACCCGTTGTTGCAGTGCGTGATGGTCGCGCCCGCATCATTGTGCGCGGTGAAACCGAAGACGACCTACTCAGCCGCGACGCGGGAATCACACCATTGGGAGACTCTGAATGATCGAATACCGCAACCTTCGCGTCGCAGTTCTGGGCGGAGGAAGTGTCGGATCACAGGTCACAGCACTATTGCTCGAACACGCTGATGAGCTTGCCGCTCGCGCGGGAGCCGGGCTTGAAGTCGTTGGTGTCGCAGTACGCGACCTCGACGCGCCTCGGGACACTGCTATACCGAAGGAACTTCTCACTACCGACGCCGAATCACTCATCGTCGGTGCCGATATCGTCATTGAGCTCATCGGTGGTCTCGAGCCTGCCCGCACCTGGATCCTGAAGGCGCTGCACTCGGGCGCTGACGTCATCACCGCAAACAAAGCACTGCTGGCGCACCACGGCGCTGAACTCTTCGAGGAAGCCGCGCAAGTTGGTGCACAGTTGTACTACGAAGCCGCCGTGGCTGGAGCAATTCCGATCATCCGTCCGCTGCGCGACAGCCTTGCCGGTGATCGGGTGCAGCGCATCCTCGGAATCGTCAACGGCACCACCAACTACATTCTTGACCGCATGGATGCCACGGGCGACAGTTTCGATGCCGCCCTTGCCGAGGCCACTCGACTCGGCTACGCCGAAGCGGATCCCACTGCGGACATCGAGGGCTACGACGCTGCGCAGAAGGCCGCGCTGCTGTCGAGTCTCGCTTTCCACACTCGCGTGCCGCTCGACGCCGTGCACCGCGAGGGCATCACGGCTGTGAGCTCAGAGCAGGTAGTCGCCGCTCGCAAGTCGGGCTACGTCGTCAAGTTGCTGGCTATTTGTGAGCGTGTGATGGGTGCCGACGGTGAAATCGCTGGTGTGAGTGCCCGCGTTCATCCCGCGCTCGTTCCCCTTGCGCATCCGCTTGCGGCGGTGCATGGTGCAAACAACGCGGTGTTCGTTGAGGCCGAAGCGGCGGGCAGTCTCATGTTTTATGGTGCGGGCGCTGGCGGCATCGAAACGGCATCCGCAGTCTTGGGTGACGTTGTGTCTGCTGCTCGTCGTCACGTTATCGGTGGCCCGGGTGTTGCCGAATCGACTCACGCGAACCTGCCCATTTTGCCGATCTCGAGCGTAATGACGCGCTATCAGATCACGTTGACGGTTGTCGATGAGCCGGGAGTGCTCGCCACAATCGCTGCTGTCTTTAGCGACCATGGTGTTTCAGTGGAGGCGGTCAATCAGACTGTCGGCGCAATGGATGAGGGGCTGCCGAGCGCTACCCTCATTACAGTGACGCACGAAGCTACCGAGGAGTCGCTTGCCGCTACGGTGGCGTCGCTTGCCGAGAACGCGGTAGTGCGAGAAGTTGTGTCCGTTTTGAGAGTTGAGGGGCTGTAAATAATGAATAGCGAAATCCGGAGCCGCCAGTGGCGGGGCTTGCTTCACGAGTACGCCGACCGACTCAATGTCTCTGACGCGACCCCTATCATCACCTTGGGCGAGGGCGGAACTCCGTTGCTTCCCGCGCCGGCATTGTCGGCGCTCACGGGCGCAAAGGTCTGGGTCAAGTTCGAAGGAATGAACCCTACCGGATCCTTCAAGGACCGCGGGATGACGATGGCCATCTCGAAGGCAGTCGAGCACGGTGCGAAGGCCGTCATCTGCGCTTCAACCGGCAACACGTCGGCTTCCGCTGCTGCCTATGCTGCTCACGCGGGAATCACCGCCGCCGTTCTCGTTCCTGAGGGCAAGATTGCTATGGGCAAGCTCAGCCAGGCCATCGCCCACAATGGTGAACTCATTCAGGTTCAAGGAAACTTCGACGACTGTCTCGACATCGCTCGGGACCTCGCCGACAACTACCCGGTTCACCTCGTCAACTCGGTCAACCCTGACCGCATCGAAGGCCAGAAGACCGCAGCATTCGAGGTCGTTGAGGTGCTGGGCGACGCGCCTGACTTCCACATCGTTCCCGTGGGAAACGCGGGAAACTACACCGCGTACTTCCGTGGCTACAGCGAAGAACTCGAGCGCTCCGCGACCACCAAGCTTCCGCGCATGTTCGGCTTCCAGGCGGAGGGCAGTGCGCCTATCGTTCGCGGCGAGGTCGTCAAGAACCCCGACACGATCGCCAGCGCCATCCGCATCGGAAACCCGGCATCGTGGCACCTCGCCACCGAGGCCCACAAGGTGTCGGACGGCTACTTCGGCGCTATCAGCGACGCCAAGATTCTGGAGGCCCAGCGCATTCTTTCGGCTGAGGTCGGCATCTTCGTTGAGCCCGCATCCGCAATCAGCGTTGCCGGACTCTTGGAGCGTGCTGAAGCGGGCCAGATTCCGCGCGGTTCAACCGTGGTGCTCACAGTCACCGGGCACGGGCTCAAAGACCCACAGTGGGCATTGAAGACCGCAAGTGGCGACGACATCACCCCGACCGTTGTTCCCGTTGACACGGCTGAAGTTGCCAGCGTGCTGGGGTTGGCCAAGGCATGACCTCGTTGGTCGGCCGCAGCGTTGTCGTGCGAGTGCCGGCGACCTCGGCCAACCTTGGCCCAGGCTTCGACACGCTCGGGCTTGCGCTTTCGCACTACGACGAACTGATCGTCACCGCTGTCGAAGGCACGGGCGTCCAGATCGACGTCACGGGCGTTGGGGCAGGAATTGTCGCTACAGACGAGTCAAACCTTGTCATCCAGGCAATCCAGCACTGCTTTACGCACTTCAGCCAGTCGATGCCCGCGCTGCACGTTTCGGCAACAAACGTGATCCCCCACGGGGGAGGCCTCGGTTCGTCAGCGGCGGCAATCGTCTCTGGAGTCATGGCGGCCAAGGGGTTGCTTGATGGCATCGTCGAGATGGATGCCGCTACCCTCCTCGTGCTCGCCACTGAGTTGGAGGGCCACCCTGACAATGTCGCGCCGGCGCTTCTGGGCGGTCTCACGATCGCGTGGAGCACCGAGACTGGGCCGCAAGCGAAGAAGTTGATCGTGCACCGCGGAGTGTCACCACTCGTCTGTGTTCCCGACTACCAAGTCTCTACCGCGCACGCCCGCAGCCTGCAGCCTGACTCTGTGCCCTACGCGGACGCCGTCTATAACGTCTCGCGGGCAGCGTTGCTGATTGCCGCTCTCACTCAGAGCCCAGAAGTTTTGCTCGAGGCGACAGGCGACCGCCTCCATCAGGATTATCGTGCCGCCGCCATGCCGCAGACGACGGAACTTATCCGGATGCTGCGCTCGCACGGTCACGCCGCTGTGGTGTCGGGGGCGGGGCCATCAGTTCTTGTTCTCGCGGATGACCCGGCAAAGCGCCTCGAAGCAATGGAACTAGTTCAGCAGCACGCCGCAACGCCGTGGGAATGCCTTCTCTTAGCTGTGGACTTCAAAGGTGCTACAGTAAATGAGCACCAGGTAGAAGCTTCGGCGTAGCCGTCGCCTCCCGGTCGCTTTTCACCCGTCGTATCCCCGTATTAGATTCCTGCGCATCCGCGTAGACATCGGTGAGCGACTAGCTCTCCACCAAGTTATTCATTCTTGGCTGGGGAAAGGAACCCCAAGTAGTGACTGACGTCAACAACCACGCATCAAGCGTGGATTCCCGTGCCGCGCTGAGCGCGTTACGACTGCCCGAGCTTCAAGCATTGGCAGCCGAACGCGGCATCACCGGTACTTCCAAACTTCGCAAAGGAGATCTCGTGGACGCTCTCAACGAGAAGAACAACAGCAATACCGAATCTGCCCCGTCAACCGACTCTGCCGTCGCTCCGGCACGCAAGCGCGCTTCGCGCCGTGTCACGAGCGTCGATGGTGCTGCCATCGCCGGTGCTGAGGCTCCGGCTGGTGCGCCTCAGGTCGCGACGAACGATTCAGCAAATCAGGTTCCCGCCGCTGATGCTTCAGAGCAGAAGCCCAAGACGGCAAGCCGTAAGAAGAAGGTCGACGCTGCCCCGGCCGCGACCGAGTCGGATGCCGCAGCAAGCGCGCCCACCTCGAGCGATTCCAGCGCCTCCGCTGACGCTCCCGCCGCTGACGCTGCGCCCAAGCGCAACCGTCGCAGCTCGAGCCGAAACTCGGGCGCCGCTGAGGGCTCGAACGGTGACGCCAAGGCCGACGAGGCTCAGGGCAACACCGACAAGGCCAGCACTGACAAGGCCAGCAACGACAAGGGCGGCAATAACAAGGGCGGCGCCGCTGACAAGTCGAACAACGGTGGCAAGTCGAACAAGAATTCCAAGGGCGACAACGGCGCCGAGAACGGTTCTGATAAGAACGGCTCCGACAATAACGACGGCGACAACGACGAGAACGGCTCCGACAACGAGTCAGGCTCTGGTCGCGGACGCAACCGCAACCGCAACCGCAATGGCCAGAACGCCGACGGCTCGGGCCGCCAAAACAATAACCGTCGCCAGAACAACAACGGTGGCGACAACAACGGCGGCGACAGCAACAACGGTGGCAACCGCAACAACCGCAACAACGATGACTCGCGCGGCGGCGACGCTGACTCCGAGCGCGGTGGACGCGGCCGTTACCGTGACCGCAAGCGCGGCCGTGGAAACATGGGCGACGACTTCGAGCCCGAGATCACCGAAGATGACGTACTGATTCCGGTTGCCGGCATCCTCGACGTTCTCGACAACTACGCTTTCGTGCGCACCACCGGTTACCTTCCCGGCAACAGCGATGTTTACGTCTCGCTCGGCCAGGTCAAGAAGTACAACCTCCGCAAGGGTGACGCCGTTGTCGGCGCTATCCGCCAGCCGCGTGAGGGCGACAACAACCAGGGCCGCCAGAAGTACAACGCCATCGTGCGCATCGACTCGATCAACGGTCTTCCCGTTGACGAGGCAGCAAACCGCGTTGAATTCGGCAAGCTCACCCCGCTGTACCCGCAGGAGCGCCTGCGTCTCGAGACCGAGCCGACCATGCTGTCGACTCGCATCATCGATCTCGCTGCTCCGATCGGTAAGGGCCAGCGCGGCCTGATCGTCTCGCCCCCGAAAGCTGGCAAGACTCAGGTTCTGCAGGCCATCGCGAACGCGATCTCCAAGAACAACCCCGAGGTTCACCTCATGGTCGTTCTCGTTGACGAGCGCCCAGAAGAGGTCACCGACATGCAGCGCACCGTCAAGGGTGAAGTTATTGCTTCGACCTTCGACCGCCCCGCTGAAGACCACACGACGGTTGCTGAACTCGCTATCGAGCGCGCCAAGCGTCTCGTTGAGCTCGGTCACGACGTCGTCGTTCTTCTCGACTCGATCACGCGCCTTGGTCGTGCCTATAACTTGACGGCGCCGGCTTCTGGCCGCGTGCTTTCCGGCGGAGTTGACTCTGCAGCGTTGTACCCGCCGAAGCGTTTCTTCGGTGCGGCTCGCAACGTTGAAGAGGGTGGCTCGCTCACCATCATCGCTACCGCTCTCGTTGAGACCGGTTCGAAGATGGACGAGGTTATCTTCGAAGAGTTCAAGGGCACCGGAAACATGGAGCTTCGTCTCTCGCGCCAGCTCGCCGACAAGCGCATCTTCCCCGCGGTCGATGTCAACGCATCCGGAACCCGTCGCGAAGAAATGCTGCTCGGCGCTGACGAGGTCAAGGTCACGTGGAACTTGCGTCGCGCGCTTGCTGGTCTCGATCAGCAAGCTGCACTCGAGATCGTGTTGAATAAGCTGAAGGACACGCAGTCGAACGTTGAGTTCCTCATGCAAATCCAGAAGTCGCTTCCTTCCACTACCGGCAACAAAAAAGAGGACTAACAATGTTCGAGTCAGTACAGTCGTTGCTGACCGAGCATGCGGATCTCGAGGGCCAGCTTGCTGACCCCGAGCTCCACTCCGACCCGGTCCGCTCTAAGAAGGTCAACCGACGCTACGCCGAGTTGTCGCGCATTGTCGCGGCGTACAACGAGTGGCGTCAACTGACCGACGATCTCGCGGCAGCCACCGAAATGGCTGAAGAAGATGAGTCGTTCGCCGCGGAGGTTCCGGGTCTCACGGAGACGCTCGAAGCTGCTCAGGAGAAACTGCGTCGCATCCTGATTCCGCGTGACCCCAACGATTCCCGTGACGTCATCATGGAAATCAAGATGGGTGAAGGCGGAGCCGAATCGGCCCTCTTCGCGGGTGACTTGCTGCGCATGTACCTCCACTACGCAGAGTCGAAGAAGTGGAAAACCGAAATCATCGAGCAGACCTCGAGCGACCTCGGCGGTATCAAGGATGTCCAACTCGCCATCAAGGGATCGTCGAGCGATCCTGCTGAGGGCGTCTGGGCGCACTTGAAGTACGAGGGTGGGGTGCACCGTGTTCAGCGCGTGCCCGCCACGGAGTCTCAGGGGCGCATCCACACCTCCGCTGCTGGTGTGCTGGTGTTTCCCGAGGTCGACGAGCCTGAAGAGGTCGAGATCAGCCAGAACGATCTCAAGATCGACGTGTATCGTTCCTCGGGTCCTGGTGGCCAGTCGGTGAACACGACGGACTCCGCTGTTCGTATTACTCACCTTCCGACCGGCATCGTCGTGGCTATGCAGAACGAAAAATCGCAACTGCAGAACCGCGAAGCCGGTATGCGAGTGCTTCGTGCGCGCATCTTGGCTCGCTACCAAGAAGAAGCGGATGCTGAAGCGAGCGAGTACCGCAAGAGCCAGATCCGCACGATGGATCGCTCCGAACGCATTCGCACGTACAACTTCCCCGAAAACCGCATTGCTGATCACCGCACGGGATACAAGGCCTACAACCTTGACCAGGCGATCAATGGTGCGCTTGAGCCCGTCATCCAGTCGTGCATTATCGCCGACGAAGAGGCGCGTTTGGCTGAAGTAGGAAACGACTCCTGAACGAGGTAACTCCCGTTTCACACGACTCCAGTGCCGCTGACCTTCTGGCCAGCGGCACTGAGTTGCTGAACGGCGGGGGAGTGCCCACTCCCGAGGTTGATGCCGAGCTACTTCTGGCTCACGTTCTTGAGTTGGGGCGTGGTGAGCTTCGTGTTCGCGTCGTCACTGGTGCCACCGTGCCCGCAGAAAAAGCGGCGCGCGCTCATGAACTTTTTGCACGCCGTGCTGCCCGCGAGCCCCTGCAGCACATCACAGGAATGGCGCCCTTCCGCAACTTAGAACTGAGTGTGGGTCCGGGCGTTTTTGTGCCGCGCCCCGAGACCGAAACGGTCGTACAGTTTGCGATCGACACGCTCAACGCCAGCGCTACCCCCGAACCCATCGGTGTCGATCTCGGTACCGGCAGCGGTGCGATCGCTCTAGCTATGGCCACCGAGGTCACGCGCGCTCG
>Ga0209344_10006046_pt1 | contig 10135 bp, 7 predicted proteins | sample Cruoilmetagenom6_FD_187293 | JGI IMG/M metagenome (GOLD analysis project Ga0209344, IMG submission 187293) | Oil polluted marine microbial communities from Coal Oil Point, Santa Barbara, California, USA - Santa Barbara Oil Seep Sample 6 (SPAdes)... | ecosystem: Environmental > Aquatic > Marine >...
CATTGCTGGTCCTAAAGGATCTATGTTTATCTCAGAATATGTGCCAAATGATAGAGGCGCACTACTTCACAAATTTAATCTTGAAGAACAAAAAAACAAAGAATTTGCTTCTGGTGTGCGTTCAGTTTCGGTTACCACAAATGGAGAACATATGTTAGCTCAGATTAATGGTGATTGGCAAGTAATTAGCACCAAAGGAGGAGATGCAAAAGGTGGTAAACGCCTTAAGGTTAATTTACAAATGAATTTAGATCGTTCCGCGGAATGGGAACAAATGTTTGAAGAAGCTTGGAGGTACGAACGCGATTATTTTTACGATCCAAATATGCATGGTCGTGATTGGAACGTTGTTTACAAACGTTACGCTCCATTGGTTCCGTTTATAAAGCATCGTGCCGATTTATATTACATCTTAGATCAAGTGAATGGTGAGTTATCGGTTGGTCATAGTTTTGTTAGAGGAGGCGATTATCCAGATATCGAAAGATCTACAACTGGTTTATTAGGTGCTGATATGAGTACCGATAAAAACCACTGGAAAATTGATCGTATTTTCACTACTGAAAGTTGGAATCCAGGTTTAACAGGACCATTAGATGCGCCTGGACTAAACATAAAAGAAGGTCAATATATTGTAGGCATCAATGGAAAAGAAATAAAAGCTAATGACAATTTCTATAAATATTTAGATGGCACTTCAGGAAAACAAACTATTCTTCATATTAATGACCAACCTCAATTTAAAGGGCATTGGACAGAGATCGTAGAACCTATTTCAAATGAAAATTCTTTAAGACAACGCACTTGGGTTGAGGATAATCGTAGATTGGTAGACAAATTATCAAACGGTCGTTTAGGATATATTTGGGTTCCGAATACAGGAGGTCCTGGTTTTGTTTCTTTCAATAGATATTACTTTGCGCAACAAGATAAAGAAGGTGCTGTTATTGATGAACGCTTCAATGGTGGTGGTTTATTAGATGATTACATGGTAGATTTAATGACACGTAGCTTAAGAGCTGGCTTAACCAATGAAGTACCCAATGGCAAACCGTTAACGCTTCCTGCAGGAATATTAGGTCCAAAAGTGTTGTTAATTAATGAACTTGCGGGTTCTGGTGGAGATTTCTTCCCATGGGTATTTAGACAGCAGAATGTTGGTAAACTAATAGGTATGACAACTTGGGGAGGTTTAGTAAAATCCTCAACACATTATGCTTTAATCGATGGTGGTTCACTAACCTCACCAGACAATGCTGTGTTTGATCCTATAAATAATAAATGGATTGCAGAAAACGAAGGAGTGGCACCAGACATTGAAATTAGACAAGACGCAAAAGCATTGTCCAATGGAAAAGATCCACAACTCGAAAAAGCCATCGAAGAATTAATGAAACAACTAAGTATTAAAACAGAAGTTAAAGCGCCTAAGTTCCCAAAACCTGCAACAGGTAATTAATATAATCTATGACAGGTTTAGATATAGTAATGATATTCGCCGTAATTCTTTTCGCAAGATTAGGGTTACGGCTTGTATCTAAATATCTTAAAATGAAAAAAGAGGATGAAGAAAATAAAAAATGATATTTAAGTCATCTTTCATGTAAAACATTGTGCTTCTCATCACGAGTTAATCACTCACTTTTCCTGAAAAATGATTCACTTTGGGATTTATAGGATTACCTGTTACCCTTCTATAAATTACAAGTTGACCACAATGCCATATTGCATCTGCTATAGGTCCATTTACCTGGTTCCAAAAGGGGATTTCGCGTTCACCAAAAATAATTTTGTACTGAGAAATATCATCACTTTCTCGTAAAATATCGGCAGCTATTTTTAAATTCTGTAATGTTTTAGATCGTAATTCAGAATAACTTAAATCCTCTTTATCTCTAGAGTTGGATTGTTTAAGAGTAGAGTTTACAATTGTTTTTGATAAGCTATAAATATGCTCAATAGTTTCTAATGATGTTCTACCTTCATCAGTCGCTTTATAAGCTAAATCCTTTTCTGATAACGTATTTGAAGCCCAATAAAACCGAAAGCCTAAAGCGTCAATCATTCTTGCCGCAACTGTACCTGCCGTATAATCATCAGAATAATCCGGAATTTCACGGTAAGGTAAAGCATGCTCTTCTTGTGAAAAACCCGAAATACTCCAGATAGAAAATAGAATTAAGCTAAACTTATTCATGTCATTTAATCCTTAATCTTTTTAGTACCAGAAATAGGATTTACGCCATACTTATCAAACAAATAAACCAATGCTGTCATAGTAGCAGCACCTAATTCTAGTTCGCGCTTATTAACATGTTCAAAAGTATCATTTGCTGCATGATGGTGATCAAAATAACGTTGTGAATCTGGTCGTAAACCAGCGAGCACATTAGTATCGGTTTTTAATGGACCAACATCTGCTCCACTTCCACCTAACTCAAAATAATGAATTAAATAAGGTTTAAATAAATCTTTCCAACTTAATACTTGATCGAAATTTGTAGAATTGGCTGCAAACGAAAATCCTCTAGGTGTAAAGCCACCTGCATCACTCTCTAATGCAAAAATGTGATTCTCATTTTTTGCTTTAGCAACTTCTGCATATTTTGTTGCACCACGTAAACCGTTCTCTTCATTCATAAACAAAACAACTCTGATGGTACGTTTTGGTTTAATTCCGCTCTTTTTTAATAATCTTAAAACATCCATTGATTGAACAACACCAGCACCATCATCATGTGCACCATCACCCAAATCCCAAGAATCTAAATGGCCACCAACTATAATATATTCATTAGGAAATTTATGTCCTGTAATTTCGCCAATAACATTATAAGATTGCACATCTTCAAATTGCTTACAATTTTGTTTAAAGTAAAACTTAAGTTCTTTGTTTTGTTTTAGTGCTTCACTCAACTTCTCGGCTCCATTAGTACTGATGGCAGCAGACGGTATACGTTGATTAATTGGTAAATCACCATAACTCATGCTCCCTGTATGAGGATAATCATCTTGACGCAAGTTCATTGAACGTACAATAACACCTACAGCACCATACTTACCAGCTTCCATAGCACCAGCATATCGCTGATTTACACAACCTCCATAAGCATTAAACGTACTTATTAAATCGGCTTGCATCGGACGGTTATAAAACACAATTTTTCCTTCAATTTTATCTTTTCCTAAAGCGGATAATTCTTCAAAATCATGAACCTCTACAACCTCAGCAGAAACACCATCCTTAGCAGTAGCGACAGAACCACCTAAAGCACAAATATTAACTTCTTTAACAAAACCTGAAATTTCAAAAAACGCCTTTTCTTTTTCACCTCTTTCCCACTTAGGAACCATAACTGGCTGTAACCAAACTTTGTCTAAACCTAATTTTTCTAATTCAGCTTTAGTATATTGAACTGCTAATTCTGCATTTTTAGAACCAGACAATCTCCCTCCAATCTCATTAGATAAATACTCTAGCCATTCATAACTTTTCCCATTAGTAAGCGATGTCTTATACACTTCTTTTAAAACAGACTCGTCATTCTGAGCAAAATTAAATGCTGTAAAACAACATAAAATAACAGTAACTATTCTAGTCTTCATTTTCTAATTGGGCTTTATATAAATCTATATTTTCTTTTTGATGCGCAGGTAATTCTGGCTCTTTAATATCTGTATACGTTTTTAAAGTGTCATATAAGATTTTTGCCACAATATATCGTGCTGTTGGTTTATCGTCTGCAGGAATATTATACCATGGTGCGTGTGGTTTAGATGTTCTATTTAAGGCATCTTCATAATACGTTTGGTATTGATCCCAACATAAACGTTCGTCTAAGTCGTCTGGTGAAAATTTCCAGTTTTTTTCTGGTTTATTAAGTCGTCTTAATAATCTATTTTTTTGTTCGTCTTTAGATATGTTTAAGAAGAACTTAAAAATGATGGTACCATTATCGGCAATATGCTTTTCGAAATTATTGATTTCATTAATCCGTTTGTCCCAAAAAGCCTCGTTAACATCTTCTAAACTATTAACATTTGGCATGTTTTCATACATTAGATATTCCGGATGCACTCTCGTTACAAGCACGTTTTCGTAATGCGTTCTGTTAAATATGCCAAATTTTCCTCTCGCAGGTAAGGCAATAACATGCCTCCATAAATAATCGTGCTTTAACTCTAATTCCGTAGGCTTCTTAAAACTGTGAGCAACAATCCCTCTAACATTAAATTCTTTAAAAACTTCACGAATCAAACTATCTTTTCCTGCTGTATCCATACCTTGAATACACATTAAAACAGCATACTTACCATGTGCATACATGGTATTTTGAATGTCTGCTAAGTTTTCACTTACAGTTCTTAGTTCGCGTTCAATTTTCTTTTTATTTAGTCCTAAATCAAGTGATGTTGGTAAATCCTTGATATTGATTTTTGAAGAAATTTTAAAATCCTTTATGTGAATGTCTTTCATAATTATAAATTTTATTTAGAAGCAAAAGCTTTTACATCACTCTCACTAACTTCTTTTTCTCCTAAAATAATTAAACGTTCAACAACATTTCTAAGCTCACGAATATTACCTGTCCAATCATAATTTTGAAGCAACTTAATGGCCTTAGCAGAAAACGATTTTTTAGCAGTGCCTTGTTCACTAGAGATCTTTTCTGCAAAATAATTGATTAATAATGGAATGTCTTCACGTCTCTCATTAAGCGCTGGCACTTCAATTAAAATAACCGCTAATCTGTGATATAAATCTTCTCTAAATTTCCCTTCTTCAATTTCTTTTTTAAGGTTTTTATTAGTCGCAGCTACAACTCTAACATTAACTTTAATGTCTTTATCACTACCAACACGTTGAATTCTACTTTCTTGCAAGGCTCGTAATACTTTGGCCTGTGCAGACAAGCTCATATCACCTATTTCATCTAAAAATATAGTGCCACCATTGGCAGCTTCAAACTTACCTGCTCTATCTTTTGCTGCTGAAGTAAATGCTCCTTTTACATGACCGAATAATTCACTTTCAATTAATTCTGATGGAATTGCGGCACAATTCACCTCAATCATTGGTCCTTTAGATCGTTCACTTTTTTGATGTAACCAATGCGCAACAAGTTCCTTACCTGTTCCATTTGGACCTGTAATTAACACGCGAGCATCCGTTGGCGCTACTTTATCAATCATATCCTTAATACGAGCAATGCCATCACTCACACCAATCATTTCGTAGTTTTTACTTACTTTTTTCTTCAGCATTTTGTTTTCAACAACTAACTCTTTTCGGTCTAAAGCAATACGCACTGTATTAAGTAAGCGGTTTAAATCTGGCGGCTTAGAAATATAATCAAAAGCTCCCAAGCGCATCGTATTTACTGCAGTATCTAAATCACCATGGCCAGAAATCATAACCATTGGCGTTTCTGGTTTAATCTTTTTTACAGCCTCTAATACTTCAACACCATCCATTTTTGGCATCTTAATATCGCAAAGCACCAAATCATAATCTTCTTTCTTTATTTTTTCAATCCCAACCAAACCATCTTCAGCTTCTTCAACTTGGTACGTATTATTTTCTTCAGAAAGTATTTTGACTAACACACGTCTAATCGCAGCTTCATCTTCTATAATTAATATTTTTGGCATAACTTTAATTTATTTATTATGTTGAATAAGAACTTTTAAGGATAGCACTTAAAGCTTATTTTATTTTTGAATAATATGTATGTCGCGTTGCGGAAACGGAATTGACACATTGTTTTCTCTAAAAAGGCGTTCAATTTCAAACCGAATTTCACTTTTTGGAAACTGAGCTTTAAAACTATCAGACAATGTAAATACCAATTTAAAATCTAATGAACTATCTCCAAAATTAGTAAAAACAACCGATGGTTCTGGCTCTGAAAGCACTCTATCATTGGTACTCGCTGCTTGTAATAATAACTTCCTCACCAACTGAACATCACTTCCGTAAGCGACACCTACTTCTACACTTTCTCGCGTTGTAGTTCCGTTTTGTGTCCAATTGTACAAACTATTTTCTAAATATAAATGATTAGGAATTACCAAAACTTTATTATCGATAGTTACAGCTCTAGTGGTTCTTAATTTAATTTCTTCTACTCGACCTACTTTACCATCAATTTCAATAATATCACCGACATGTACAGATTGGTCTATTAATATAAAAATTCCAGAAATAATATCTTGAAACAAGGTCTGCAACGCTAAACCAATACCTATTAAAAGTGCTGCAGAAGCTGCAAAAACTGCTGTTACATTAACACCAACACTATGTAAGGTTACTAATAATATTATGAGATAAATTAACCATCTAAAGTAGCCATAGACAACACTAAATTTACCTTTATCATCATCAGGTAAATTTCTCGTTATTATTTTTAAAACTATTCTTAATACTATTGTTGTAATAAATATAGCAGTAATAACTATTAATACATCAAGGATGGAAATACTAATATCATTACCAATTTCCATATGTAATCCTAAGAAATCTCGGGTTTTCTCCCAAGCACCACTTTCTGTAATTTTATCTTCTATATCATCAAAATTCTGAACCATTGATTAATATTTCAACCATTTAAAAAGTTCTTTATAGGTTGGTTTTTTACCATACATTAAAATACCTACTCTATATATTTTGGCTGCAAACCAAACTGCAAAGACAAATGTTCCTATAAGTAATAATAAAGATAAGCCCTGCTGCCAAAGCGGTACACCAAAAGGAATACGCATTAACATTACAACTGGTGAGGTAAACGGTATAAATGAAAACACCGTAGAAACCGTTCCGTGAGGATCTTCAATTACTGTAAAAAAACCAACATATACGGCCAACATTAAAGGCATAAGAATTGGCAACATAAATTGTTGTGTATCCGTTTCATTATCTACTGCTGCACCAATAGCTGCATAAAGCGAACTATACAATAGGTAACCTCCTATGAAAAAGAATAAAAAAGCAATGATAAGATTAGTCATTGGTAAATTTTGAAAAGCAATAAAAAACTCTCCTATTCTCTGCTCCATTCCAGAATCTTGAAGTGTTTGCATTGCCACCTCCTGTTGTTGCGTTTGCATTGCTAAAAGATCTATATTAAATATAAAACCTAGCACAAACATAAAAACACCTCCCAAAATAGACCAAATTACAAACTGAGTTACACCAGCTAATGATGTACCAATAATTTTGCCCATCATTAATTGTATTGGTTTTACAGATGAAATAATAACTTCTATAATTCGACTTGTTTTTTCTTCAATTACACTACGCATAATCATATTACCATAAATGATTATAAACATAAACAGTAGATAACCAGCCGCACCGCCAAAAATAAGTTTTACAACATTATCTGCTTTAGAACTCTTTTGTCCGTCATAACTTTCTTGTGCAATTTCAATATTGGTCTTAGATGCTTCAATTTGTGCCAATGTAACACCATCTTTTTGAAGTTTTTCCTCTTTTAATCGCTTTTCTATTTTTTGTTCTAAACCAGAAATAACGCTTAACGAAGGTGATTCTTCTGAGTAAAATTTAATCTTATTAGTAGCATCACCTAAAACATCTACACTAGCAATGTGCAATAAGCCATAATCCTTTTTTTCCTTAACTAAGGCAATGGCATTCTCTAAACTTAAACCAGTTAAATCAGTATAAGTGGTGTTTTCAGAATTTTGAAATACTTCTTTTAAATATCCTGTTTCATCTAAAATTGAAATGGTACGTTCTTTATCATTATTTAATTGCGATAAATAAGCAACAACAGCTGCTAGTGCAATCATTATTAAAGGGCTTAAAAACGTCATTACAATGAATGATTTGTTTTTAACCTTAGTAAGATACTCACGTTTTATAATTAAGGGTAAATGATTCATTTTTAATTGTTTTTTACAGTTTGAATAAAAATATCGCTAGCTGAAGGGATCACTTCTACAAAATGATGCACCTCTGCTTTTGATGTTAAAAATGAAAGTAAATCATTTGGTGATGCATTCTCTCCTAGCTTAATATTCAATTTTATATCATCGTGTAGATTTCTAAAAGTTGCAGGAAGCACTTCAAATTTATCTTGAATTTCGGCAAATACTCTTTCTTTATTAGGCGATTCTAAACCAACTTCAAATGTGTTTGTTTTAAATTGACGTTTTATATCATTTAGTTTTCCATCTAAAACTTTATTAGATTTATGAATCAACGCAATATGATCACATAACTCTTCAACCGATTCCATTCTGTGTGTTGAAAAAATCACTGTTGCTCCTTCGTCCCTTAACTGTAAGATTTCATCTTTAATTAAATTGGCATTAATAGGATCGAAACCAGAAAAAGGTTCATCAAAAATCAACAATTTTGGTCGATGTAAAACGGTTACAACAAATTGAATTTTTTGTGCTTGCCCTTTACTTAATTCCTGAATTTTCTTGTTCCACCAGTCTCCTATCTCTAGTTTATCAAACCAATATTTTAACCTCTCCTTCGCTTCTGTTTTGCTTAAGCCTTTTAATTGAGCCAAATACAAACACTGCTCTCCTACTTTCATAGATTTATACAACCCTCGCTCTTCTGGTAAATAACCAATATCTCTAACATGCTCTGGTTTTAATGGTTGGCCATCTAAAAAAACTGCGCCTTGATCTGGCATTGTTATTTGGTTAATAATACGGATCAAAGTAGTTTTTCCTGCTCCATTTGGACCAAGCAAGCCAAAGATGCTACCTTTAGGTACAGCAATAGACACTTGATTTAGCGCTTGAAATTTTCCGAAGTTTTTAGACACGGAATTAGCAACTAATAAGTCATTCATATTTAACTAAATTTATTGGGTTTGGTTATTACGTAAAGATATTAAATGTTATAGATTATGAATAAAAATGGTCTATTAATTCTATAAATTTTATGTTTTTTTAAAAACAGCTTTAAAATGTAGATGTAAACCTGAAATAGATTGCGCTATTTTTTTATAAATGAGTACTGATTTAAATAGAACATAAATCAGTTATAATTCCAGGTTTTAATTAGAAATAGCTAAATCAAAGATGATAAAATACGATTTTGCTATAAAAACAAAACCCACCCTTATGGTTAGACAAGGATGGGAAAAAATTGCTATGAAAAAGAAAAATTACCGCTAATTTACATTAGCGATAAATCAAATATACTAAATTTTATTAAATAGATCCCGATTATGAAAACATATCTTTTACCTTTTCAAAAAAAGATTTATCAGTGCTTTCTGGCTTAGGTACAAAATGCTCATCTTCTTTCATACTTTCAAAAAAAGCTTTTTGCTTTTTATTTAAAGTCTTTGGAGTCCATACGTTTACATGAACTAAAAGATCACCTTTGCCATAACCATTAATACTTGGTATTCCTTTGCCACGTAATCTTAAAATTTTACCTGACTGAACACCTGGTTCTATTTTTATTCTAACTTTTCCGGTTACGGTATCAATTTCTTTTGAATTCCCTAAAACAGCATCTGGTAAACTTACATACATATCGTAATGCAAATTATCTCCTTCTCGCTTTAGTGTTGGATGATCCTCCTCTTGTATTGCAACTAATAAATCTCCAGCAATACCATTTCCTGGTGCATCATTACCTTTACCTGTAACTTTTAACTGCATGCCATCTACAACACCTGCCGGAATTTTAACCGTTACCGTTTCTTCTGAAACTTTTAAACCGTGCTCATCTGCATCAGAAGGTTTTTTATCAATAATCTGACCAGCTCCACCACAAGTAGGACAAGCTGCAGAAGTCTGCATACGTCCCAAAATAGTATTAGTAACACGTGTTACTTGACCTGCACCATTACATGTTGTACATGTTTTATATGTAGTGCCTGGAGCTTGTATTTTTCGTTTTACCTTAATCTTCTTTTCTACACCATTAGCAATATCTTCTAGAGATAAGGTAACACGAATACGCAAGTTACTTCCTTTAACGACGCGTTGTCTTCCGCCTCCGCCGAAACCACTAAATCCGCCTCCACCTCCAAAGCCTCCGCCGAAGATATCGCCAAATTGACTGAAGATGTCATCCATATTCATTCCGCCTCCTCCGAAGCCACCACCTCCTCCACCATTGAAGGCTTGGTGTCCA
>Ga0209344_10006047_pt1 | contig 10134 bp, 8 predicted proteins | sample Cruoilmetagenom6_FD_187293 | JGI IMG/M metagenome (GOLD analysis project Ga0209344, IMG submission 187293) | Oil polluted marine microbial communities from Coal Oil Point, Santa Barbara, California, USA - Santa Barbara Oil Seep Sample 6 (SPAdes)... | ecosystem: Environmental > Aquatic > Marine >...
CGATCTGGCTTTCCGTAAATCGGCTTCGTTTCATTTTCGTCTCCTAGCAGTAATATCCTGCCAGAAAACTCCAACTTCAGCCTGTGTCAGATAGGGGGAAGCTTACGGTCCCCCAAGAAATAATTAGCAAGTAGCATCCTATCTGCGTTGAAAGTTCGTCTACATAATCAGTTCAAAGTCTTTACTGCCAAGTGATACGCCATTCACAAGAATTTCCAGTCGATGGGTGCCTGAATAATATGTGCGGGTCGTTATTTTTTTGATTGCGTGCCTGCGTTTTGCAACGAGCATTTCAGACGGCGCAAGGGTGGCTGTTTTCCATTTGAAGATTTTAGGAGAGGTTTTGCCGTTGGCTTTGAGGTGGTGAATGGCGTAGTCAACAATCAGGTTTTGATCTTTCTCAGAGGTTGAAATCAGAGACATTTCAAAATGCAGAGCACCACCAAATTCCACATGCGTGGTTAGAACCTCCAGTTCTTCAAGGTTTACACGCGGTGCATCATACCCCAAAGCCCTTAACGTAGCTTTATGCCCTTGTTTGATAAGAGTGCGGCAAGCGTGCCTGACCAGCTTTTTTCTGTTTTTGTCTGCGCCTTTCAGCCATTGCCCTGCGATTCTTGAAACAATATCGGGGTGATCTTTGGCAATGTCATTTAGATTGTTGGCAACTGAACGGCGGACATATTCTTCTTCATCGTCTTTGAGAGCCTCAAGCAATTCTAAAACGGGCGATGGGTTTTCAATAAAAACAGGCAGTCGCATCGCCCACGGAAGGCGAGGGCGTGTTCCTTCTGAAATCAATCGCCGCACATGATGGTTGGGATTATCCAGCCATGTTTTAAGCACGGACAATGTGCGCTCTGGTTCTGCCAATAGGAAAAAACGTATGCCAAATTCCGAGCTTGAGCGCTTGGTCATTTCCTTAAAAAGATTCATGGAAAGATCGAAATGCTCAAGACCGTTAAGGCCGACATAATCAACCATAGGCATAATCGCCCAGCCGACAATGCCTTCATCACTACTATTCCAATCAATCTCATATTCGTCCTTTGGCGCGAGAGCGTCCAGCATTATGGCGGCGGCATATTCGAAGTCATCGGGCAGATAAGCAACCAGAGCTTCGGTTATTTGCGCAGAGCGCTCTTTAAGCTCCAAAGCAGCAAGATTATTCGCTGCCACTTTGATAAAGCCGGGGCTATCAAACTCCGGCCAAGCGTTTGTCAAATGCCCTCCCATAGAGGCGATTATTCTTTCATTGAAAAAATTCTTGAACGGTTCGGCCATGCTTTATACGGCCTGTTTAACAAAAAAATCTACTTCTTTGTTTTTGATGTCAGTTTGAGATTTGATTTTTAAATGGCGACGAAATTTTCCGGTTCCTTCTAACAGTTTCTTGGGATCGTTGAATTGATATCCGTTGCTAAATTCAAAAGAGATGTGTTTTTTGCTTACAAAAACACCGCCGAAATCATCATCAAGAGAGAACATAATGCCGCCATACATCATCCTTTCGTTTACCGCTGGGCAGAGCTTGAACACAATTTCACGCAATTTTTTCAAGATGTCGAATTTACACTCATCAGACATCATTATATCTTCTAGGAATTGTTGGACTTTCTCATTCTTTGGTATTCTCATTACATCCTCACAAAAAATATAACGTACCCTACCCAGTCAGGCAGGGCGCGCGAACCGTTTTTCTAAGACGCTTAGCCCATTTTTTCGGGGAACACGTCGCGGACTTTTTGTGCCAACTTCGAGGTGTTGCCGCCTTTATCTTTAAGCGTGCCTGTCGTAGATGCGCGCCGCCGGAACACTCTTGCATGCGTCATGTTAGCTTTTCTCTGAGTGATTCGTAAGGTGCACGACCTGATGTGCACCGTGTGGTCGAGCGAAATTGTAAATCTGCTCCCACTCATCCAGTTTCTTGTTCAGATCTACATCGTCTTTGTAACTCAACAGCTGATAAAACTCCTCCTGGTCGGAGCGGTGTGAGCGTTCGACCTTGCCGTTGAGCTGAGGTGTTCTCGGTCTGATATACGCATGTCGGATACCGAGGTCTTCAACATGCCAGTGGAACTGCGCCTGGAACTCGTGGCCACGATCGGTCCTGATTTGCTGGATACGAAACGGAAACTTGGCAACGATGTGATCAACAAAGGCAATCGCGTTCTTTTGTGTATGACGAGTGTAGATCTTCAGCGCGCGTACGCGTGTCGCATCATCGATCGCGGTGTATTGATATTGACTTCTTACACCGAAGTAGCGACATGTCTTGGCAACATTGCCGCTCTCACCTGCGTGTTCTAGAACTCGTCGCTTGCGCCGTATTTCACTTTCTTCTGCTCTCATTGCTGAACCCTCCGTATAATTCAAACTACACGAAGTGTCCCAAAGGGTTGTACATTCCTACATGGTTCTTAGTCGTGCTCGTCTCTTGTTCGGTGTGGGTGTTTCGGTCCGTCTTGTTTATGCCAAACATAGGATTGGTCAATGATTTCGGACGGATGCTTATTGGTTTGGCTTGGCCGTACTTGGGCAGCGTAATCGCGGTGAGCATCCTCGCAGCAGCCGTGCACGTTTCCTTTGGTCACCTGCTAAGACATCTATCTTGGGTTGTTGCCATGAGCACCGCAGCCATACTTGCCCTATCGAATTGGTCCGTACTTAAGTACTGTGCCGAATTTGCCGAACGACGGTTTCCGGTGGACGGCCTTGTAATCGGCAGCTGGGCTTTAATGACATCGTTCGTGACAGTGATTGGCGGAGCAACGCAAATAGAACAGAGCTAACTGGCACTGGGGTCACCGAACTTATTCGTTGGGGCGCGATTGTGACCGTGGCAGCGATAGCTGTTGCAGTGTCTCCGTACACGCCGTTCTGGGTTTGTCAAAGTTATTGGTAGTTCATGAACGCTTTGAGCGACTGCTCCTGAGTACAAGAAGGAGCGCGTAAAGTGGCTCGCATTCGATGATAGCAAGGGCATCGAGGCGGTCTTGACTGCGGACATCCTGTGGGACTGGATCTACATCGATGAACTATGGGTTTGCCCAAGGCATCTGGCTGTGGACACAGAGCTGGCAAGCAGAAGGGTTCTACATGCAGCTAGATCACAGTCAATTCACTCGCTTCGATATTCTTCCCAAAGGCCATTCGAGGACTGGGTTTCGAAAGAAACTGAAAGAGTAACGCGATAAAAAAAGGGCCGCTTGCGCGGCCCTTTCCTTTCAAGCTAACTGTCAACAAACGATTAGAACGTCTGTGACAGTCTCACGAAGTAACCTCTGCCGAATACGCGGTACGTGTTCGGATCGGTCGTGGCATTGAAGCCTGGATCGATATATGGAGGCGCTTCGTCGGTCAGGTTGGTGAACCCCGCCGTCAGTCGAGTCGTTCCCAGCGCGTCCAACGTGTAGTTGAACACGAGGTCGTGGTACAGATACGAATCGATCGGCTGCGTATACGTGACGAAGGTCGCTGGCGCATCGATGGCACTGATGTACTCGGCCAGATATCCGACTGAGAAATCACCGTTATAGTAGTGCACCGAGAAGTTCGCCTTGTCTTCGGCATAGGTTCCGCCGTCCTCAGCCGTTGTATTGCTATGCGTTCCTGTCAGGTCCTGTACAGGGGCACCCGGCCTCGGCACCTTGCTGCGCTCTAGCAGATGCGACCAAAGCAAAGCCGTCTCGAACTGGCCAATTCCAGTATCAAAGGCATAGCGCACCTCAACGTCGACACCCTCACCGGTTTGAGTTGAGAGGTTGACGTTCGCATCAACGATGTCACGAATAGTGAAATCGGCATCGTTGCGGCGAGTGATCAAGTCACAAGAGGCCTGAACCTGTTGCACGTAGCACTGGTCGAGCGTGAACTGCGCGCCAAAGGAGCTGATGGAGTCGACCAGGTCGATCTTCCAATAGTCGACTGTTAGCGACAGATCATTACCTCCGACTTCCGGAGTAAGCACGAATCCAGCCGTGTACGTGTCCGCACTCTCTGGTATCAACTCGGCGTTACCACCGACGAGAGAACGAGTCTGCGTATCCGTACGGTTGGCTTCCGCCTGGCATCCAGGAGCGATGTTTGTGCCATCGCCACCATAACCAGTCTGGTAGTCACTCGCGTCACAAGGGTCAGTGTAGGTCGGAGCATCTGTGCCCAGACCGTCGAACAGCTCCTCAATAGTCGGTGCACGAAATGCTGTTCCTGCCGTAGCACGAAGCTTGAGCCAATCGGTCGCCGTGAATTCGACACCAAATTGCCAGGTCGTATCATCGCCGAACAGATTGTAGTCATCCCAGCGTGCGCCGCCCTTCAGTGCCAGTGACTGCGATCCGTTGTCGTAGATCGGCGCGTAAAGCTCACCGAAAATCGAGTTCGAATACAGCGAGCCGTCAGTGCCCTGTCCGGTACCACCAGTAACAAGGCCCAGCGCTTTTGCAGAATCCGGTGTGTACTTGAAGTGATCAGCCCGGTAAGACGCACCAACCGCCCAGCCAAGCTCGCCACCTGGCAAGTCCATTGCGGCACCCGTGATGCTCGCTCCCCAGATTTCCTGTTCACGAACTCGGGTGTCAACCAGCTCGACACTAACATAGTTCAGCATGTCGTCCGTAACGGTCCCTTCACCACCGAAGAAATTGAGCGGAACACATCCTGTTATGATCGTGCTCGGGTCGCTGACGTCGCCATAACACTCAGGCGTTCCGTTTCCATCCAGGTCCGCAGATGGTCCCATGGCGTTCGCCAGACGTATGCCGGAGAACTGTCCAAGATCGTTGTTGACCATCGATCGCTTGCCGGCGTTGTAGTAGACATCCCAATCCATGTCATTGACCGTACCGTCAAACCCAAACGTTGCCTGATACTGCGTGAGATCTTGCGAATAGTGGCGTGGCGTTTCGGTCATACGACGTCGAACATTCGTCAGCGGTTCATAGGGAAGCGCTGCGCCATTCGCGGCGTTATAAGCATCAATCGCTTGTACCAGATAGTAGTTGTCCTCGGACAAACCATTATATTGCGCACCCCCGAATGAACCGGTATAGCTCGGGAAGAGGTTTGAGTCATACGGAAGCGGTGCAAGTTCCTGATCCGATGTGCGGTTGTTACCGCGGAAACTTGCCGTGAACCGCACCTCGTCAGAAACCTCGAAGCTACCTTCACCAAAGTAGTTCAGTCGCTGATACGGTGTTTGCATGTAGTTGGTTGGCGCGTAGTTGTAGGTGCGGCCGTCATGCGGGACCATCACCGCTCCTGCGGAAGGAATCAGAAATAGCCCATTGCTCAGGAAGTTCAGTCGCGATTCCGGGATACGAGAAGAGCCGAAGAAGGTGCAGAGATTCGACGGATCTACCTCACAACCAATGTCGGTGTCGTAGTAGATGTAGTAGGAGCCTTGCAAGAATGCCCAGGGCGTATCGCTTTGCAACGCCTGGTTTTGGTCAATGTACTCACCACCGAAAACGAAATTGCCTCTGTCGAACGTTGTACCGGCAATGAACGAAAGAACGTTTTGTTCTCCATTATCGGTATCGAACCAGGCACCGTTCTGGATATCGACGTTGACACCTTCGAAATCCGTTCGCGTAATAATATTCACCACACCCGCGACGGCGTCGGCACCGTAGACAGCTGAGGCGCCGTCTTTCAGTATTTCAACGCGCTCGATCATGATTGACGGGATAGTGGTGTAGTCACCACCATCGACACTGCGCTTGCCATTGATCAACGTCACCGTTCGATCTACGCCCATACCGCGCAGATCGATCTGCACGGTACCTTCATCGGTATTGCCATTGTTGGTTGTTGTGCCCAACGGTGTTCCCGACATTGACGGCATGCGCTGGATCAGATTTCCAACATCGGTGATGCCAGCGGCGAGAATATCTTCTCGATCCAGCACGGTGACCGGACTTGCGCTATCAAGATCCGCACGTTTGATACGAGAGCCCGTCGTAACGATTTCCTCGAGCACCTCATCGCTGAGTCCGGCGTCCTGTGCCAGCACACCCGGCGAAAAGCCAACGGCAAGAGCGCCTGCGCCCAATCCGAGGCCCAGCCGAATTGCTGTGCTTAGTTTGTTGTTCGATAACATCTGTATTCCCCTTTGCATAAGAAAGAAAACCGGTTACTAACCTGCGTTCAGGACGTAACTCATGTTCCGATATGAGCATTGGCGAAGAGTGTTGTGAATATGACCCAATAAGAGTTACGCGGAATTACTGCATCGGCGTTTTTGATACGTATGAAAAACGCCGCATGATTGATTCGCGGCGCGTTGTTGCGGTCGAGTGTGGAACCTGGTGAACGTCGCAATAGCGCTACGGCGTTATTTCATCGATGTGTTTTTGCCATGAGTTGGTTTTCGGCCACAGAATTCTGCGCAACTAGATTAACTCTTTGTTGAATGCTGTCTCGAGATACAAGCGCAACGCAGCCGTTCCGGTTTTACGTTGTCGCTGTCGCGGGCTGATAACAACGACATCTCTGCCCGTTGATTCGATACCCGGCATCAAATCCACTAAACGGCCTGACCTTAAATATGCTTCGCACAAGTACTGTGGCAATCGTGCTATGCCAAGTCCTGCCAGCGTCGCCTCACGTGCTTCGAGGAGGCTGGAGACGACGTACTTGGACTTCACGCTAACGGTCGTGGCTTTTTCATTGCGCTCAAAGCGCCACGAATGCCTGTCGCTGTCGCTATTCTCGACAATGCAATCATGCGCCTCGAGATCGAAAGGCGACATCACAGGATCGTGCCGTGACGCGTAGTCGGCACTGGCGAAAACTGACTGCCGTACGTAGGCGATCGTATTCGTCCAACCACCTGAAACCGCCAGCGGTGCAAGAGTAATGCCGAGATCAACAGCCTCGACAGCCTCTTCTGTCCAAATGGTGACGGGGTGCCGCTCAATTCGAATACCGGAGTTCTGCGCTTCAAATTCGGCAAGTCGCGGTTCCAGATAGCGATCGATGATGTCCGGTGGTGCACCAATAACAATAGGGGCCGTGTTGGCGATGATCGAGCCAATAGTCGCCAATGACTGTGCATTCTGTGCTGACTCCAGGAGTTGCTCGCACTGCTCCAGGCAACGACGCCCGGCATCCGTGACCGCTATATGCTTGGGCGAACGATCCAGCAGCTTTACACCAAGCGTGCGTTCGAGCATGCCAAGTCTTCGACTGATGGTCGTACGCTCCATGCCCAGGTCGTCGGCACAGCGGGAAATGCCGCCTGTCTGTACAATTTTTGCGAACAGCGCTAAATCTGCGACCTGTTTTAGTTCACCCTGCATCGTAATAACTCCTGCCAAATTCCGCCTCGCGAGCGTGTATGTATTTATTCCTATAGTTAAGACACCTGAAATCGGCGAAGCGTTGTAACGGAGTGTGCGTAGAAAAAATGTTTCGTGAACAGAACGTGCGGATATTCTGCTGCGATAAAAAGTTTCATTTGTACGTATTTGTTTTTCACAAAAAAGTGAACCATGCAGAGTTTCTGAGTGTCACAACTCATGCAGTCGCGCTATTGCGCGGGGGGAGCCTGTGAGCACGAATAAGAGAAACTCGGATCTGGATCGATATGATGTCGCAATACTTTCGGCATTGGCGACCAATACTCGGCTAACAACGGTCGAGCTCGCGGCGAAAGTTCATTTGTCACGAACCGCCGTCTCCAGACGCATTACTACGCTAAAACGATCGCGCGTTCTAAACGACGCCGCTGAGGTTTTGAATTACGAGCCCTTGGGTTTTGGCGTTCGCGCGGTTGTTGAAATAAAATCACCCAGCCAGGCGGCTCAGGCATTGCGCAAACGACTTCTGGTCCAACCCGAGGTCCTGGCAGTTGCCGTCATAGGCGGAGATGGTTTACTCAGCCTTGATGTAATAGCCGTCGACATGGAACATCTGCAGTCCTTTATTCATATTTTGCAAAAAAGCGGTGAAACCTCGACGAAGGTGATTTTCGCTGAGGACAAGTCTGAGCTCACGCTCGTGCAACGCATGCGCATGCTCAACGAACATATCGGCAATGGCCTCGTAAGGGCATAGCTAGCACTGCTATCCTCTCGGCATGCGAAGTGCCGACGTAATCATCATTGGAGGCGGAGCCGCCGGTCTCATGTGTGCTATCACCGCTGGACAGCGCGGCCGCAGCGTCGTTGTGCTCGAGGGTTCGAACAAGATAGGCAAGAAAATCCTCATGTCCGGTGGCGGTCGCTGCAATTTCACCAACCTGCACACCGAGGCGGCGTCGTTTCTCAGTGGCAATCCACACTTCTGTAAGTCGGCGCTAAGTCGCTACACACAGTGGGACTTTATTGCGCTGGTTGAGAAACACGAAATCGCCTACCACGAGAAATCCCTAGGACAATTGTTTTGTGACCTATCATCGAAAGATATCGTGAGCATGCTACTGGCCGAGTGTGCCGAAGCCGGCGTCGAAGTCATTACGCATTGCAGCAATACGGTGGTCGAGCAAGGTGAAAACTTCAAGGTCTCGTGCAGCAAAGGTCGTTTCGAGAGCGCCTCGCTGGTCATTGCGACCGGTGGACTCAGCATCCCCAAGATGGGCGCTTCCGACTTCGGATACCGAATAGCGAGGCAGTTCGGTCTGACTGTTCTGGACCAGAGAGCGGGTCTGGTGCCATTCACATTAACCGGCGCTCTGCATGAATTGTCGAATCGACTGTCAGGAGTTAGTTGCAGTGCAACCGTAACGGCAAACAACACGAGCTTCACCGAGGACATGCTGTTTACTCATCGCGGGCTTAGTGGCCCGGTGATGCTGCAGATATCCAGCTACTGGCAACCCGGTGACAGCATCGACATCGACCTCATGCCAGGCCTCGACCTCACGGTCGAATTGTTGAGCACCAAGAACGACCGACCCAAGGCGCTGCTTCGTGCGGTACTGGCAGAGCGACTCCCCAAAGCGCTGGTTGTTGAGCTGCAGAACCTGTTTTGGCCAGAATCAAGAGATACCCCCATGGCAGAGATGGGCAACGAACTCCTGCGGCACGTCGCCAGTAATCTGCAATACTGGACCATCAAGCCGGCCGCCACGGAAGGTTATCGCACTGCCGAAGTCACGCTCGGTGGCATCGATACCAATGAGCTGTCCTCAAAAACCATGGAAAGCGGCAAACACCCGGGACTCTTCTTTATAGGTGAGGTCGTCGACGTCACCGGTCATCTGGGTGGGTTCAATTTCCAATGGGCGTGGTCATCGGGCCACGCAGCTGGTCAAGCTGTCTGACCATCCTGCTAACCTTTTCGCCAGATGATGCATCCAAGCATCAATGGTGGCAGTAATGAAGATCGGCGGTGCGCCGACGCAAGCGGACTTTCACGAGGCGATTTCAGCGAGATCGGATCGCTGGTACTCCGCCTGCCTGAAGATAACGCGCAATCCCGACATGGCCGCCGATGCCGTGCAGGACGCCCTTCTCAACGCGTGGAACAAACGCCATCAGTTTGAACAGACCGCACGGCTCGACACCTGGATACATCGCATTGCTATCAACGCAGCGCTGAACCAGATCCGCAAGAATAAGCCGGGTATTTTCGAGTCGCTTGAAGTTGACATTGAAAGTGAGTCAGCAACGCCAGAGTCGGCGCTGGAAGACTTCGAACTGGAGAGCAACCTGGCACGCTCGCTGGCGCGACTCACTGAAGTTGAGCGTGTGTGTTTCGTTCTTAAACATCTAGAACAGTGGCGTGCCAAGGAGATATCGGCACAACTCGATCTGAACGAGGGCCGCGTAAAACAGGCCGTATTTCGGGCCGTGAAAAAACTTCGCACAAGCATGCAAGACATACAGAGAGACGATAATGACTGATGATGTAGACGATCTTGTCGCCGCTCATCGCAGCGACATCCATAGTGCACCTGCCCATGTCGTGGCACAGTGGCACGGCGCCATTGACGACGCGGCCGCACTTGAGCGTGGGCGGAAGTTAGTACCGACAATGCGTTGGCAGCCAAACTCCTTCTTTTGGGGTGCGGCCGTTAGCGCGGCACTTGCTCTGGGCGTCGCGATCGGTTTTTCGCTCTCGACTGACGATGCCACATTGACGGTGCGACAAGTGGTGTCCGCTCAATCGCAGCTAAACGTTGTACCGGCG
>Ga0209344_10006048_pt1 | contig 10132 bp, 5 predicted proteins | sample Cruoilmetagenom6_FD_187293 | JGI IMG/M metagenome (GOLD analysis project Ga0209344, IMG submission 187293) | Oil polluted marine microbial communities from Coal Oil Point, Santa Barbara, California, USA - Santa Barbara Oil Seep Sample 6 (SPAdes)... | ecosystem: Environmental > Aquatic > Marine >...
GCGATACCGACACGATCGCCGAGGCACGCCGCGTGCGCAAGACCTTTGGTGGCGGGATGCGTCAGGTCGGCATTGTTGCCGCCGCAGGCCTCGTTGCCTTCGACGAGGTCCTTCCGGAGCTTGGCGAGGACAATCGGCGCGCATGCGATCTCGGCGACCGACTCGCCGAGATCTCCGGCATCGATCTCGATCCCGAGACCGTTGAAACCAACATCATCTGCTTCGGTTTCGATGACACCGCCAAGCTGACCGCCGGCGAGCTCGCCGCAGCTCTCAAGGACGAGGGCGTCCTCGTCCACGCGCTTGGTCACGACTTTGTCCGCATGGTGACGCACTACGGGATCTCCGACGACGACGTGGTGCGCTCCGGCGACGCGGTTGCGAAGGTGATGAGGTCTTGAGGTCTTGGGGTCTTGGGGTCTTGGGGTCTTGGGGTCTTGGGGTCTTGAGGTCTTGGGGTCTTGGGGTCTTGGGGTCTTGGGGTCTTGGGGTCTTGGGGGCTGTCATCAGGTGACTCGTTGGGAGCAGCGCCGGGCACCGAGTCCGCGTTCTCTTGAGGGTCTGCGGTTCCGCGATTGAAGAACCTCGCCGCGGGTCGAAGGACCCGCAACCAGACCGCTGACGGAACACATTCGGTCCAACCTGAGCGAAAGGGATGGGTATGGTGTGGGTGAGGTCAGAAAAAACAAACGCCCCGCTGCCGGGGCGTTTGTCATTGCTGGTGTTCAGGGTCTATCTGTAGCCGAAGACCATGGTGTAAACGATCAGGACGATCAGCGTCATCCCGATCCCGAGCGCGGTCAGACCGACGATCCTCGCGACCTTTCCGATCCACGGCTTCGCGGGACCCTTGATCCGGTCGGACCGAACGCCGGGATCGACTCCCTCGACAAATTCCTCGTACTCGCCCGGTTTGTCGTGCTTGAGCTCGTCAAGTGGGACCCTGCCGGTGAAGATCACGGGATCCATGGGGAATTTATCCGGACGGAAGTGGGTGTTGAAGAAATGAATGGTGAAGATGAACCCGACCGCGAGGAGAGCTTCATCCGAGTGAACGATGGTCGCGACGTTGACCGACCAGCCAGGAAGGAAGCGGGTGAAGAACTCGGGGAACCACAGCATCAGACCGGTGGAACCGATGATGAAGTTGCCCCAGAAGACCGCGAAGTAGTCGAATTTCTCCCAATAGGTGAAGCGTCCGTAGTGCGGTCGTTCACCTCGTCCCAGGAACCACTTGACACTCTGCCAGAACTGGGTGATGTCGGTCAGATTGAACATCAACGAGTTCGACCCGAAGATGAATTTGAACCAGGTTTCACCCGACGCCCGTTTGATCTTGACCAGATCCCAAAGGTGGTAGGCAAAGAGGGTGAGCAACGCGACACCGGCGAACCGGTGGAGGTTACCCATGCTGGAATAGCCGCCCAAGACGCGGGTGACCATATGGGCCCAGCCCATGAAGGAGAACTTCAGCGCCATTCCCGACAGGGCGAGCGAGAAAAAGCTCAGCATCATGATGAAGTGCATGATCCGCTGCTTGGATGTGAAGCGGATGTAGAAGCGCTCTTCCTTGTGTCCGTTCTCCTTGAGCGGCAGCCAGACCTCGCGGGTGCGCCACAGGCGGAAGAGCCACAGCATGGTGTGGATCAGGAAAAAGGTCAGCGTGCCGACCAGCAGGAAGGTCATCCCCCAGAAGGCGTAGAAGAGATAGGGGTACTTGTCCTTGTCGTGATGAGTGGCGTGCGAGAGATACCCGGAGAACTTGAGGTGGGCTCGAGGATGGCACTGACCACAGGTTTCGACGACGTTGACCTTGCTCAATGCCGATTCCGGGTTGTCTGCGGGATGGATGCTGTGCGTACCGTGACAGTCATAGCACTTGGCAGCACCTTCCGACCCCAGGTGTGTGACCTTGCCGTGGTAGGTATCGAAGAAGGTCTCCGCATATTCCTCGTGGCAGTGACCGCACTGGTTCATCATCATGAACCGGAAACCCTGCGCGTCGATCCTGGTGATCTCGTGCGAGCTGTGGCAACTCTCGCAGGTCGGCAGTTCCTCGTTGGTCACGACGTTGGCTGGAAAGTGAATGCTGGCCTTGAACTGTTCTTCGATACCCTTGTGGCAGGTGCCGCAGGTATCGAGGATCTTGCCCTGGTTCACGGTCGATCTCGGGTCGTCCTGCGGCAGCGCCGAGTGGGCGGTGTGACAGTCGATGCAGCTTGCCGAGACCACGAGGCCGCTGCCCACGAGTCCCCTGCCGTGGGTACTCTCCAGGTAGCTCCCCACGATGTCGCGCTCATCGCCGAGACGAACCGCGGCCGAAGCACCCCCCTCGTGGCACGAACCGCAGAGTTCGGGGATGTTTCGCGAGTAGACCGGTGAGGTGGGCAGGCGGTGGTCCTTGATGGCGTGCGCATCCTCATGGCAACTCTCACAGGTCGGTGCATCGGGATCGCCCTGCGCCGCCAGAACGCCGTGCCGGCTGAGATCATGTTCTTCGACCCGCGCGGCGTGGCAAATACCACAGTCCACCGGTTTGGTGATGGTCGCACACGCGCGCGCTCTGTGATCGGGCGAAACCTCGGTGTGGCACTGGGCACATGCGGTCTGCGCATGCGATGACAGTGCGTAGGTTTCGGAGTCGATGTGAAGCGAAATCAACTCGCCATTCCGCTCGACACTCAGCTCCGGGTCATTGTGGCACTGGAGGCAGCTCTGGCTCGATGCCTCTTGCGTCGTCACTGTCCGCCGCCGGATCTTGTGCGGCTGGTGACATTCGACGCACGAAGGCACCTTGTGGGGTTCTTCCTCCCAGAGGCGTCCTTCGATCACCTTGATGTGCACCTCCTCGATCCTCGCGTGGCACTGCATACACGTCTGCGCCACCTTGGCCCGGTTGATGCTCGACGCCGGGTTGTTGTGATCGAGGATATTGTGCGCTGTGTGGCACGAGGAACACACCGCAGTGACAGTCAGACCCTTGTTGAAGAGGGCGTCCCCGTGCACCGACATGGAGAAGTTTTCGAGGATCCGGTCCTGGGGGATGTCGTGCTGCAGGGACACCTCGGTGCCCTCGCGGTGACAACGGCCGCACAGCAGCGGGATGTTCTCGACCGCCGTTGGCGAGCCCGGATCGGACTGGCGTTTGATGGCGTGGTGATCGTGACAGATAATGCAATTCGGCGCCGCCGGGTCGCCCTTGACCGCAGCAAGGCCGTGAAGCGAGTCTCGGTTTTCTCGAGCCTGTTGTTCGTGGCAGGCGCCGCACGCCGCGACCTGGGCCAAGGGCTCACTCGGAGCGATCACTGAATGGGTGCGATGACAATCGGCGCAGGTGGCTGCCGGCCGGTCACCAATCATGGCGCCGTGTGGGCTCCTGGACACCGTCCTGAGGACACTGCCGTGGCACTTCGCGCAGAGATCGGTGACGTGAGTCGCCGCGGTCGGCGAGTCCGGCATCTTGCTGGAACTCACGTCATGGACGCCATGACAACCGGTGCACATCGATGCAGGCGACGATGGATCGGTGGCCCATTTCCCGTGCGGACCCGCCGCGAGTTCCTCGGCCATGTCGTCGTGGCACATGGCGCAGTCCACCGCCTCGAGTTCTTCATCGTGCGGCAGCTCGACCCCGTCGAGATCCATGTGACAGTCGATACACCCGAAGTCCGCGTGAACCGATGCGGCAAATGTGTCGGGATCGACAAACATCGCGTGTTCATCGCCGCCCCGCTCGCCGACGAGGTCCGGGTCTTCGTGACACATGAAACAGTCGTCGTTCTCCTGGGCTCCGACCGGGAGCGCGAACCCGGCCGAAACCAAACATACGGCGACGGCCGCCACCGTCGCGAACCGATCAAAACCACTCAATAGCTTCCTATTACAAAACTGCATGTTCGGCCACTCCCAATGATCACGATATACCCAATATTGGAACCATTCAACTATCGAGAAATACTTGAAATTGAGACAGCCCTTCAACTGCGCGACTTTCTTTGCTCAGATAGCATGGCAGGCGCCCGGCCACCAACGATCTCCCAGCCCCATCGACGCGAACATACCAACACCGGAGTTTGATCCTCGGAGAGACCCTGCAATAATCGGCAAGTGATTCAGAATCATAATGGATCGCGCCCAGCGACCGAAGGGAACTCAATGGCCATTTTCGGCGACCACAAGAAGACCATCGGCAGACTTTTCAACTATGCCAACAACCTCCTCACGATTGCGGGAGTCATTCTCACCACCCTTTCGGCGCTTCTGATCATCACCTTCATCGTGGTGGAGCTCTTCGGAGAGCTCGAGAACCCGTACATCGGGCTCTTCGCCTACGTGCTCATGCCAGCGGTCTTCGTCATCGGCCTCATCCTGATACCCGCCGGCATGTGGAAACGTCGGAGAAAGCTCGTCCGCGAAGGAACGAGCGAAGCTGACAAGTCCTTGTACCCGGTGTTCGACTTCAATGACCCCAAGATCCGCCGGGTGGTCGTCGCGATCATCGCGATCACGGTGGTCAACGCAATCATTTTCGGTTCGAGTTCGTTCCTCGCGGTCGAAAAGATGGAATCAGTCGAGTTCTGCGGCGAATCCTGCCACACGGTCATGCAGCCCGAGTTTTCGGCCTATCAACAGTCTCCTCATTCGAGAGTCGCGTGCGTCGAGTGCCATATTGGTCCCGGCGCCTCGTGGTTTGTCAAATCCAAACTGGACGGTCTCAGACAGGTTTGGCACACCGCCATGAACACGTACCATCGACCGGTGGGCACTCCGCTCAATGCTCTCCGTCCGGCGCGCGAAACCTGTGAACAGTGCCATTGGCCCGGCAAACACCACGGCGATAAATTGCGGGTTGTGGTCCGGCATGCCACCAACGAGGAGAACACACCGTCCTACACGGCCATGTTGCTCAAGACCGGCGGCGGGAGCCTCGACATCGGACGCCACGGCGGGATCCACTGGTGGCACATCGAATCGGACAATGTCATCCGCTACGTGCCCGGCGATGATCGACACGAGTCGGTCTCGTGGGTCGAACTCACCACCGCCGATGGCGAGGTTCGGACCTACACCCGAGAGGGCGAGGAACTCCCCACCGACGTCGAAAGCCAGGCCAGGACGATGGACTGCATCGACTGCCACAATCGACCGACTCATCTCTTCAACACACCGCCCAAGGCCATCGACTGGGTCCTCGAGACCCACCCCGAACTCTTGGCTCTCCCCTATTACAAGAAACAAGCCATCATCGCCATCAAAGGGGAGTATGAAACCCACGCCGAAGGAGTCACCACGGTGCGAGAGTCGATTCTCGCGTTTTACAAGAACGAATACCCGAACGTGGTTGTCGAAAACGCCGCGTTGGTTGAAAGCGGCGCAGAATTGGCGTCACGGATCTACGCTCGAACCGCATTTCCTGAAATGAACACCAATTGGGAAACCCATCCCAACCACATCGGGCATGATGACTTCCCTGGATGCTGGAGGTGCCATGACGATGAGATGGCGACTGCAGACGGAAAGCACGTCATACCCATGGACTGTGAGAATTGCCACGTCTTTTTGGTCGAGGATGCCCCCGAACCGCCCGACCTCGCGGCCCTCATCAACGGCAACTGAGATACTCCTATGAAACGAGTCGGTTCCGGTGCTCCACCTTGATGCAGAGGTCCGAGACGACCTCGAGACCGGAGTCTGCCGCCCGCTGCTCCGCTTCCGGATTCGCGCATCCGAGTTGGAGCCACAGGGCCTTGGCGCCGCGATCGAGCACCGCATCCACCACCGCCGGGATGTGCTCGGGTCGGCGAAAGACATCAACGATGTCGATCTCGACATCGGCGGGGATGGAAGCGAGATCGGGATAAGCCTTGACGCCGAGGATTTCATCCGCCCCGGGATTGATCGGAATCAACCGGTAGCCGGCTGTCTGAAGATACGCTGCGACGCGGTGTGAATCGCGCTCGGGTTTTGGCGAACAACCCACGACAGCAATCGCTTTGGCCTTCTCGAGGAGCTCGAGAATGTCCGTCTTCTTCACCATGAAAACCCTCCACGTCTCAACTTCGGTCATTCACGCCCAAAAGGTCTTGTCTGTCTCTTTCCCTTGCTCCTCTGCGATGGTACAGTAACTCCTCACGGGAAAAAATATGGAATGGATCGAACAAAACCTCGACGCGTACAGGGTGATCGCCGAGATCCTCACGGACCTCCGTCCGCTCGTACGTGAGCGACTCGAAGCCAGCCTCGGCAAGGAGTGGTTCAGGGACGGCATCCCGGAGTCGATCTTCGAAAACCTGATCGAGAACAAGGAGCAGGAAGCTTCCATCGACTGGTATGAGAACCGATACCAAGAGGTGATCAGCTACGCAGTCTTTCCCGATCTCTTCGAGATCATCATCGCCAACCCCGGTCTCTTCGACCCGATCCTCAAGCTCGCTCCGAGTCAATCGCTGCTCAACACCAGGTTCCTCGAACTCGAGGTGATGCGATCGAAGATCGGACGCGCGCGTCAGATCAGCGAAGCCGAAATCAACTTCCTCACATCCTTCCACCTCCGATTCCGCAGAGCGGTTCAGGAGATCACCGGCGAAGAGCCCGTCACCCCGGCGCCCAGGAAGGAATCCGAGGCGAAGGTCGCCGATCCCACCGACCAGGCCCTTCCGACACCCGAAAGCGCCGAGATCGAGTCGCCACCCAAGGATCCCGACACGACCGAGACCGTCGTCGCGGAGCTTGCGGACGCGCCTGGTCGTCCACCCATGCGACGCGCCTCTCGAGCCGCCGATCCCCAGAAGAAGAAGGAACAGGCCGAGGTGCCCGCGCCCGAAGAAGGGGAAACGGCTCCTGCGGCGGACAGCGAGACAGCCGAAAAACCCGCCAAGCGCGAAACCTCCGGCGCCATCGTCAAACGAGCGATGGAAAGCGGTGACGATCAGGTGGTTCTCCGTGAGGTCTACCGAGAGGTCACCGGAATCGCAGAGGTCATCTGGACCACCAACGAGACGCCCACGACCGCCATCTGGGATCGTGTTTCCACGAATACGTGGTACGAATCGAATTTTTCGAGACTCGAACTCCGTCCGCTGTCAGACTTCTACGAGCTGATCCAGCAGGTGAAGAACAAGCGCAAGGGTGGCGCACCCAAATCGGATATTCAGAGTTTCCTCAATGACTCCAACTTCGCGACCGTCCTGCTCTCGCTGCGCGATATGTTCCAGAAGAACAGCATTTAGACTGGGCGCTGGTTCTTAGGCACTTAACCTAGCCTGAACAACTTGCCGACAGCAGCGAGCTCTTCACTACACGCTCCTAGGCCGGTGGGAACTGCTCTGCATAGGCGGCATAACGCCTGAGGATTCGCCGGGTGTAGGCCGCCCCGCGGCGGCATCTGCAGACACCCGCGGGGAAGCGTCGAGCCACCTCGGGATCATCGAGGATGTACATGGCGGTCTCGACGTTGTCCCGCCACCGATTCGGGTCGAACCCCATCTCCACCGCGAGCCGGCGCGCGTCGAAAACGTGTCGGGGCCCGACGTTGTACGAGGCGATGGCCATGGCCACCCGGTCGGGAAGATCGAGCTCTGAGAACTTATCCATCATCGAGCTCAGGTATCGCGCACCGGCCTCGATTGCCTCTCCGGGGTGGTGGGGATCCTCGACCCCGAGTTCCCGCCAGGTGAAGGGCATGAACTGGAAAAGACCGGCGGACCCGCCGGGGCCCACCGCATCGGGATCGAAGCGGCTCTCCTCGTACATCAGAGAGGCCAGGAGGCGCCAGTCGAGACCGTTCTGCCTCGCCGCCCAGGTCAGGTACTCATCAAAGGGGGTGAGATGGCCGTCCGGCACGGTTGGAAGCCGTGGTGACACGTGGAGCTTCCAGGTCCCAAGGTTTTTCTGGGTCAACTGTTGGACAAGACCCGTCGAGCGCGCCTGCTGGAGAAACCGGTCAACCCTGCGCCCGAGTTCGGGCGAGGTTGTATTGAGGACCCAGACCAACGGCACATCGGGCAGCACCACGGGTCCTCGTTGAAGATCCGTTCGATTGTCGAGTTCGAGGCGCGCGGCATCGGCATCGACGACTGCGGCGAAGGCCTCACCCCTGGAAACGATCTGCATCCCGCTGAAGGCATCCACATCCGGGGAAGACGGTTCCACTCCCATCGCCGGGTCAAGGGGGTGGTCCCTCAGGATCTCGGTGACCGATGAGGAGGCGACCACCGTTCGACCGGCCAGATCATCGAGGGACAACGCGGCATCGATGTGTTGCGACACGAGACTCACGAGATCCACGTGCCGGTAGGGCTCGCTGACGATGAAGCTCCCCTCTCGAGACGGTGCGATGGGCTCGTGGAGGATTGCGATGTCGCCGAGTCCCTGCTCGAGCCAGTCCAAGGGGTCGACTCCCGGTGGCGGGATGGACAGCTCGAGCCGCATTCGCTGCTCCCGCGCAAAGGCGATGGCGAGCTCATACTCGAAGCCTTCCAAACCACCCCGAGCGACATAGCAGGTAGTCGGAGAATTTCGGGTCACCACCCTGAGGACCCTGGCGACTCTGATCTGCGGAAGATCCCGGCAAGCCCTCGCCTTTGCACGACGGGTCAGGACCCTCTCGGCGAAAAGGAAGTCGTCGATGGCCCGCCGAAGCTGAAGATTGGATGCCCGCACCGCCCAGATCACCGGCCGTCGTTCGGCGAGCGGGCCAAAGAGTTGCAGGGCCGATGACTCCGAAACACGCTCGATCACGCCGCTGTCGGTGACCGAGAGGGGGATCTCGCCGTCGAGCACAGCGGCCACGAGCCCTTCCGCCGGCAGCCTCTCGGAAACCGGCACCGGTTCGAGATCGAGATCGTCGAGGGCGCGGCGCACCGATGGACTGAGACCCGAAATCTGAACGTGCACCTGACCGCCCCGGAGGTCATCCAACGTCAGATCGGGCATCGCGGGACCCGCGATCAGGTATTCCTCCACCCACTCGATGGGGGTGGTGGCGGCGGCCTCAGATCCCAACAGAACCGCAGGCGACATGCGCGACACCACGAGATCGGCACGTCCCTCTTCGAGCATTTGGATCAGTTGATCATGGCGCCGGGGCTCCAGCCACTCGATCTCGACCCCGAGACGGGCCGCGAGATGCTGAAGCTGGGTCTTGTGGTCTCCGGCTCCTCCCGGTGGCGCGGGAGAGGTCAGGAATCCCGGTCGAACGGCCACCCGCAACACACCCCGTTTTCGAACGGCATCGAGTCCCCCGAGGTTTCGTTCGGCGCAACTGAGCGTCAAGCTCACACTCACGGCCAACACCGAGATGATCAGACCCCGGACGGATGAGGACCGCGAAGTCATCGGCGGGCTCGCATTCCGGTGTTCAGACGCATCGTCCCCCATCCCTGCAGATGATACCGCCTCGGGGGGCCGTCTGGTGCATCGCAGGCCGAATCAGGGATAGTTTTCGTTGTTCAGGAGGACCTCACCGCGCACTCGGGTTCCAAGTGATAAAATCTCCACCGACCGGAGCGGGGGGCCAATGACCGACGAGAATCCAGATATTCCAGCCGCCGATCGCGATTTCCGGGCCATCACCGTCCGGCTTGCGGACCTTCAGCGCAAGTGTCGATCAGCTGGGTCGAGAAACGAGGAAGCGCTGGAGATCGAGCAGCGTCTCGGTACGGTCATGGATCGTCTCAACCAAGAAGACGAGCCTGACAGCGACCCTCCCCCATTCGCCGCACTCGCGCGCGAACTCTACGCTGTCGAACGATTTTTCGAGAGCAACGGGTTCATTTCAGTCGCCAAGGAAGTGGCTCACGTCGAGAAGGCGCTCGATGCGTTGGCCTCCCCCGAAGAGACCCAACAAGCCGCAGATCAGAAGATCGGGACCCCCGAAGTTCCCTTGACCCGCTCAGACGCCGACGAAATCGACGAGGAGCTGGGCGACGAACCCGCGGTCGAGCGGTGGGCCATCCCAAAGCCGCTCGCCGTTGTGATGCTGCTTCTCATCGCCGCGATTGCGATTTGCGCATTCATCATCTACCGATTCGAGAACCCTCGCCCCGAAACGGTCACCGTCGAACAACCACCGACTCCGGCGCCGACCGTGGCCCCACCGGCCCCGGTGCCTGCGTCGATTCAAGGCCGGCCC
>Ga0209344_10006049_pt1 | contig 10129 bp, 10 predicted proteins | sample Cruoilmetagenom6_FD_187293 | JGI IMG/M metagenome (GOLD analysis project Ga0209344, IMG submission 187293) | Oil polluted marine microbial communities from Coal Oil Point, Santa Barbara, California, USA - Santa Barbara Oil Seep Sample 6 (SPAdes)... | ecosystem: Environmental > Aquatic > Marine...
CTGCTGATTGATATCTTCTTGTACCTTAGATTGAATATCGTTGCGTAGGGATAACTTCTGAAGTTCCACATTCATATAGCGCAGGGTCTCAAGCGCACGATCTTTTAGATCATTGATCTCAAGAAGCGTTTGCTTTTCGGCTACGGAAATGTTCAAGTTTGAAGACACAAAATTGATCAAGAAAGAAGGGCTTTCAATATTTTTTATCGCAAAGGCAGCTTCCGAAGGAATATTCGGACTATCCTTTATAATACGAAGTGCTAATTCTTTGATCGACTCGATGATGGCTAAGAACTCTTCGTTCTGTTCTGCCGGTCTTGCTTCATTCACTGGGCGAACTGTAGCCGTCATATAAGGTTCTGTAGTGAGCACTTCTGCCACTTCAAAACGTTTTTGTCCTTGAATGATCACCGTGGTGTTACCATCAGGCATTTTAAGGACGCGCAAAATTTTTGCCACAGTACCAATGGTATTAATATCATGTAAGGAAGGATCTTCTTTGTCTTCATCTTTTTGAGACACCACACCAATGGTCTTATTACCATTGTTGGTCTCATTGATAAGTTTAATTGATTTGTCGCGTCCAGCAGTAATGGGTACAACGACTCCTGGAAATAAAACCGTATTCCGTAAAGGTAGAATAGGAAGTATCTCGGGAAGTTCGGCTTTATCCATTGCATCTTCGTCCTCGCGGGTCATCAATGGAATTAATTCTGCCTCGTCGCGCAATTCTTGCAGTGACAAACTGTCTATGGAAGTAACTTTTGCTTTGCTCATATAATAGTTTACGACATTGTGTCACTTCGGAAAGTGGCCACGATGTTCTTTTCAATTTTTTATTTTGATGATAACTTCGGAAAGGTGCTGTGAATCAACAATTCCCAATGTATCTTGATTACTATATTTCAAGATTTATGCCGAAGATATGTGGCTTGCAGGATTCTTCCGAAGAAAATTTCAGAAAAAATAATAGTAAAGTGTAACAATGTGAGATACGATGTATCTTTATCATAACCAATCAAAAAGTACGTGTCACTAACACAGCAAAATATAGACGTATTGCTCACACAATGCGGAAAAGGCAACCAATTAGCGCAATTGGAAGTTTATAATCGATACCAAAACGCGATGTATAACGTGGCGGTTCGAATTGTGAAAGACACGGCAGAAGCCGAAGACGTCATGCAGGAGTCATTTATTACAGCCTTCAGCAAATTAGAAACGTTTAAGGGAGAAGCTACATTTGGAGCTTGGTTAAAGCGAATCGTGGTAAACAATAGCATAACACAGTATAAAAAATCACAGCGATTTGTGCCTATCACGCATGAAAATTTTGGCGAAGACGTTGCCGAAGAAGATGGAATAAGCGAAGAGGATTATGCCAGTGTAAAGGCTTCGGAAGTAATGCAGCAAATGCAACAGCTGCATGAAAGCTACAGACAAGTACTTACACTTCATTTGATAGAGGGATATGATTATGAAGAGATCTGTGAGATCATGGATGTGAGTTATGCGAATTGCAGAACACTTATTAGTCGCGCAAAAGAAAGTTTACGAAAGAAATTAAAAAGAGCATCATGAAAAAGGATTCATTAGACGAACTATTTGAAAATTTGGGAGGCGGTTTTGATGTGCATCAAACCCCTACGGGACATCAGTCTCGATTTTTAGATAAGCTTCAAATTGTTGAGAAGCCACGCACAAAGCACCGCAACTGGATGTATCCTGTTTCGATTGCAGCGTCCATTGCAGCCATCTTTGTGCTAGGCTTCTTTTTTCAGAACACCACAGAAGACACAACGGGCTTGGCCAGCGTTTCTCCTGAGATGAAACAAACCGAATCATTTTTTAAAACAACCATCCAAGAAGAACTACGCACCTTACAAAGCTTTAAAACTCCGGAAAGTGAAGCTTTGGTCAAAGATGCATTGGTTCAATTAGAAGTCCTTGAAAAAGAATACAAAGGCTTAAAGAACGATCTGTCTGAAAGCGGTAATGATAAACGTGTTATTTATGCGATGATCACCAATTTTCAAAATAGAATCGATCTTTTACAGAATGTAATATCAACCCTAGAAGAAGTTAAAACACTTAAAGCATTTCAAAATGAAACAACACTATAACACACTCATTCTATTGCTTTGCCTGCCCGCAATGCTTTTTGCCAATGATGGAAAATTTAAAGGTAAATACACCAAAGAAAAAACGATTAAAAAAGAGTTTACTGTCAATAAAGACGCAGGTCTTACAGTCAACAATAGCTATGGAAACATTGATATTGTCACTTGGAATGAAAACCGCACGGTTATTGAAGTAACCATAAAGACCAACGGAAATGACGAGTCTAAAGTGCAGAATAAATTAAACGAAATTAAAATAGATTTTACGGCTAGCGCCTCTATGGTTACTGCCAGAACTCGTTTTGGAGAAACCAAGTCCTCTTGGAATAGCTGGTGGAATAGCGGAAATGATAATATTTCTATGGAAGTTAACTACACCATTAAAATGCCCATAACAAACAGTGTAAATCTCGATAACGATTATGGAACCATAAGCCTCAATGCGCTGAAAGGGGATGCACGAATTGATTGCGACTACGGTCAGTTGATCATTGGGGAGTTATTAGGAAACAACAATCATCTTACCTTTGATTATACAGATAAATCGACCATTGAATTTATGAAGAACGGAAAGATTGATGCAGACTATTCTGGCTTTACGCTTGAAAAAGTGGGTAACTTTGAGTTGATCGCAGATTACACGCGCTCAGAGATAGGAGAAGCCAACGATATAAATTATAATTGTGATTATGGTAAAGTAACCATAGACAAAGCAAATAATGTGATAGGTCGCGGAGACTACGTAACCAACCGCCTAGGAACCATTTCAGGAGAGGTTAATTTAAATACCGATTACGGTTCGATACTCATTGAACGATTGACTTCATCAGCAAAAGATGTGACGATCAGTGCAGACTACACAGGAGTTAGAATAGGCTTTGACAGCGGATATTCTTTCGATTGTGAATTTGAACTTCGGTATGCGAATCTTAAAGGAAAAGACATCCTAAACCTTTCTACAACTTCAGAAAAAAACAGTTCAAAACTATATGTGGGATACCACGGTAACAAAAACTCAGGCAACACCATGAATGTTAATTCCAGTTATGGTGGTGTGAGCTTGACAAAACTTTAATTAAATTTTAAAATTTCAGAAATAATGAAAAACACATTACAAATAGCCATCGCAACCCTATTACTTGGGTTTACAACCTCAGAAATGTCTGCACAATGGAGCAACTCAAAAGTTGTTGGAAACGGAAACATCACAACAAGGAGCATTCAAACATCAGATTATGCTCATGTAAAAGTGGTAGGATCCATGGATGTACACTTAGAGCGTGGCGCTGAAGGCAATATTAGCGTTACAACCGATGATAATGTTCATGAGTATCTCGAGATCATGGTGGAAGGTGGCGACTTGGTCATCAAGACCAAGAAAAATGTTTCTATTAGAACAAAGAAAGGTATTCACGTAACAGTCCCTTTTCAAGACTTATCGGAAGTATCGTTAGTGGGATCGGGTGATATTGATAGCAAAGACACGATCAAAGCGAATGAATTAGAATTAAGCGTAACGGGTTCGGGTGATATCATCTTAGCGGTTGAAACCAGTAACCTCAATGCTAAAGTGACAGGCTCTGGCGATCTAGAGTTATCTGGTCGTACAACAAACCTAGAAGTTAAAGTGAGTGGGAGCGGCGATTTTGATGGTGATAGGCTGACTTCAGAGAATACCGAAGCGTATGTCTCAGGTTCTGGAGATGCACGTGTTCACGCAAGCAATAATTTGAAAGCACGTGTAAATGGTTCTGGTGATATTTCTTACAAAGGAAATCCTGCCAAGGTCGATAAAAAGGTTGTAGGTTCTGGAGATATTAGTAATTAGATCTTCTTCGGAAATTAGACCTTATAAACTAAAAAAGCCCACTCAATTCAATTGAGTGGGCTTTTTTATGTTTAAATGTGTTTTTATTCAATAACCATGGTGAAACTACCTTCGGTTACTTCAAACACTTCTGGATTGATACCGTCAGGATCTGAAGCGGTAAAGTAGAATGTGCCTTCTAGTATACCCGTGGTAAGATCAAAAGCTGTTAACGTGAGCTCTCCAGGATTTGAAGTATAGATTGGAGAAAGACCATCTTGTGGCGTGTAAAAACCAACAACTTCGTCACCATCTGCAATTTGATCGCTCATTCCGTAGGTACCTGGTGTTAGAACGGCAGGGAATATGATTTGAATACGTTCTGTTCCCGAAGTAGCAGTAACACGTACAACACTATTCCCTTCAATGATGGTTTCTACCGCAGAAATATTAAACCCTGGGTTAAAGAATACTTCGTCAATTTCAGCAGTAAAAGGCGTATTAGGATTCATTGGATCAGGTTCGTAGCGAACCGAGAATTCTCCTTGTGAAACCTCTACAGTTGTAGGATCTTCATTAAAAGGGTCTGTACCAGTAAAATTAAAACTTGCTGTTAGATAACCTCTAACCGTATTAAATTCAGTAATCGTTATACTCCCCGGATTGGAAGTAAGGTTCTCACCACCTGTATTACTATTATACAAACCAATAAGTTGGGTTCCGTTTGAAATAGATACCATGTCAAATGTTCCCACGCCCAATTGCTCTGGTACGTCAACACGAATCTTAGCACCTTCAGCATCCTTCGCCATGATTCGAATCATGGGTATGTCTGACAAAACAATGCGTTCCACAATAAGCGTGTCAACCACAAATTCAGTGGCATCAATTTCTGCAGCAAAAGTATCCATTGGATCAGGATCTCCGCCTCCTCCGCCATTGTCATTATCTATGATTTGGGTAAAAGGAATTTTATTAAATACACCGCCCGTGATACTCACTTCTTCTGTCGTTGGATTTCCTTGACCATCGAGTACCAATCGTGTTCCTACAAAGGTGAACGTACCTGAAACAGTCAGTGCTGTGACATCGTATTCTGTAATTTGTAGCTGTCCCGAGCCTCCTAGTAATTGAACTGAAGCATACGGATTTTGAAGATCGCCTTGCTCTATAAATTCACCTAGATTCGCTATTGTGCCATCTGAAAATGTTAGATTGAATGCGCCTACACCAATATTTTCTGCTGTAAGCCTTATGGTGTTTCCTGTGTTGTCATCAGGAGCCGTTAAAATCATTTTATTATTCTCGTTAACGGTTGCCTGTCCTGTTGTAGAAGCAAAATTAGAACCGTCAATTTGGGCTTTAAATTGTCCCGGATCGAGCTGGGAAGGTATTTGGTCTTGAGGAAATTCTCCTTCTAAAGGCTCATTGTCACATGAAAAAATAAGGAGAGCCATAAAGGTAAATAAAACACCTTTAAAGAGTAGCTTGTTAGTCATAGGTCGTAGATTAGCTTTGGTATTAAACGCAAACATAAAGAAAAATTGTATAATATTTAACTATTTCTTGGTACACGGAGCAGTAAAATAACTCCAATTATAAAAAATAGAATAAAAAATAAGATCGCATATCGTATACTTCCTGTGAGCTGCGCAACATATCCGTAGCTAAACATTCCAATAACAATTCCTATCTTTTCTGAAACATCGTAAAAACTGAAATAGGAAGCAGTATCTACTGCCCCTTCAGGTATAAATTTAGAATACGTAGAACGCGAAAGCGACTGTATTCCTCCCATAACCAGTCCTACAACAGCAGCGGTTACATAAAATTCTTGCGGACTCGTAATGGTAAATGCATACACGCAAATGGCGATCCAAATAATATTTAGGACGATCAGTACTTTAATATTTCCGAAGCGAGCCGAAGAACGTGAAGTGAGAAAAGCACCCAATACGGCCACTAACTGAATTAATAAAATACTTACAATTAATCCGGTTGTTGCATTGGTGTTACCCCAATCTAATTCTTCAATTCCAAAATATGTTGCTACCAACATGATGGTTTGTACAGCCATACTATAAACGAAAAAAGCGCCTAGAAATCGTTTAAGCGGGATATTCAATTTAATGCGTTTCCAGATCTGCTTAAGTTCTTTAAAGCCATTAAATACCACATTGCGCGTCATTTTTTTTGCTTTGTTTCCCTTCGGAAGGTGGTAATATGAATATTGACTAAAACCTATCCACCACACCCCTGTCAATACAAATGACAAGCGTGTTGGCATACCTTCGTCCTCAAAACCGAAGGTTTCATAGCTTAAGATCATTCCGAGGCAAAGAAGTAAAAGAAGTACACTGCCAACATATCCTAAAGAATATCCCTTCGCACTAATTTTATCTTGCTGTTCTGGAAATGCGATATCGGGTAAATAGGAGTTGTAAAAAACCAAACTTGCCCAAAATCCTATCAAAGCGAGGAAGTAGCATAAGAGTCCAAACCACAAATATTCCATGGAGAACCAATAAAGTCCGATACAACTCACAGCACCCAAATAGCAGAAAAACTTCATGAACGACTTCTTATTTCCAATGTAATCGGCTATTCCGCTTAGCAACGGACTCAAAATAGAAACGGCCAAAAAGGCAGCCGCAGTTACATAGCTTATTAAGGTATCATTATTCCAGTCGATCCCTAAAAAAGTAACAGTATCATCCAGAATCTTCCCATTTTCATCTTTCACCAAGGTCAAGGCGCCATAAAAAATTGGAAATACAGCCGATGCGATAACAAGACTGTAAACCGAGTTGGCCCAATCGTAGAATGCCCAAGCATTCAATAGTTTTTTACTTCCTTTAGCAAGTGGTTGCGACATATATAGGCATTTAAAGCGAAACAAAAAGTCCCGCACATGGCGGGACTAAAGTACTAAATTATTTTAGCTATTACTTTCTTTTAAAACTAGTAACACCATACTTTCTTGCTTCGGCCTTCGCGTCATTGGCCCAAGCCGTAATATTATTAATACGCGTATCGCTTGAAGGGTGCGTGCTCAAAAATTCTGGTGGTGCACTGCCTGCTTGCTCCTTCATACGTCTCCAAAGATCTGCAGCGGCAATTGGATCATATCCAGCGATGGCCATAAGCGTTAAACCAATTTTATCGGCTTCGCTTTCGTGATTTCTACTAAAAGGTAGCATAACCCCTACACTACTTGCTAAACCATACGACTGGTTAAAAATCGCTTGGTTTTTTGGATCTTTCGCCAAAGCAACATTTCCGGCTACCGCTCCAAGTGCTTGAATCTGTCCAGCGCTCATTCGCTGCTGTCCGTGATTGGCTAAAGCGTGCGCTACTTCATGACCCATTACAGCCGCCACGCCTGCGTCGGTTTGGGTTATGGGTAATATTCCTGTATAGAAAACGATCTTCCCGCCAGGCATACACCAAGCATTTACCGCAGGATCATCAACTAATTTATATTCCCAAGCATAATCCTTAAGATAACCAGCATAACCATTGGCTGTTAGCCAGCGCTCTGCTGCCGTTGAAATTTTCTGTCCAATGTTATTGATCATTTGCGCGTCTGAAGTTCCTGTGATCACCTTGTTTTCAGATAAAAACTGATCATACTGCTGAAATGCCATTGGCAAGATCTGCGAGTTCGGCACCAGCGCTAAAGTCGATTTTCCAGTAAATGGATTGGTCGTACATGCCACAGCAAAAATGGACACGGCAATGATGGATAGTGTTGTTTTATAATTCATGTTACGTTATTTATTATAGTTTAAAAATAAAACTATCAAATTTAAAATCTATTAAAAAAGTCTAAAAATCATGCAATGAGCATTTCTTTTCGACTAACTATTCAAAAACGAAGCCAAAATATAGCGTGGCTATCTATTATTTTGCAAAAAGAAGAACAACTTCCCATGGTATATTTTAAGAATGGAACGGCTTTTGCTTTGGTTTATAAAACATACATTTAGAAAAAAAAAACATTATGAAACATCTTATTCTTTTCCTTGCAGCAACAACCACGCTATTATTCTCATCATGTAAAGGCGATACTGGACCCGCAGGCGCAGATGGCGTTAATATTCTCGGACAAGTCTTTGAGGTAACGGTTGATTTTACGCCTGGTAACGATTATAGCAATTTAATTACCGTACCATCAAATATTGAAGTGTATGAAAGTGATGCCATCTTAGTATACCTTCTTGAAGACGTTGTTTCCGACGGAAATGGTGGTAACCTAGACGTATGGAGTCAGTTACCTCAAACATTTTTTGTAGATCAAGGCACATTGGCTTATAATTTTGACCATACATTTCTTGATGTGCGTTTATTTTTAGACGCAAATTTTAATTTAGATCTGTTAGGAAGTGCTTTTACGAACGACCAAACCTTTAGAATTGTCATAGTTCCTGCCGAATTTGCTGATGTACGAATGAATATGGATGAATTGCTTTATAATTTGAACGTTGACACGACCAACATTAACACCATACTTGATTAAACATGAAACAAATCGTTATCGCTTTTATCTGTATTGCATTTTTAAGTTGTAATTCAACTGCACAAGATGCTACGGAAGAAAAAGAAACGTTTAAAATTACCAAGACGGAAGCCGAATGGAAAGCTGAACTTACCGATGATCAATTTTATGTGCTTCGGAAAGCAGGAACAGAGCGCCCATTTTCTAGTCCGTTGAACAAGATATATACGCCAGGCACGTATGTCTGTGCTGCTTGTGAAACACCCCTTTTTAAAGGAAAAGACAAGTTTGACAGCGGAACAGGTTGGCCAAGTTTTGATCGTGAGATCGTAGGCAATGTGGCTTTCGACACCGATAATAACTTAGGGTATACGCGCACTGAAGAGCATTGCGCTACCTGTGGTGGTCATTTAGGACATGTTTTTAATGACGGTCCGCGTGAAACTACTGGCAAACGTCATTGTATCAATGGAGATGCTTTAAAATTTATTCCAGAACAATAGAAAAAGAGGAATTATTAGGAATCCCGATCGCCTAAAAACGGTCGGGATTTTTTTTTGACATAGAATCTTGGCGTTTTTTGTATAATTCATTCGCACTATACGTTTACATTTTTGTAAATTCGCTAACTCAAATTACAATCAATCTTACAACATGAGTAAATACGACGTAATCGTTTTAGGTAGTGGTCCAGGAGGCTACGTGGCAGCCATTAGAGCTTCACAACTAGGTTTGAAAACAGCAGTAATTGAAAAAGAGAGTTTAGGCGGTGTTTGCTTAAACTGGGGCTGTATTCCTACCAAAGCTTTATTAAAGAGCGCACAGGTTTTTGACTATTTAAAACATGCAGAGGACTACGGACTTACCTTAGAGAATCCCGATAAGGATTTCACCAAGGTTGTTGCACGTAGCCGCGGTGTTGCCGATGGCATGAGCAAAGGAGTTCAATTTCTTCTGAAAAAAAATAAAATCGATGTTATTAATGGCTTCGGAAAACTAAAGTCAGGAAAGAAAATAGACGTTGACGGAAAAGAATATTCGGCAGATCATATCATTATTGCTACCGGAGCACGTTCGCGTGAGCTTCCAAATCTTCCGCAGGACGGAAAGAAAGTCATTGGATATCGTGAAGCTATGACGCTTGAAAAGCAACCAAAATCTATGATTGTTGTAGGTAGTGGCGCTATTGGTGTTGAATTTGCACATTTTTATAACGCAATGGGTACTGAGGTAACGATCGTTGAATATTTACCAAATCTTGTTCCGCTAGAAGACGAAGACGTTTCTAAGCAATTTGAACGCTCGTTTAAGAAAGCTGGAATTAAGGTCATGACAAATGCTTCTGTTGAAAGCGTTGATACCTCTGGAAAAACAGTTAAAGCAACTGTAAAAACGAAAAAAGGCGAAGAAATTATTGAAGCAGAGATCGTTCTTTCTGCAGTAGGTATTATTTCAAATCTAGAAAATATTGGTCTTGAAGATGTTGGTATCGCACAAGATCGCGGTAAATTGATCGTGAATGAATGGTATCAAACAAACATTCCAGGATACTATGCCATTGGTGATATTGTACCGGGTCCTGCCCTAGCTCACGTTGCTTCTGCTGAAGGAATTACGTGTGTTGAAAAGATCGCAGGAATGCATGTTGAGGCTATTGACTACGGAAATGTTCCTGGTTGTACCTATGCTACACCTGAAATCGCG
>Ga0209344_10006050_pt1 | contig 10127 bp, 12 predicted proteins | sample Cruoilmetagenom6_FD_187293 | JGI IMG/M metagenome (GOLD analysis project Ga0209344, IMG submission 187293) | Oil polluted marine microbial communities from Coal Oil Point, Santa Barbara, California, USA - Santa Barbara Oil Seep Sample 6 (SPAdes)... | ecosystem: Environmental > Aquatic > Marine...
TCAGACGATCCGATACACCCATAACTGCCTCCAAAAGACAGTCTTGAATCTGATTTGCTCACTCTTGGAAAGCCCAAGAGTCCACACGGCCTAGAGCGTGGCCCAATACCCAAGGATCGTCGCGGTAAACGCCGCCGGGGCGATCTGCCCGGTGTGGCTGTGCGCGGCCATCAGGTCCAAGCCTTCGACAACCAGCGCCATGTTGTCATCGATGTTGATGTCGATCATACCGGAGATAGACGCCAGCATGGCGCGGACGTAGACCATGTCGTCGCTCGCGTCGTTCGCGTAAGCCGCGAATTCCGCGTTCGTCATCTGCGAAACGGCCTTGACGATTGCGAGGTATCGGGTCGGCGTGACGATCTTGCAAGTGACTGGCTCGACCGGCACCTCGAAAGCGTCGTAAGCGGTCTGGTCGTTGATAACCCATGCGCCGTCAACGATGCCCATCACGCCGCCGTCAACCCATTTGGCCGGGGCGTCGATAGTGACGACTTCGTGGGTAGGAAGCCGCATATCGCCGATCACGAACGGCGTTGATACACCGTTCTCGGTTAGCGTCACGACTTCGTTGTCTGGGAATAGGTAGAACGCCCGCCCTGTTGCGACTTCGATTATGGCTTTCATCTTAGCCTACCCTTCCCTGATCCCACCATGGAACCAGTGTTTTGTTTGGCAAAAGCTGCATTTCTGTCTGGGAGATAGCCCGCCCAATGTATGCGTAATACCTCCCGTGGACCGTGGTTGAGTCGTTCACGGTGATGCCGAATTCCGATGATGTGAAATCCGTGGTGAACGATCCGTCTTTTGCCAAGTAATATTCCGTACCTGCATTGAGGCCGCTAAGTCCCGTCGCTATGGAACCCGGCAGTAGTACGTTGACTGTTTCACCGTCCGCCACGGTAGCGCTCGCGATCCCAACATAGGCATGTGCGTTAGACAGCGAACACTGCATCTGGACAACCGCGCTCTTGAGCTTGCTGGTGTCGGAAGCATCGGAAAAAACAATCAACGCTTTCCCCGGATCACCGGTCCTTGTCACGTCGCAGTAGTATGCATTACCACTATGAAAGTTGATTTCCTGCGTGGCGGGCCAGATCGGATTGTATGGCTGGGTCGTATAAACCATGATGGCGTTGGAGAAGACCGACCGGGATTTACCCGGTGCCCAATACCAAAGCCCATTTGTCCCGGACGTTTCATCGGCCATGAACATAAGGCCGGTGGCGGGGTCCACGTCCATAGGAGCTTTATCGTTGACTTTTATTGTCGGTCCACTGGCTATGTTCCCTCTAACAATTTTGGTTTGACTTACCACGTCCCAAAAAGCAACAGCCGAGCTTTTACCAGATGCCGCACATACCGCGCCGGTTGCGGGGTTATACCGCAGACGAGGGTGTGAGGACGTGTCGGCCGCGTCTCCTACGTAGTTGAAAGGCGTCGTGCTTGCTGTGAATGTATCCCCGGACAGGGTCGCGGTGTAAGTCCGCACATAGGGCGTGGTGGACTCATACACGCTAAAAACCAGCAGGTCTTTTTCTGGCACGTATGCCAGTCCAGCACCGGGGAAGCCCGACGCAACAAGAACCTGTTCGGTCCCGAGGGTGACTGTGGTTCCCGAGATCGTACCGGCCCTCGCGGTCGGGTAGTTCGCCGCGTTCGTATAGAGGTATACAATACGCCCTTCACCGGAATGATGGCACACGTCGAAGTGAATGGAGTACCCGGTATAGACGAGAGTTTTCGCACCTACGGTCAGCGTTGTGCCCGAGATTGAACAGACGTTCGTGTAAAGAAAACTTCCATCCTTGTAGAACAGAATGATCTTCTGGTTCGTGCTGTCGTAGCAGCCCATTATGTCTGTCGCGGCGTTGGCCCCGATAACCTGTGGAGAACCCCAAGTCATAGTCGTGCCGGAAAGAGTTCCGACCCAAGCAGTCAGGTTTCCGCCGACTACAGAACACGCCAGATATGTGTCGCTGGAGGGGTCATAGAAGACTGAAACATGGGCTGAAAAGCTTCCGGCATCTATCGTCTGTGGTGCCCCTGCCGCCGCCACATAGCTGTCCATCAAAATTTTCGAAACGGTCCCGTCTGTATTTGCGGCCACGGTATCGCCTAGAGTGATCGCTCCGGAGGCGATGCGGTCGATAGACGTAGTAAAACCGCCGCCACCGCCGCCACCGCCAAACAGATCAGCAATATCAACCATTGGGGAAACTCCTGCGTGTCACGAGCCAGACGCCCGCGTGGTGTTCGAATTCGGCTGCGACGTTCGGCTGACTAATCGTCACCGACGTTTCGCCCATGATCGTTGTGGCCGCGCTCGCGTCGTTAGGGATCACGCTAACCGTGAAGCCGGTCGGGTAGACCGTGAACGTCTCGCCGTCCGCCGGGTCTTCGACCGTCTTGATGTTGAAAGCGCCGCCTGTGCAATCCGCGAGGATGCGCTGCCCCGGTATAGCCGTGTGCGCCGCTGTGACGGCGACCACGGGCCGAAGCGCCGCATAATTGACCGCGTCGAGGTCGGTCCGCAGCGTTGTGATCTCGGTCTTTTCAGCCGGGGTCACAAACACCTGCGTTCCGCTCTCCGCGACGTTCGCCGCAGGAATGCCGCCCGCCAACAAGAGGTCGATCTGATCTTGAGCGGCGGCAAGGTCGGCGTTCAACTCTGCAATCGCCGCATTCAAATCGATCACAAGCTGGTCAAGCGTTGCCTGCGTGTCCGCAATCAGCGGGTTGATTGCATCGTTCAGGCGCGTGATGCCGAAGCTTTGCAGTTCGGCTTGGATCGTTGCGATGCCGCTGCCGATATCCTCCAGCACGGCAAACCGTGCGTGAAGATCAGCCCCGAAAGCGTTGAATGCTGTACGATTCAGGATAGGCCGTGCAGGCGCCGGCTCAAGCTGGTAGCCGTTAGAGCTTAGTGGCGGTTCGGATGGCATCAGCACCCTCCTGTTCGACAATTCGGTTCAGGACAGCCCCACGCGCTTTGATCTTGTCGCGAGGGAGGTAGCGGAAGAAGCCAAGCTGCAACGGACGCGACACTTGAAGTTCGTACTCAAGGTCGGGGTCGTATGCTGGGGCGGTTTCTGGTGCTTTAGCCATGGTCTGTTCCTCAGATCGCGTTCAACTGAACATCCTGGCCGAAGGGCACATTGATGTTCGAGTTCGTGGTTGCCTCGATGCGAACGCGGGCTGACGGCGTTGCCGCAGGCAAGGTGAAGTTTGCAATGAACATTGTCCTGCTTGGCTTGCTCGGGTCGACTGACTCCACAATCGTGTCCGCGGTGATGATGTCATCGTTTGCCATCATCAGCTTCGGAACGCAGGTGTGGGCTGCGTCGGAATAGTTGTCCATCTGCAGGACAACCTGCGCTGCCTCAGTGGTAAAGCCGAATGTCTGCAGCTGGCTGATCGCGACCATGTCGAGACGCATCCGGCCGGAGACGGCGCGAGAGTACGTGTCGAGATAGATCATCGGGGCCACGTCGGGCGTTCCGATCATAACCGCGCGATACTGAACCAGCGGCGGGAGGTTGGCGAGGGGGTTGTCTTCCCGCTCATCGACCAGGATCCATTCGGTTTCACCCTGGGCTTTGATCTCCCAGACAAGCTGGGTCGCCGCAGGCTGCCAGCTTTTGTAGAGCAATTCGAACTCAGTCATCCCGCCGTCGAGCGTCAGGCTTTCAAACTGCATAACCACCCGGTTGCTGCGGAACTTGGCGGCATTGACTCGGAACGTGAAGTCTTCCGTGGTCGAGCCCTGCGCCCAGATGCCATCTGAACAGATGAACAATGAGCCGCCAGTGTAGGCGTTGCCCGAGTTGGTCATAAGCTGATGGTTGCCCGATGTGGTGACAAACCATCCATACCGCTCGCCCTGGTCAAGCAGCGTAGGCCGGAAGGAGAACTTATTCCAACCAACCGCGAGACTCCCCACAGGGACAGTGACGTGAGCCAGAACCGACTTGAAGTCAGGCGTTCCTGACGGGGTCACTTTGCAGAGCGACATGGTGACGTCACCGGTGGCGCCGACCTTCGTGAAGTTGATGTCGATCGAGGTGACGACCATGACCTGCGAGGACAGGAACGTCTGGCCGTGCGTAGCGCCGGACAGGCCGAAATAGTCCGTGTTGAAGGTCGTGTATGTCGAGTAGTAGGTTTCGTAGGAAACCCTCTGCACGTTGTACCCGGAGTGGCCCGACTGCGCGGTTGCGGTCTGGTTCCACGCCGATCCGTCAAGACCGAGGCTGACGAAACTTTCGCCGTTGGCTTGGAACGTCTCGCCATACCGTGCGGAGCCGACATTGCCCCAGCCCGCCGTGTTCTCGCACACATTGATCGTCTCGCCGTAGCGGAGGCGGGTGTGTGCGACGGTGTGCTGAACAGCGGTGACGACGGTGTGGACCGTGTTGGCGATATCCTTCTTGCCGGTGCCCGTCTCAGAGGTGATGCGGACCACCTCGTCATAGGCTGGCATGATCAGCTTGTCGTCCCAGACAGAAATGTCAGCAGCATCGTAGTCCAGTAACCGCATGGTCTGGTCGAACTGCGAGACATACTGGAAGCGGATGCCTTCGGTAATCCTGAAGTAGCCGCCCTTCGTGAAATCCCAGAAGTCCTTGGTCAGCGCCTGATCGAAGAAATAGTTCCGAGCCTCAGCCGGCAGGTTCAGCTGCTGGTTATGGCGGGAGATGTCGCGGATCATCTGCGAGACAAGGCGCGGGTCCGGTATGTTCTTGATCTTCGATGCAACAGACGCGAGGTCTGTGCGGAGCGATGCAGTTTCCTCGAACAGCTGATCGGTCCGGATCTCGAGAGATGTCACACGGCCTTCGACTTCGAACAGCGTCTTTGCCCGCCAGCCTTCACCGGGAATGATCTCCTGGATACCAGCCGTGGTGACCTTGACGAATGCGAGGCAAGCGTCGGTCTCCGCAATCGTCGGCTTCAGAGCCGGCGCAGGAGAGCCAACGCCCTGCTGGATCACGTAGGTCACCTGCCGAGCTTCGACCACCGGCGTCGACACCACTACCGGGAGGCTGACTTCGGGATCTTCACTGGTCTCGAATGCGCGGTTCTCGTTGAGTTCATTGACCTCGCCACGAGCAATAATTGCCACATATTTCTCGTCGCTTTCAGCGAGCGGGAAATAGAGCGTCAGGTTAAGGTCGGTTTCGTCGTCGGCTTGGTAGATCGTCTCGCCATCCAGATAGATGCCAGGCGATACCGTGACCACCTGTGCTGACTTCTGGCTGATCGTGAACGCAGACCAGTGTGCCGGGTAGCCGATGGCCGCACCTACAACGCTATCCAGCGCATCGCGCGGGTAGACGGCCAAGCGGTCATAATCCGCCTGATCAAGATACTCGCTGTCAGCAATTACTGTCCGCTTGCTCATAGTCTAATCCTGTCCTTGTAACTGCCGAGAACGTAGTCGGTGTCGAGATCGATCGCGTCCGGATCATCCATCGTGATCGGCAGTCGATGGGCGAAATTGACGCTGTATTCGGTATCTGCCGCCTTGCTGAGCGACAGAGCGATCTTGGTCCGCTTGATGACGGTGGTATCGATCGGCTTTAGGTGTGCCCGCCCTACCGCAGTGCGCAGAGCGCACACCGCGTTCTTCCGCGCGAACAGAGTGACCTTGATTAGAAACCGGGCCACGAACTCCGGGTGATTGATCGGGGTAAGCCGAACAGCGATCCGACCAACTGGGAATCGTTGCGGATAGCTGACCTTGTGGATGATCTCAGCATCCACATAGTCCAGGAACCGCTGCGCGGCCGCGCGTGTGCCTACCAGTTTGGCCAGAGCCGGCGCATCGGCGATCATGTCGCGCTTGCGAGCCTCGGTCCAATCGGAGAACCAGAGATCGACGCTCTCATGGGCGGCCAGCCATGGCAGCATGTCGACACGGGTTTCGGCCGGGTCGAGCAGAACCTCGAATGGCACCGATAGTTCGTCGGAGATTGCGTCCGTGAGTGCCTTTTCAAACGTCTCCGAATTGGATGGCAGAATATCGCCGACGGCACTCATGTTCGCACCTCAGCAACGATAGTGCTCCCGGTCATAACCGGGATCGAATACGGATCCGGGGAGATCACCACCGGTGCGTTGTCTCTCACCTTGAGGACAGACAGACCATAGGCCGCACCAGACAGAAGGCCCGCCGGGACTTCCCCACCGATGTAAGTCCGGTCATCTGCAACCGCGCGGACACGGGCTACACCCTCCAGCCTGACGATTTCGGGATCCGGGCCCTTTGGAACCTCGAGCACAAGGTAGGCATGGTATGTCACCCGGGTTGCCGCCAACACAGAAACCGAAGTCGTCTCCGGCTGTACGTCATCAGCAGTTACTGCCGCGCGCACAAGGGCGAGGTTCTCGTCAGATGGGACATCCCCATTGGGGCCAACCACAACGATGTCGACATCACCACGGCGACCATGGATCCTGCGACCAATGACCTCGATGTCACCAGCTCCAGGCCATGCTGTAAATGCTGCGAACAGATACCCGTCGCGCGACCCAGCTGCGGCCCGGTTAAACGACAGCAAGTATCTCTCGAGTAGTCTGGCATCCGACTCCATGACGGCAGGCGTATCGCCAACAGACGCGGTGATTACCAGGCGCTGGATGCCCTGCCGAAGAACCAGGTTGTCGAGGTTTGTGCCAGTCGATAGTGGCGCCAGCAGCGCCTTGATTGCGTCGTTTACCCGTTGCCGATCGAGCAGCCGAAGGAAAGACCACGCCTGGCCAACGATGATCGCCGGATCCGACTCCAGCATTGAAACATCATATTCCGGCAGCGTGTCGTCGATCAGACGAGCTGACGCCCAGAATGTCTGGAAACGCTCTTTGAACGCGGTCAGAAGCTCTTCGTAGGACAGTGCCTCAATGGCCGTCGGAACCGCGACGCGGCTCAAATCAATGACAGTCGTCATGACACCACCCTCAATCCGCCAGCCCTGAAATTCAGGCCAAAACTCAAGACACGTTCAACCGTGAAATCACCCAGATGGCCACGGGGTCGGTAGTCAACTTCAAACCGCATGCCGACCGTGCCGGCGCGTATCTGCTCAACAGATCCCTGCGGCAAGATCCGCCTGACCTTGAATCGCGGCTCCCAGATATCGATCGCGGTTCCGACAAGCTGCTGAAACAGCGCGAATAGCGGTGGTGTGACGGCCCGGCCCAGGATCTCGGCAACACCGCCACCGAACTGGCGCCGCATCACGCGGCTTCCAATGCGCGTCGACAGAACCACCTCGACCGACTGCAGTGCATGGTCATAATTGCTGATGATCTTGCCGGTGCGACGATCAATCCCGGCCATGTCGATCAGGCCTCATCCGCCTCGTCACCCTGATCGGTATCAACCTGCTGGTCGACATCAGAGTGGGATTTTGCCTTGCGGCTGGCTGGCTTTGAAACAGCCACCTGTTTCTTCAGTGCAATCCGGTCGAGCGATAGGTCGAACAAAGCCTCACGCTCTGTGAGATCAATTTCCCGGCTTGAGGGAACAGCTTTGCCGTTGATGGTCGAGATTCCCTCGGCCACCACATATGTGTGCTTTTGCATGACTTCTCCTGGTTTCTAGTCCGGAACACCGGTGAGAGATGGGCCGGGCTCAACATCTCTATGCTTATGGTCGTGGCCAACATTCTTGCCGTGGGCCTTCAGGTGGCCTTCATTGAAATCGGCATTGCCCTCAACAACAAAGTCTCCAACGATCTTCAGAACCCCGTTCGCGATAGACACCCGCACGCCGGCGTCCTCAAAAACGTTGGCGTCCATATCGTCATTCGGGCTTTGCCGAAGACCAGAATAGCCGGCGCGGAAAATAGCAGCCTGGCGCATATCACCCGAAGGGTTGATCACCCCTATGATGTCACCCTTCTTGAGCGGCACTGATGATTTTCCGCTTTCCGGATGCGGCAACCATGGCGACAGGAACGGCTTCCCGTTTCTTTCTCCCCATTTGGCCCGATACCCCTTCTCTGCGTCGATCACCTCAACCGGACCGACCTTCAGCGCATTGCCAAATGCCGACCGCAACATCGCAATATCCGCGCTCATCGAAACCAGATTGTCAGTAAGGTTCACGGCTCTATAACCTCGATCGGCTCACCGTCATTTACCACCAGCACGCCGCTGGTCATCTCCGGTGTCTCACCATCCTCTTCACCTTCGATAGGTCCCAGGCCCATCGCAAGAAGATCGCCCGACGTCATCCCGTTGCGGCGCCGCAACGCGACCCAATCGGCATCAGAAGGCCCGAGCAGAGCAGCCATCATCTCTCCGATTTTTCTGTCTGTAGGGCTTCCGGATGCGGCCAGCCATTCAAACAATTCCGGGAATGGTTCAGGTATTGGCTCACCCTTCTCCGGCTCATTCATCAATGAAACCGTAATCCGCAACTGATGCGCGGCGAGCCGGGCTCCACCCCGATCATTCGATGTGCGCGCCAGCTCAACCTTGTGAAACCCACCAGAGGCTATGCTGCGCCAGATCTCGGCGGGCTGATTGGCTGGGTCGCTCAAGGCGTCGGCAATTTGCCGCCCGATCAAATCCAGCGTGAACTCCATTGCGCGGTCAGTCGCAACCAGCCCCGCGACAATATGTTTTTCAAACGTCTCCGGGTCTGTTTCAACCATCCCGGCAGAAATGCCCCACTCGACAACAATTTCGGTCAAACCTGTTTCACTGAAAGAGCGGAGATCAGGCTTTTCAATTTTTGACGCATCTGTGAAAACTGAAATGAACGGCCGCTTCTCCCCATCGCCAATATTCAGATCTCCATTAGCATCAACCTGTATGCCCCCGATCAGGCTGTCATAAACATGCGTACCAGCTTCAGTGACATCCCGAAGCGCGCCGACAATGGCCAAACGCGCGGCAACTCGCACCAGGCTCATGCTTCCCCCAAATCGATCACCAGCCGCGTGTGCCCGCGATCATCAATATCCAGAATTTCAAAAATTGGCTGGCCTGGGCGATCGAGCGCCTGGATTTTATCGCCCCGTTTGCAGACGAGAGCAGTATTAGCCGCACGATCGATATGAAGCTGCGCACGACCTGCAACAATACGCGACACCCAGTCCCGCCCCATTCCACCGTTGAGGCTCGTATTCTTAGCCCCACCAGTTCTGAGAACTGCTTTGAACTCGATTTTCACACGGGATGGATCAGCATACTCATCTGACATAGGTGCCAGCAATATGGATTCCGCCATGACAGCATCAACAGCGCGAGCACTGCGCTCACGAATAGCCTGATAATTCGCTGTCATGGCAGATCCATTTCAGTCAATAACCGTGATCAGATGAGACCGGTTAGGTGGTTGTATTCACCTGGACAACGCATTCCGGCTGCTTGTTGATTGCAATCCGGTTGGTCTGGGAGAGCATTTCAACGCCCTGGCCATGCTTCAACATTTCGGTTGAAATATAGATCGTGTCCGCATCCGGTGCTTCATTGACCATATCCATGTGGAGCACAGGAGCCTCAAAGGTCCGCATCATTGATTGCGTCCCGGTCGGGTATGCTGTGCCGGAATTGTCGGCCACATTCTTCTCAGTCGTGATCGTTCCGTTTGAAGCACGAAGCGGCAGGCTGCCCTTGTACTCCCGGAAGATGATGCCGCCGAATTCGAACACCCGGCCCCAGTTGCCCGCTGTGTTGGTCCGCGTGAGCTGCCGGTGCTCGGCGCTGTTCTGAGCGTTAAGCCAGAACTTTTCGACATTTGGATGACTGATAAGCTTGCCGAAGAATTTGGTGTCGACAATCGATTCAACACCAGTCGTGGTTTCGCCTAGCAGATTGCTCTGAATATGATCAACCACCTCTTCACATTTGGCGCGAACATCGGTGGTTTCAGTGCCAAACACGAAGTCGACTTCCTTTTTGACGATACCAAAGAGCGAATAGAGATCATAAAGCGTGCGCCCCTTGCCGTCTTTGATCAGGCCCTTGAGCATGCCGAGACGGATGTATTCGAGCGTGATTGAATGATTCTTGCGGATCAGATCGAGTTTCCGGAACGTCTCGCGATCGAGAGAGCGGGCGTCAACCACGCCATTCATCACCTGCAGCAAGCCGTCGAGATCACCCACCGCGAT
>Ga0209344_10006051_pt1 | contig 10127 bp, 8 predicted proteins | sample Cruoilmetagenom6_FD_187293 | JGI IMG/M metagenome (GOLD analysis project Ga0209344, IMG submission 187293) | Oil polluted marine microbial communities from Coal Oil Point, Santa Barbara, California, USA - Santa Barbara Oil Seep Sample 6 (SPAdes)... | ecosystem: Environmental > Aquatic > Marine >...
GCCCAAAGTGCAGGCCTGACAACCCGTACCTCCTGCCTGAACTGTCATGCCAATGGTGGTGGCGGCAACAACGTTAAGCATGGCGATATCGATCAGTCATTGCTGAATCCGACCATGGATATCGATGTACATATGGCAGCCGAAGGCAATAACTTTGCCTGCCAGGAGTGTCATGTTACAGGAGAGCATCAGATAAAGGGTAATTCCATGCTGGTGTCTCCGGGCGGTGATAATGAAATCGGCTGCACCAACTGCCACGATGGCAAATTGCACGAAAACAGCAAGGTTAGCGGGGCGATCAATAAACATCTTGAGCGGGTTGCCTGTCAGACTTGTCATATTCCTGAATTTGCCAAGAAGGATGCAACCAAGATGTCCTGGGACTGGTCAGAGGCCAAAGATCCTAAAACTTTGCCTGAAGATAAGCGCGTTGTTAAGGAGCATGGACATAAGGTATATATCTATAAGAAGGGTAAATTTACCTATGAGCAGAATGTCGTCCCGGCCTACGCCTGGTACAATGGATCTGCTGATGCCTATATGGCCGGGGATAAGATTGATCCCACCAAGGTGACCAGTCTCAATAAACCTGTCGGCAGCAAGGATGATCCCAACTCAAAGATCATGCCGTTCAAGGTTCACAAGGCTGTTCAGCCCTATGACAGCAAGTTTAACTATATTGCCTTTCCCAAGGTCTGGGGGCCCAAGGGTGATATGGAGGCTTTCTGGAACGGATTTGACTGGAAGAAGTCTATTGCCGCCGGTATGAAGGCTAATGGTCTGGAGTTCAGCGGTGAGTATGCTTTTACAAAAACCGATACCTACTGGCCTATCAACCATATGGTGTCTCCGGCAGACAAGGCGCTGCGCTGTAAAGACTGTCATGGCAATCAGGGACGGCTTGATTGGAAGGCTCTGGGCTATGCAGGTGATCCGAAGAAGTTGATAAAAGCAGCACGTAAATAATCATAGAGGTAATGACTCAGGTGCCGACCGGTTCGTCAGGTGCCGGTCAAGGACGGATTGTGTAGGATAAAAACGCCATTCTCCCTTTTCTCCGGAATGTTTCCTCCTTCAACTTCCGGATAGATCCGTCCCGGCACCTGGGAATTTACGTTACAACAGGTAAGGGCCTGTAAAAGAATAACGCCCTCCGGCACATCCGTGCCGGAGGGCTTTTGTTTGCCCGGTATAACGCGGCTTATTGCTTTCAGATTCTCTGGGTTAAGATTGGTAGGTTTCTTCAAAGGTGATTGAGGTGGGTCAATATCTATAGTAATGATTTTTATTTTTGTAAAATTGGTTGCATTAATTATCTCCCTGATGTATTAATAATAATTATTTTAATTTAAAATTATGGAGGATTGAAATGACTGACAGACGAGATTTTCTGAAAACTACTGCTGTTGCTGCATCTGTTATGGCTCTTGGTTCCACTGCTACTGCCTTTGCCTCATCTGCATCCTATGCAGGTGTTGTCTATACCAAGGACCAACCAGGTCAATGGGCGAAAAAGGTGGGCAGCCATGCCCCCGGGGTAACGGTCGAGGGAAGTAAAGTTTCTCTGGTTACCACGCACGGCATGTCGGAAGAACATTTCATTGTCCGCCATACCGTGGTCCTTGCCGACGGCACTGTTGTGGGGGGTAAAACGTTTACACCTGCCGACAAACCGGAATCCTCTTTTGAACTCCCTGCAGGCTACAAGGGTAAGGCCTATGCCACCAGCTTCTGCAACAAGCATGACTTTTGGCTGACGGAATTTACCGTTTGACCGCAGTCAACATGATTTTAATGGGCCGCACCTTCGGGTGTGGCCTTTTTTTTTGGGGGACAAGCCCTGTTATTTGCTGACATTTTCGCCGGCTTATGAAACAATGGTCTTACCTTTATCCCCTGAGCGGTTATGCAGCAGAGCAAAGATCAGCACCTCAAGCAGTTGGCAGATCGTATTGTACATACGCATGCAGGTCCCCTGCGTTTTCGTATAACGGTCATCTGTGCGTTTACCCTCATTGCGATTTTGCTCATTATCTTCGGTAGTGACCAGGCTGTCCGACTATTGTACCATAGCAAACAGAAAACGGTTACCAAGCAGCTTGTTTTTGAAATCGATGAAATTATTCTGAAACATTTTGATTCTGCTGTCCACCACCTGGTTCCTGCCCCTGAAATACAGGAACTGTGCATTGGAAAACGCCCGGTTGATGATCCGGTAGTGCTGAGAATCCTGACCAATACCCGCAAAGTTCTTTCTGCATCCATTGTCTACATTCTTGACACTCAGGGAACTGTAGTCGCCTGTTCCCCCTTTGACGGCGACAGGACCCTGACCGGCAATAATTACCGGTTCAGGCCCTATTTTACAGAGGCCATTGGTGGTAACCCCCATCATTATGCAGGCGTTGGAGAGAGCGCCGGCAGACGGGGCATTTATTTCAGTGAGCCTGTTTATGTAGAAAACAGGGAGGAACCTGTCGGGGTTGTGGTAATTAAGATTGGATTGGAATCCATTGATGCCTTCCTGTCAGCCCTGAAGGGGCAGCAGGATGCACTGCTATTGACCAGTGATGGGATCGTTTTTGCTGCAAGCCGTTCAGCCTGGCTATTTAACAGCACCCGGCCCCTTTCCAGCGAGGCTGCGCAACACCTGATTGACAGTCAACATTTCAGTACTACTACCACTTTTAAACCGCATCCCTTTTCTCTGGACTCAGGCGTGGTACATTATGACTCCATGCGGGCCATGGTTGATAAGCACCCTGTGAAACTTCCCGGCTGGCAGGTCGTTACCCTCCAGGCTGCTCCCTATCCGTTGTCATTTGTCCTGCTCATGTCGCTTCTGACTCTGGTGATCGGGGCCATGCTGATTTCAGTGAATCTGCTGTTCAGGCGTGAAGAACAGTTAAGTGCTGAAATTCGCAGGGGACAACGGGCCGGCAGGAAGGCAAAGGCTGATCGGTTGCTCATGGCCCGGGAACTGGAATCCATTTTCAGCGCCAGCCTGGTCGGGATCGTCCTCGTCCGTGACGGTCGTGTTATTAACGTCAATGATCGCTTGTGTCGGATGCTCGGTTACCACCGCGATGAATTGCTTGAAGCTGAGGCCGAGATTTTTTTTATAGACAGGCAGTCGTTTCGACGTTTTGTTCAGCAGTATGCACGGCAACTCCTTGTCCGTGATCTGGAATATCTGGAGTACCGGCTCATCCGCAAAGACGGCACAGCCATTTACTGTGCATTGAGCGGAAAGGCCATAATGCCCCGGGATCTGTCTCAAGGGGTGGTCTGGGTCGTACAGGACATAACCAAGCGTAAACAGGTGGAATCCGAACTTGAACAGGCCAGGGAGGATGCTGAAACTGCCAACTTAGCCAAAAGTGAGTTCCTGGCCAATATGAGCCATGAAATACGGACCCCAATGAATGGTATTCTTGGCCTGTGCGAATTGATTTTGAAAACCGACTTGGACAAGAATCAGACCCATCATTTGAAACTTATCCGGGAATCAGGCCGTCGATTGATGCGGATTATTAATGATATTCTTGACTTCTCCAAGGTTGAAGCCGGCAAAGTTGAAATTGAAACCTATCCCTTTTCTTTGCGTCATTCCATGCAGGAGGTGATCAGCAGCCTTGAAGTGCAGGCACGGGAAAAGGGCTTGCTGTTGCGCTGTGATATCTGGGAAGATGTGCCCGATAACCTGGAAGGTGATCAGGACAGGCTGATACAGGTGATGATAAACCTGGTGGGCAACGGGTTGAAGTTTACGGATCAGGGAGTTGTTCTTATCAAGATTGGAGTCCAACGCTATCTTTTTGAAAACGTAGTACAATTGTTATTTGAGGTCCTTGATACCGGGGTAGGGATCGAGCCGGACAACCAGGAGGCTGTCTTTGAGTCCTTTGCACAGGCTGACTCCTCTTATAGCCGCCGTTTTGGCGGAACCGGGCTTGGCCTTTCCATTTCCAGGCGTTTTGTCCGCCTTATGGGCGGTGACATACATTTTGACAGCGATCCCGGTAAGGGAACCCGCTTCTATTTCTCTCTGCCTTTTCACCTGGCAGGAAAAGAGCCGGCAAAGGGCGGCAAGAAACCGGATCAGGTTGAACCACCATCGCACCCATCATGCAGTGGGAAAATACTGCTAGCCGAGGATGAGTATATTAACACCACCCTTGCCGTTGCCGTTCTTGAGCAGGTCGGTTTTCAGGTCGTTGCAGTCACCAACGGCAGAGAGGCGGTTGAACAGTGGCAGGACAATGTTTTTGACTGTATCCTGATGGATATCCAGATGCCTGAAATGGACGGCCTTGCAGCTGTACACAGAATCCGGAAACTGGAGAAGGGGAGCGGTCACCATATTCCCATCATCGCCATGACTGCCCATGCCGGCAGGGATGATCGTGAAATCTGCCTGCAGGCGGGCATGGATGACTTTATAGCCAAGCCGGTTAATGCTGCGCAACTTTTTTCCATATTGTCTAAGCATATAAAGGATCCGGAGCTTCCGGAAGAAGAATAAATGAAACGTTTTATTCTGCTGTTAGTTACCCTGTCTCTGATCGGGGGACTTGTCTATATACTGACATCTCATCGGCAACAGAGGGATCCCCTGGAACTGGTTCCGCAGCAAGCCGTGTTGATGCTGGACTGGACAGACGCGGCTGGTGCGGCCAGGGGATTTCTTGACTCCCGGTTCGGACACCGTTTGACCTCCATTAACTGGTCTTCTGTGATGGAGCAGCTGGAAGTTCCGGCCCAGGCCCGTGAACAGCTGGAAGATTCGGCAACCGACCTGATGGGGTTTTTTGCACACCCCCTGTTTAAGGAACTGTTCAGCAGGCGGGTTGTTGTTGCTCTGCTCCCGGTTGATCCGGTTGCCTTTAAAGCCAATCCGCAGCAGGCAGTGGCTGAAAATCTGCTCATGTTGGTACATCCCAGGCATGAGCGTGCATTTTTTCGGTTTTTCACCCTGCTGACCATGGTACAGGGCAAGGTTGAATCACTGTCTTACCAGGGCGTTCCCATCACCGTATATGCTCTGAAAGGTGGCGGGGACTTGTACGTTTCTTCCGTAGACGGACAACTTGTGGTCTCACCGGGGTTAGAGACGGTGCGGTACAGTATTGATCTTTCGCTAGAGCACCTTGTTCGGGGGCGGACCGGCTTTGTACTCAACAGTGAGTATACAAAATTAAAAGAACGCGGCCGGGGGAGGGATGATTTTTTTCTGTATGCGGATTTTGCCCGGCTCAAACCCCTGCTCAAAGTTCTCCGACTACCGATGCAAAGAGGGAAAGGCCGGAGCCTGTCTGAATTTTCCGGATCCGAGCGAATGGCCTTCTTTCATCGCTCCTATAAAAATATCCAACAGTTTACCTCCATTGTTCAGTTTGACCCGGAACAGCTGGCCCCGTTCCAAAAAACCATCTATACCAGAGAGCCGGTGGAAAACCGCAGCCTGCTCAACATGCCTTCGGATCTGCTGATCTATTTCTGGAGCAATTGGCTTGATTTAAGCGCATGGTGGCAGACGAGCCTTGCCCAGGGGACAGATGATGAGCTGGCTGCAGCCGAAAGGGTTGCGGTTTGGATAGAGGCACAGGTAGGGATGAGTATTGACGAGTTTCTGGCACTGTTCGGCCGGGAATTCGGCTTTAATATTGCCGAAATCAGGACATCCGGTTTTTTTCCCGTACCCCGCATCTGCTGCTGTATCGAGGTGACCGATCGTGACCGGGCCTGGGAGCTTCTTGAAAAAATGGTTACAGGTCTGCCGCTCAGGCGTGATAAGGTGGCAGGAATTCCTGTTGTGTCGATTATGGCTGCTGATGGGCTGATGCAGCCTTCGTATGCATTGCTGGATCGGTTCCTGTTGGTGGCCGACAGCCGGGAGCAAATAGAGGATGTTCTCAGGGTAAGCTCAAAGCGGCTGGTTAAAGATGAGGAATTTCAGGCCGTGGATATGGGAATGCTGCAGCCCTCAAACCTGGTCGTCTTTGCCCGTACGGCAGAGCTTATTGTCGGACTGAAAGAGTTGGCTTCCTGGGCAGGTACCATCATTGCTATTCGTGATGAGGCCGCAGGTGTCAAAAGTAAGGTCCTCGTTGACCAGGTGATCATTCCCCTGCTCGATGGACTCAAAATGTACCGGGCAAAGGGTGTACGTAGCTATACGGCACCGGGAGAGGTCGTGCTTGATTCTGTTGTCCTGGTCTCAGAGCCTGGTGAAGACGAGCAGGATTTCGGGGTGACCGATTTAGGTAAATAAAGGGTACGCTAAAGTAACATAACGATATTACGAGATATGTAAATGGAAAAATTAGTTGCTGAATTAAAGGAGCATGTTCAATTTAAAGATACCACCGGGGAGGGCGACCTGGTGCTGGTGGTGGCAAAGGAGCCACAGATGCTGGTCTATGCTCTGGTAACGGGTATTGAACGGGACAGCTCACGCAAGGGTGAGTGGTGGCATGTTCATATGCAGATGCTGACCGTGCCGCCCCAGCCGCTCACCTGGACGCTGAGGAAAGAACAGTTCACCGGCCGGGAAATTTTTACCATGGGAGGCGATGAACGGTTTGTCCAGGCTGTACGTTTTGATGTCCCCCTGGAGAAACCGACATCTCCGTCTCCTCAGGATAAAAAAAGCGGTTTACGCCTGGTTAAATGACTGTCGTTAGGCGGCAATGCAGGGTGCAAAATCTCAAGGGCATCCATTGCCGGGTTGCGACCAGGCTGGCGGAAATTGTTGCCGATCATGAGGCAACGGTGCAAATTACAGGCAGCGACGGTCCGGTTGACTGCACCTCTATTCTTGATATTTTGAGCCTGGCGCTTGTCCATGGCAGCCGGGTCCGGTTTAAAGCCCAGGGCCCGGATGCTGACAAGGTCCTGGCTGCTGTAGAAACCTTACTCTCCCGTACCAATGACCCCTGACATGGATGAAAAGAAGGAAAACCTGCAGCAAACAGGTCGGGAGCAACTGACCCTGTACGGAATCAGTGGCTCGCCGGGTATTGTTGTAGGCAGAGTCGTCGTGCTCAATCGTCAGCCGGATCAATCTGCCTGGTATCAGCTGGATGCAGATCAGGTTGAGTCGGAGGTGGAACGTTTTCGTACGGCCATAACCCGGGCAGAGGAAGAACTGGTTGGCCTGCGCCGTCAATTTGAGGACGATCTTGCAGACACCCTTTCTATAATTGATTCCCACATCCTGATGGTCCGGGACAGGATGATTCTTAAACGCACCGTCAATCTGATCCGGGAAAAGAAGATCAACGCGGAATGGGCCTTGGCCCAGGCGCTTGGCCTGATAAAAAAGAAATTCGACCGTATAGCAGATGCCTATATCAAGGATCGGTTCGCAGATATAAAATATGTTGTTGACCGTATAACCGCCCAGCTCTCCGGTCACCGGCAGGAGTTGCTTGCAGGGGTGGCTGAGCAGGTTATCGTTGTCAGCGATGATTTTTCACCCGAAGATACCATCCGGATGCAATCGGAAAAGGTGCTTGGTTTTCTGACCGAAAAGGGAGGCATTACCTCACACACAGCCATTGTTGCCAGATCCCTGGGGTTGCCCGCTGTAGTGGGGATTGAAGACGTCACATCCATCTGCAAAACCGGTGATACCGTGATCCTGGACGGATTTTCAGGCCGCGTCTATCTGGCCCCGACCCGGGATCAGCAGCTGCAGTACCTGGAATACGACCGTCAGCACCGTGCCTTTTCCGATGATCTTGCCTGGTATATCCACCTGTCGTCGGAAACCGTTGACGGATTGCGGGTGCGGTTGTCGGCCAATATCGAAATGTTGGATGAGCTGCAGAGCGTCCAGAAATACGGGGCCGAGGGAATCGGCCTGTTCCGCTCCGAGTTTGATTATTTTCATAAAGGCCATATCCCGGATGAGGATACACTGTTTGCAAACTATCGGGAGCTGCTGGCAGGCCTTGCCCCGGATCCGGTAACCATTCGTACCCTGGATGTGGGGGGGGATAAATTTGCTGCCCTTCTGCCTGCAAGCGGCGTACGGCTTGGTCTTGAGCGAAATCCTGCCCTGGGTCTGCGCTCCATCCGCTTTTCCCTGCGCGAGCCGGCTCTGTTTATAACCCAGCTTCGGGCCATGCTTCGGGCATCATGTTACGGTCGACTGCGTATCCTGCTGCCCTTAATCTCCTCGCTCAGTGAACTTCAGCGGGTGCGGTCTATTCTGCACACAATAATGGAGGATTTGGATCGGGAAGGAATACCCTTTAATCCGGGTGTGGAGGTTGGTATCATGATTGAGGTGCCCAGTGCCGTTGTCATGGCCGATTCTCTGGCTGCAGAGGTGGATTTTTTCAGTATCGGCACCAATGACCTTATTCAATATTCACTGGCCATCGACCGGAGCAATGAGCATGTGGCACATATGTATGAACCCCTGCATCCGGCGGTGCTGCGCATGATTAGTCAGACCGTTGTGGCCGGCCATGACCAGGGTGTCGAGGTTTCCCTGTGTGGCGAGATGGCAGGTGATATAGTCACGGCCCCGGTCCTTCTTGGTCTTGGTCTGGATGAACTGTCCATGCGACCCTCGGCTATTCCCTACGTGAAACGATTACTGCGCCATTCCTGTTCCCGCCAGTTGACCGATCTGGGCAGCAAGGTGCTGAAATGCGGTGACGGTGGTGAGGTACGCAACCTGCTCACCAGTTACTTGCCAAGGTATTATCCGGAAGAATTTGGTGATCGATGAAGGAACGTGAACTTATAGAGCAGATACAGCGGTTGGTCGGTATCGACAGTGGTGAGCTGCTGCAGGGAATCGGTGACGACTGTGCCGTAATCAGTAAAACAGGGAATACGGTTTGGCTGCTCACCATGGATACCCTGCTGGAAGGGGTGCATTTTGATCGTAACCTGCACCCGCCGGAGCAATTGGCGGAAAAATCATTAGCTGTTAATGTAAGTGATATAGCTGCCATGGGAGGTAAACCACTTTTTGTTCTTCTTTCCCTTGGCCTGCCTCGTGGCTTTGAGGAGGCATGGTTTGCCCGTTTTTCATCGGGTTTGGCCAGCGCCCTTGCAGACTACGGATGCCTTCTCATCGGCGGTGATACAGTGGCAAGCCCTGGAGGCGTTGCCCTGACTTTGACCGTTATCGGTGAGGCACAGGCGTCTAAGGTCTTGTATCGCAGCAAGGCCCGTATAGGGGATAGCATATGGGTGAGCGGTCCCCTGGGATTGTCTGCTGCCGGTTTTGAGCTGCTGCGCACGGGCAGGGTAACACCACCGGAGCTGCAGCCCCTGCTTGATGCCCATCTGCGTCCCCGTGCCCGTACCGCTCTTGGGTTGCAGCTTGCCGGGAGCGGCCTGGTGCATTCAATGATGGATGTCTCGGATGGGTTGGCAACAGATCTTGCCCACCTGGCTAGGGCAAGCGGGGTCGGGGCGAGAATTTTTGCTGACAAACTGGTCCTTCATCCAGCCCTTAAACAGGCAGCAGAAATGCTTAAGAAAGACCCCTTGCACTGGATGCTGCAGGGGGGAGAGGATTATGAGCTATTATTTACAGCAGCAGCGGAAAACAGTGACCAACTTGTTCAAATTGCTGCCGGGAGTGGACTCTGTCTGTTTACGGTCGGCACAGTCGTCAGCGGTTCAGGGGTAACCCTGGTTGGGACGGACATGCACGAAAGCCCTGTCAGTTACCAGGGCTTTGATCATTTTTCAGATTAGATGAGGGTGGTGCAGTAAATCCTGACAACGGACTCTACAACATGGCAGGCTGGTTAATCCCAGTCGTTGGGGTCGGCATTTGGGGTGAGAAACCAGATAGCAGCAGGCTTGCACGACCAGACCTTGTCACCCTCTTCGACTACGCAGTCCTCGAAATTCCATCCGAATTTGCTGAGATGAACGGAAAGCTTTTCCTTGGTTTTCTCATAGAGTTCTCTGTCAAAACCTTCCATATCTGAGACGCAAATCATCTCTACCTGTTTTTTCATGGCATTCCTCCTGTTGTAGGAATTAAGTCGCATAATGCGACATTACAGAATAAATATAAAATATTTTGCCGTGCCTGTGTGCAACAAAAAAGTTGCATTATTTCGTGAGAAATGTGGTACATATAAGCT
>Ga0209344_10006052_pt1 | contig 10124 bp, 5 predicted proteins | sample Cruoilmetagenom6_FD_187293 | JGI IMG/M metagenome (GOLD analysis project Ga0209344, IMG submission 187293) | Oil polluted marine microbial communities from Coal Oil Point, Santa Barbara, California, USA - Santa Barbara Oil Seep Sample 6 (SPAdes)... | ecosystem: Environmental > Aquatic > Marine >...
CAGGGACATACGATAGGGCTCAAAAAAGGGCGTTTCCCCGTTCCGCCAAGCGAGAGTGAGCAGATCGAGCGACGACGGCGACCGTTCGACCGCCGACTCCAGCGCCAAGGTTCTGGACTGCGAGTCATTGGACATGACCGCCAACGTCATCTCGTCGACGACCATGAGTGATCCCCACCGCCGACGCACCGCTTCGATTTCCCGGGCGGCCTCCTCGAGTTTTCCCGCCGAATACAGCAGCCTGATGAGTTCGACATCGAGATCCGGATCCTCGGCCCCCGAACGGATACGCCGGATCACCTCGATCGCATCGGAAACCAGGCATCCTTCGGCAAGCTCGTCAACAAAACGGAGATCGAGCGGTTCGGTGACGGCCAAAGCCCGCAGGAGGCTCTGCCGCTCCTGCCACCTTTCGAGGGCCCCGAGCACCTCGAGTTCGACCTCTGCCGCTTCTCGGGAACCCGGCAAGGCGGCGTGCAGTCGGTGGAGTCCGTCCTCCGCCTCGCGGACCCACCCTCGCCCGAGGGCCTCATGAATCCACATCCGCTGAACCCGAACGTCATCGAGATGATGATCCACCAGGGTATCCAGAATGCGTTCGTGGTCCTCCTCCCGCCTCTCCCTGAGCGCGAGACCGCGTTCGAGCAGCAGCGATGTGGGCACATCGGCGGTCGATCGGAGATGTTCCCGTGCCCGCAGACGCGTCGTCTCGGGATCTTCACCAGTCGGCGCTGTCACCCAGAACCATGCAAACGCCAATCGAGGCCACGGGCTCTCGGGTTCGATCTCCATCGCCGCCTCGATGAACTCACGCCAGCGATCGAGATCGCGCCGATGCTCGCTGAGGGTCGCCGCCAGCAGGAGATCGGCCATGCTGGCGGTCTTCTCGAGCCGGTCGACGAGCCCACGCATCGCCGGTGGTTCCTCCACCTTGATCTCGGAGTCCGCCCATCTCCCGTCGGCCACATTCTCGTCGACCGGCAGCGTCCCCGCGTTTCCGGAGGTATCGTAGAAACTGACTCTGATCTCGGGGCGTCCCCGCGCCGCCATATCGGCCCGCAGCCGGTGGCGCCCTTCGTCGAGACGAACCCGATACCAAAGCACCTCGGCTTCGCGTTGACCGCAGAATCGCCGGCTGTCCGCCCATCGCCCATCGAGACTCAGGTCGAAGCCCCCGTTCGACTCGACCGCCATCCAACCGTCAAAGGCGATCTCGAGACCAATGGTCCACAGCGTGGTGAAAACGCCTCGTGGGCCGACCACATCGGGTGGTCCGATGATCCCGTCGAGGGTGGTTAGAGTGAGGCGAACCGGTTCCGTTGGATCCGTAAACAACGTATTGGGGGGAGGAAGCTCGCTATCCGGGGGGGCAACCCCGCGCTCGAGATCGAGGATGTCGAAGACACCAAAAGGCCCTGCGAGCTCGGCCGTGGCCAACGAACCGGAAGGCGGCCGTCCGTTGAGCCCGCTTTCGATCCGGGCCAGCAGGAAGCCGAGCTCGGGGTCGCGCTCATCGCCGGCAACGGTGAGGATCTCCTCGGGCTCCGGAAGATTGCCGATCTGGTTCAACCACCATCCGGCAGCCGCCACCGCATCGGCGCCGCCGGGATCCTCCGCGACCGTCGCGAGCGCTGCCCGGCGGGCGGTGGGCAGATCAAGATCGGCATCGGCGCGTTGCACCGCCCACCAGTCGGCCATCGCAGTGGTCGCGGAGAGAACCGCCCCGAGGAAGAGTACGGCGGCGAGATGACGGGGTCTCATGGCGTCTCCAGAGGCTGGCTCAGAATACGTTCGATCTCGAGCAGGAACTCTCGCAACTCGGGGGCTCGGTGGGCTTCGACGACTCCCGGGTTGAGATGGATATATCCGTTGACGCGATAACCCCGATCCTCGACCTCGATGGTCAGATTCAGAGATCCAAAATCGCTCTTCAGCGACACGGTGTCGGCTTGAATCGACGGAACCCGGCCGAGGGCCACCTCGAGGATCCACTCAATATCGGGACGAATCGCCACCACAAGAGGCCCGGAACGGTTTCCGGTGGGAACCACCCTTGTGGAGAGATCCATGGCGCCGGGATAGGTGGCGATGCCTCCGCGGCTCTCGAGCGCCGTGCGCGGCACCACCGCTTCGAGCTCAACGGCGGCGGGATCGCGCGACGGCACCAGACGATATTTCGGGTCCGCGGTGAGCTCGGCACCTGGGAACGAGCGCTGCATCCACATCGCGAAGGGCCGGGGATCCTTGCTCCCGGCAAACTGATGACGGAGCCGGTCCGCCGCCTCGCCGCTGGCCTCGACCCGCACCTCCAAAGGCACGAGTCCGTTCAGATCCTCGCCCAGACGATAGGTGGTCTGGGACAAGCCACCACCGACGGTGGGGGTGATTCGCGGCCGGCTGTCAAGGCCCTCCACCACCAGAACCGTCGCTCCCTGATCCATCCCGGGTGGCGGCAACATGGCGTGCCCCGAGGCCGTGCCGTCGAGCCAGAGATCATCATCCGGGAGGTAGGCGATGGCGTGGTTGAAGACCTCGAGCAATGCCATTTCACCGACGATGGGGCCCAGCTCGGCGGTCCGCACCATGACCATCCGCGCGGGGATGTCGATGGCCTCGAAAAGCGCCACCAACAACGCCGCCGTGTCCTTGCAGTCTCCGATTTTCTGATTAAGAACCCAGTCGGCCGAGAACGGCCGAAACCGATGCTCTCCGAACTCGAGTCCGACATATTTGATCTCGTTGGTCACATATGTGTAGATCCGTCGGATCCTCTCAATGCGGTCGTCGACTTCTGCGGTCAGACTCTCGGCGAGTTCTTCGATCTGCCGAGACGCGCGGACTCGAGGCGCCACGTGCCGCGCATACCAGATGCTGGCCTCACCCCAGTCGGGATGACTCGAATAGGCGAGAAACCGGCCGCTGGCAAAGGGTGGCGCCGGCGGTACGTCGGGCAAGATCGGATCCAAACCGCGCCAGGTCCAGACGAGCCGGACGACACCATCGGGATCCTCCCGCCGCTCCGGCTCACCCTCGAGATTGATGAGCTCCCACGACGGCAGCATGTCCTCAGGGCCCACCAATTCAACCTCAACGAGGACCGTCGGCACCGACCGGCCCAAAATGACGAGCCCGCCTTCATAGGGCCCGGTCTCGTTGCTTTCGATGGTCTCGGTTCTGACATAGGAAATCTCGAGTAGGTCACCATCCTCGAGCTCGGGAAAATCGAGCACCCGCAACCGGGTGTCGTAGTAGAGGTTGAACTCGGGTTCGGCGAGCCGGGGTGTGTCTCCCTGTTGCGCGCTCAACTCGGACCCGTCGCGTCTGAGAACCCGCGCCCTCAGGATGCGCAACCGTTGGCTTTCGGAGACATAGGGCAGGGTTCGGCGGTGGTAGATATCGGCTCGTTCTGCCGAGGTGATGAGTGTCACCTGCTGAACCCGTTCCTCGGTGAGTTGGGATGGCAGGAAATGGACTTCGACATGATCGAGCAGGGTCACGGCCGGATCACCCGGGGGTGCGGCATCGGCCATCCGCCAGAGCTCGTCCACCGGCCGCAGCCAGCTCAAATCCTCGGCCTCGCCGCTCAACAGCTCGACAAGACGTCTCGCCCGCCTGTCCTGCGGACGGAGAACCAGGACCTCACGACTCAGCTCGAGGGCACGGCCATCGTCCCCCGCCGCGTGCTCGACACGGGCCAACTCCATCATGAGCTCGATATCGGTAGGGGATCTCCCCAGACCTTCTTCGAGCCGATCCCGCGCCCCCTCGACATCACCGACGCCATTGAGAACACGGACCAGACGAAGCCTCAGCCTTTCATCATTGGGATCGATCTCGAGCCCATCGCTGAAGAGTTCGAGCAGGGCGTCGCCATCGTTGCATGTCTCGGCCAGACGTTCGCGGAGTTCGACCACCGCGAACGAGGCCGGAGTCGCGTTCTCGAGGGGGGCGAGGACCTCGCGAGCGAGATCGGTCCGCCTCGCGTCGACGGCGCGATGCGCAGCGGCAAGAACCACCGCCTCACAGGCCGGGTAGCGACGGGCGAGTTCCACCATCTCCCCGAGCAGCACGATGCCCCACATCTCGGAGTCGATATCGAGGGCTGTGGCCTTGGCGGCAGGCTCGTCGATCACCGGCTCGAGAATGGCCGCGGCCTCATCGAAGAGCCCCCGGTCGGCATACCAGGTCGCTAGTTCGATCCGGGCGACCACGAGCGATGGATCGGCCTCGATGGCGTCTCGAAGAAGCTCGAAGCCGACGGTCTGATCGCTGGTGATGAACCACTCGAGCAGTCGCGCCTCGGCCGGAGCCTCGGCCCGCGCCGCTCGGCAAACCGTTCGCGCCTCCCCGGCACCCACCGCCTGCGGACGGCGGAGGACCAGATAGGCCGCCAAAGCCACCTTGGCTTCATCGTGACGGTCTTCGACCGCAGCTCGAATCTCGCTTTCCAGGTCTCGAATCTCAGGAGGCTTGCGATCTTCGCCGGCAATGTTCACCGGTTTCGACGCGGTCTCCCTAATACCTTCGAGGGCCCGACCGTCGGGTTGTGTCAACCGAACCCTGAGCCACCAGTCGTCGCTCTCGCTCGCCACCGCCACCACGATGGTATTGGCGCCACGGCGCAGCCAGCCGCCGGCCGAGGCCTGGTCATCCGCGCGATCAAGGGGTCGCGGTGTCGTCAAAACCTCTCGCCCGTTGAGCCAGACCCGAGCAACCTCGGCCGCGCCGAGCCGCACCGCCACCGGCTGGGCACGGTCGGCCTCCACGGTCGTCGCCAGAAACACCAGCTGCCTTTGCGCCGGCCAGGCGAGACCCGAGAGCCGAACCCATCCCAACGGATCGGTACCGGTCGCCGCGCGCCACGCACCGCTCATCGGAAGATCTGCCAGATCGTCGAAATCGGCCAACTCGCCGATCGGGCTCGGTCCCTGAACCCACCACTCGGTGAGACCGCCCACGGTTCGGAAAAGCTCCCGTGCCGCAGCCGGACGCCCCGCCTCCGCAGCCAACCGGGCGCGCATCATGCGGAGTTCATCCGCCATGAGGGGATCGACCCGGCTCAACGCAGCGAGACGGTCGAGTCCTCTCTCGACCACGGCGGGATCGGGAACCGTGTCCCGCCGAAAAAAAGCAAAAACGAGGTGGTGGAAGTCGTCGGGTTGGAGACCACCTGCGGCCGCACGGTCCACGTGATCGAGGAGTCGCTGCTCGATCTCACTCGCGGCACCGGCGATGGTCGTGACGAGCACGACCATGAGTACGGCGGTCAAACGTCCAACCATGACCGATAGTGTGCAGCCATGGCTCCGGCGGGTACAGCAGGGATTCGTCAGTATGCGCACCGCGACAGTATCGCAGACTCGCGATACTCGTTTCTCGATACTGGATTCTTAATGGTCCGTTTGGGAGCAGTTGTGACGCCGGGCGCCGCGGTCAAGTCCTAGCGAGAAGGCGTCACTCGCTGATCGCAACCCGGTCCACCCGACGAATCGAACCACAGCGTGACGGAGAGGAACAGGACCATCGTCGCGATCTCATGAGCAGGCTGGAAGCCTGCTCCACAACAATGGACTGCGATGATTTGTGGAGCAGGCACCCTGCCTGCTCTTCAGTCTCCAACCGGTCGAGAGCGCGCAACAACGAAGTCGTTCGACCACCCTGCCTCCGTGCGATGGAATCTGGGTCTATTTGTCTGATCTGTAGATGTGCTGGCGCGATGGCTATCTGCGTCTATCTGCGCTATCTGCGGTTTCTCCGTGCGATGCATGCGATGGGTTGGATGGTATCTGTGTCTATCCGTGTGATCTGTGGGCATTGCGATGGTTGAGATGCTCCTCCCATCCAGTATCCAGCCATCCGTCGATAGCGATCGCGATAGCGATACCGATAGCGATGGGTTCTGCCGCTGCCTCTGCATCCCTGCGGAATCATCTGCGATGGGATGCGAGAAACGAGAAACGAGTGGCTGAGCTACCATCCCCTCATGACATCGACCCGAATCTCCACCATCACCTTCGACGCCGGCAACACGCTTCTCTACTGTGACCCTTCGCCGGCAGAGATCTACTCCGAGGTGCTCAGCCGCCACGGCCGGGAGGTCACGGCTGACGAGGTCAAACCCGTCTTTGCCGGCGCCTGGGCCGAGCTTCAAGCGAGAACACCGCCCGGGATCGATCGCTACAACTCTCAACCCGGTGGCGAGAAACAATGGTGGGGTGCATTTCTTCGCGAGGTTCTGGTCCGTCTCGAGCATGGCGCCGACTGGCGTCCCATTCTCGACGAACTCTACACCGCGTTTTCCAACCCCTCGGTGTGGAAGGCCTACCCGGAGACTCGCGCCACGCTCGAGGCCATCCACGATCGTGACCTCGAGATGGCGGTGATATCCAACTGGGATCGCAGGTTGCCGGGGATTCTCGATGGACTCGATCTCACCGGTTGGTTCAGGACCGTCACCGTCTCGGCGATCGAGAAGGTGGAGAAACCGGCCGCCGGGATCTTCCTTCGGACCCTCGAACGCCTCGGTGTCAGCCCCGCCGAGGCCCTCCATATCGGCGACTCACCGCTCGAGGACTACGAAGGCTCAAAGGCGGTTGGGATGACACCCATCCTCATCGACCGGCCGGGGATCTTCGCCGAGAACGGCTACCTGAGAATCGCCAGCCTCGATGAGGTCTTCAGTCTGCTGAGCTGAAGGGAAAGCGAAGCCAGAACCAGGCTAAGATAACCACCATGCTGCATGCCATCATCATGGCCGGTGGATCCGGCACGCGTTTCTGGCCGGCCTCGCGCCAACATCGACCAAAACAACTCCTGGCCCTGTCGTCCGATGTCCCCTTGCTGAGGGTCACCGTCGATCGGATCCTGCCGCTGGTCGGCGCCGAGCAGCTCTGGATCGTGACCACCGCCTCCACCGGCGAAGCCACCCGAGAGCTCCTCGACGATCTCTCCCCCGGCCAAATCCTGGCCGAACCCACCGGTCGGGATACCGCAGCCTGCGCGGCCTACGCTGCGAGGGCTGTGCTCCACAACGATCCCGATGCCGTATGCCTCGTGCTCCCGGCAGATCACGTCATCCTCGACGAGGATCGATTCCGATCGGCCATGTCCGCCGGCGCCGCCGCCGTCGCAGAAAACGGCGGCCTGTTGACCTTCGGCATCAAACCGACCCACGCGGAGACCGGCTATGGCTATCTCCGACTCGGCGGCGAAAGCTTCGAGGAGAGCGGATGGCCGGTCCACCACCTCGAACAATTTGTCGAAAAGCCCGACCTCGAGACGGCCTCCGGGTATCTCGCCGATGGCGGCTATCTCTGGAACTCGGGGATGTTCGCCTGGCGCGCAACCGATCTCCTGGCCGAGGTTCAACGACAATTACCGCTGCTCTTCGATGGTATCAGTGTCATCGGTGACGCCATTGATACACCCGCCGAAAGAGAGGTCCTCGAGACGGTCTATCCCCATCTCCCCCGGACCTCGGTGGACTTCGGGATCATGGAGTCGGCTCGCCAATGCTGGACCATGCCGGTGGATTTCGACTGGTCCGATGTCGGCTCGTGGCCGGCGCTGGCCGAGGTTCTGACCACCAACGACAACGGCAACACCTCCCGCGGCCGCACTGTCGATTTGGAATCTCGGAACAACATCCTCGTGGGTGATGGTGTCCTCATAGCCGCCATCGGCGTCGACGATCTCGTGGTCGTGGCGACCCCCGACGCGGTGCTGGTCATCCCGAAGTCCGAAGCCCAGAAAGTCAAGGGCGTGGTCGAGGCGCTGCGGGATCGCGGCTGGGACGACGTGCTGTAGGAGAATCGACTGACCACAGTCGATCTTGGATTTTTCTAGTCGTCGTCCTTCTTGGGCCTGAAACCGTACTGCTCGAGCTTGCGGTAGAGGGTCGAGCGACCGATTCCGAGCTGGCGGGCGACATCCGAGAGATTTCCACCGTGGCGTTTGAGTGCCTTTTCGATGGCCGCCTTCTCGAGTTCGTCGAGGCTCATGGCGACGGAGATCGGCGCCGACGACTCCGAACCCGGACCATCCACGCCCGCCCCGAGACCCGTTGGGAGATCTTCGATCCCGACGGCCGGCCCATCGGCGAGAAGCAGGGAACGATGAATGACGTTCTCGAGCTCGCGGACATTACCCGGCCAGGTGTGGTCCCTGAGCGCCTCCATGGCGCCCGGTTGGATTCCGGTTACGCCTGTGAGGGCATCGCGGGCATATTTCTCGATGAAGTGTTCGACCAACAGCGGGATGTCTTCCGATCGTTGACGAAGCGGCGGCAGCTCGATGGGAAAAACCACCAGCCGGTAGAAGAGGTCCTGGCGGAAACCGCCATTCGCGACCATGGACTCGAGATCGCGATTCGAAGCCGAGATCACCCGGACATCGAGGTTGATGGTTTTGGTCCCGCCGACCCGTTGGAGACAGCGCTCCTGGAGTACCCGGAGCAACCGGGCCTGCGCCGATGGCGACATCTCACCGATCTCATCGAGAAAGATGGTGCCTCCGGCCGCCTGCTCGAACTTCCCGGGGTGGGTCGCCAAAGCCCCGGTGAAGGCGCCTTTCTCGTGCCCAAAAAGCTCGGATTCCTGCAGCCCTTCAGGGATGGCGGCGCAGTTGACATCGATGAAGGGCCCGTCCGAACGCAGCGACCCATAGTGGATCGCCTTGGCGACGAGTTCCTTTCCGGTCCCGCTCTCGCCGGATACAAAGACCGTGATATCCGAGTTCGAGACTTTTTCGATCTGTTCGTAGACCCGGCGCATGGCGGAGGACGAACCGATGATGTTCTTCAGGTGGAACTGATCGCCGAGCTCCGACTTGAGGCGCACGACCTCTTCGGTCAGGCTGGCGTGGGACAGGGCTCGCTGGAGTGTGGTCTTGAGGCGCTCGGAATCGATGGGTTTGACGAGATAGTCGTATGCTCCGAGCTTGGTCACCTCCACCGCCCGGCTCACTTCGTTGACGGCGGTGAGAATGATCACCGGCAGGGTTGGATGGCGGCGCTTGAGTTCCTTGAGAACGGCAATGCCGTCGACATCGGGCATCATCAGATCGAGGAGCACGGCTCCCGGCATGGGATCGGCGCACGCGAGGACCTCAGCTCCCCCCGAAAAGGTCTCGACATCGTATCCTGACGTCGAGACGATGACATTGAGCAACTCACGAATTGCCGGCTCGTCGTCGACCACCCACACCACCGAAGTTCTTACCATCGTTCTAACAGTCTAACGCGGACTGCAGCCGATGAAGCCCGATAGCCACACGGTCAACGACTCGAGGGGAAAAGGCTCCTGACGGATTCCCATCTCCACCTTCGAAGCTTCAGCAAGGGCGGCCGTCAGCTCGGCGTCGGTGTACCTGCCGGCGCCGGAGAACAGCGCGCCAAGGGAGAATGGCGTCGGCGGTTTACCTCCCGGTCTCATCATCGGGGAAGGCGCATCGCTCTTGAACCGGGCAAGAAGATCGGGGCCGATGTCGGTCTTAAACCGTTGCGAATACCAACCCCTGCGAGCGGTTTGCTTGGGTTCCATTTCCCTCTCGAGACCGGCGGCGGCGACCGCGCGGCGCAGATAGAGCAACTGGAGCTGGAGATTGGTCACCTGGCCGAAGAGGGTCGGTCCGAAACGACCTGCCTCGAGGCGCTGGCCCTGCCAGTCGTTGACCGGCGAACCCGAATCCGCTGCCGCCACGAGATCGAGCAGGGGTTCGAGCTCCCGGTTGAGGACCGCATCGCGCACCACTTCGAGGGATCGCTCTCGGGGAAAGGTGAGTCGCCGAACGAGTTCCTCGTCGACCTCACCATCGCCGGCAGCGCCGGCGAGCTTTCCAACCTCAGCCACGAGCAGACGCGGGGCGAAACCGAGGCGTTCGAGCAACAACCGGGTCGCCCCCCGATTGAAAACCACACTGCCGGCGGCCCTGAGAAGAACGGCCTCCAGGACCTTCCACTGCTCCTTCGAGAGGACCGCATCCTCCCACGGTTTCGGCGGTGGGGGCACGGGAATCCACTCGAAGCTCCCGGTTTTCTGCACCGCATCAACCAGCTCCCCGGTGGGTTTTCGGCCGCACCAAGCGCCCATCACCAGAGCCATTCCATCCGGCGGACCCTCATCGAG
>Ga0209344_10006053_pt1 | contig 10124 bp, 9 predicted proteins | sample Cruoilmetagenom6_FD_187293 | JGI IMG/M metagenome (GOLD analysis project Ga0209344, IMG submission 187293) | Oil polluted marine microbial communities from Coal Oil Point, Santa Barbara, California, USA - Santa Barbara Oil Seep Sample 6 (SPAdes)... | ecosystem: Environmental > Aquatic > Marine >...
GAATTATTTGTTGAAGGAGATCTTGAGGAAGAGGAAGCGGAAGAAGAAGAATAAATATTGTCATTGAAAATAAAAAAAAAGATCCGTAATCTACTTCTGGTTACGGATCTTCTTATTTAAGAAGTTTTGCTCTTAGGGTAGTAATTGGCCAGTATATATCTGATTATCGACCGCCATGAATACCCGATCACTCATAGTAACTGTAAACGCCGTTGCCGGTTGATCAATAATGCCATCCATCGGCCTGAACTGCTCCTGGAACTCCAGTTGGGTGCTGAAGCGATAGAGTGCCTGCTCAACGGAATCCAGAAAATATACAGCCATTCCCGGTGATCCTTTGATCGTGAAGGAATCAAAATTTGCCCCTGTGAAGAAAGGTCCGGATTCGGTCCCAGGCCGGGTGTCCGAAAATTCAAATGGGGTAGTGCAGAGCGGGTCCGCATCTGCCCGTTCGGTCACACACTTGGTGACATAACCATCACTATGGAGAATAAATAACTCACTGCCGTTCGTAACAAGTTCGATGGCGTCAGCCATCTCCGGAGAATCTATTGCACCAAAATATTCAGAACCTTCGTGATAGTTCTGGCTCTGATATTCGATCCAGATCGCTCTTTTTTCCGGATCCAGGATATAGAGATTGTAGGGTGTGCTGCTGGACATCGTGATTGCTCTGGCAGGTCCTCGACCCAGTGTATAAGACACATCCTCAAAGATCACTGGCGTTTCCGTCAGATCTGCATAACAGAAGATCATCGTGTGGTTTTCATCAATACCCAGTATGGTCGCCTGGTCTTCCTGAGAAGTAGGCAAGGCCACAATATCTACTAACGGGCCAACTGTTATATGACCATCAATTGGGCCGCAGCTGAAATCATCTATGATCTTGTATCCGTCCGGATTAGATTGGGCCCAAATTACCGTGCCGTAATCTGCATTCAACATATATAGATCGTTCCAGGCGGTCACGACTATCTTGGAAATTGTCACATCCGCACCCAAACCGCGGCTGAAAAGAGGCTGATAGTTCAATCGTGTGACCCGGTCCAATGTGTCCAGTTCATGGCGCAGAGTGGAAAATAGTTCTTCCACTTCATCAGTTTGCTGATAACTTCTTGCGGCCGATATCTGATCCATCGCATCAGATATGTTTTGATAATACTCAGGCGAGTCTATTTGAGTTTGCGCCAAGCTTAACAGGGTTTTGGCTTGAGATAAATGATCATCGTAAAGCTGGTTCCTACCACGCTTGATATAGAATACGCTGCCAAATACCACCATCACAACCGGGACCAGGATCGCTATCATGCTAAGACTCCAGGATGGAAGATCCAGGATCTGGTCATCAGGGAGCATTTTGCTTATCAAACCCAGGAATGAATGCCATCCTTTCCGCATCGTCTCTCTTACGGATCCACCTGCACTGCTAAGAGTCGACCAGGCTTTTGATTCTTGAATATCATTTAAAGCTGGACCGATCTCTGCTGCTACCTGGGACGCCAATCCTGGCTTTTTATCTTCGTTACGACGTGGGCTGACAAATTCCTCTTTTTTAGGAGTCTTCTCTTTCTCTCTGATCTCGGGTTGAGGAATCGGAACTTCTGTATCTTCAGAAATCTGGATTGGAGATTCAACACGTTCTGGCTCATCTTCAATAACTTCTGTAACCGCACCACCCTGATCTAATTCAGTCATCTCCAGGGCTCCAACGCCCAACCCCCAATTGGGCTCGATAACTTTGACTTCGCCTTCACCATCAACTGGGAAGAACAAAACAGCTTCAAGATCTTCATCCAGCTTATGCAGCAATCTCTGGACAATGGCGCTGTGTTTCATGCGGGTTAAGTTCTTAAGTAGATTATCAGTCCAATGTTGCGGTGTCTTCGGGGTCAGGATCAGAAGTTGATTGGGTTGTAAATGAATCTGGTGATATCTCACTTTATATGCTTTGGCCAGACCCAACCCGGAACCTGACAGATCGGGATCATGTAAATCTTCAACATCTTCCCCGGTGATCTTGTATATATAAGACGGGCCACATTGAGCATATAGAACCCGGTCTTCCCGGAGAACGATCTGAGTCAGATATCCCGTAGCTTTCAGACCTTTTGTAGCTGCCCGATAGTTCCGATCCAGCAAGTATTTATTTAACACATCTGTGACATTGCGCAGAGCAGAGGTCGTCGATCCATCAGTCTGATAATAAACCTCAGCCAATTTCGTAAGAAGCTGATCCGTCGCAGTATCAGAGAGCGGCGCATTACCTTCCAAATGCAAATGAAGTACTAACCTTTCCTGAGCCCTCCTTCTAGGGGAGCGCCTGGGAGGTTTTGTAATCAACAATCCCGGTAGGACCGAGACCATTTTTTCCATTTGCCGCATAATGGGCAGGATGTTGAGATTGAATCTGGTTGCCATATTCATCTTCCGATTTAGTCGTTTTGCTGCCTTTATTATACTGGTAAAATGGGGTTCGAAGCCACTCACCATTCCAGAGGACTGCATGACCATCGAACTGATCCATTCCACAGATGAATTTCTCAATCTTAAAAAGGATTGGAATGCATTATTATCTCAAAGTGCAAGTCATGTGCCGTTCTTGAGACACGAATTTCAGGCAGCCTGGTGGCGTAACCTTGGTGGTGGAGAATGGGATGAGGGAGACCTCGCTATTCTAGTACAACGGGATTCGGATCAAAATATCACCGGCATCGCCCCACTTTTTATTTCAAATCAGAAATTACAATTTATCGGAAGTTTCGAAATCTCCGATTATCTGGATCTGATCATCCCAGCAGATGACCTTTCCGTATTCATCGATGAGATCATGGATTTTTTATCTTCAGATAAAGCTCCACCCTGGAACTCTTTGGATCTTAATAATCTTCCAGAGTACTCCCCGACCATACCTTTGTTGGAAAAAGCAGCTCAAGGCGCGGGTTTCCAAACAAAATTAGAAATCATCCAGCCTGCGCCAGCAGTTACCTTACCATTAAGTTGGCAGGCTTATCTGGATACACTCAAGGACCGCTACCAACAGGAAATATCCCGGAAGATCAGAAACGCAGAATCTTATTTTTTACCGGTGGATTGGTATATAGTCAATGAGGAACACGATCTAGATCAGGAAATTGATGATTTTCTATACCTGATGGCAAATAATCTGGAAAAAGATAAATTTTTGACAGATCGAATGAAGAAACAGATCAAAGAAATTTCCCGGGAAGCTTATCAAGAAGGCTGGCTGCAGCTGACTTTCCTGGTTGTAGGAAATAAGAAAGCTGCCGGTTATCTGAATTTTGATTTTGATGAAAAGATCTGGATCTATAATTCCGGGATCAATACTGTGTTCGAAAACATTTCTCCCGGTTGGGTTCTCCTGAGCAAAATCATTCAATGGTCAATCGACCATGGCAAAACCGAATTGGATTTCATGCGGGGAGATGAACCCTACAAATACCAATTTGGGGGAATCGATCAAAATGTCCTTCATCTGCAAATAAGTAGATAAAAAACATCACTATTTGGAAAAATATCTAGAAAGGAAAAATCTTTTTCTTGGGCGGAGAGTTAGACCAGGTCCCCGGTATCTTTGTGCCGCATTCTGGACAACAACCTTCCGGAGTGATGTGATATTCCTGAATAGAAAAGCCTCGTCTCTTGATTAACATAACCTGACACTGGTGGCAGTAAGTGTGTTCGAATTTTCCCAGACTGCCAGGCATATTCCCACCATAAACATATTGAAGCCCTTCTTCATAACCTATTTCAACCGCCTTAATGATCTGCTGATGAGATGTCCTCGGTTTATCCAGCATTTTATAATCAGGGCGGAATGCCGTAACATGCCAGGGGATTTCCGGAGAAACGGAATGGATGAAGGCGGCCATTTCCTGCAATTCTGATTCAGAATCGTTAAAACCAGGAACCAATAAGGTTACAATTTCCACCCACAACCCAATTTTCTTGGCGTAACGAATGCTGTCCAATACAGGCTGCAATCCGCCGCCCAAATCCCGGTAGTGCTCTGCCTGCATGGTTTTCAAATCAACTTTGAAACCTTGCAGGTTCGACCCCAGGAAATCCAACACTTCCTTTGTGGCAAATCCATTTGAGATATAGACTTGCTTTAAACCCGCTTTCCCCGCCAACTCAAAGATATCCCTGGCCCATTCGGATGTGATCAGGGGCTCATTATAAGAGGACGCCACCACTTCAGCGCCACTTTGAATTCCATACTCAACGAGAGCTTCTGGCGATATCTCTCTGAGATAGTCCGCCAGATGCGCAGTACCCTCTTCTCTCAAAGCTTGAGAAGTTAGCCAATTCTGGCAATAACCACATTTTAAATTACATCCCAGCATCCCGAAGGTCAGTGCGTTCGTACCAGCCAGAAAATGATAAAAGGGCTTCTTTTCTATCGGATCAACTTGCAATGAGGATACATATCCCCAGGGGACCATTAATCGTCCATCTTGATTAAAACGGATCTTGCAGACACCTCTTTGGCCAGGATTGATCTTGCATTGATGGGCACAAGCAATGCAGCGAATTGATTGATCATCTAGGATTTCAACCAGTTCACTGGTGGTCACCATACGATCGAGAATATCTTCCAGGCTCATATCTAATTTCTCCCGGCATTCAAAATTCAATGCCAAAACCTATCTAATCTCATTATAATCTGATAATGATCACTATTGTTCTCCAGGCAGGTGGCGAATCGACCCGGATGGGTAAGGATAAAGCTTTCATTCCCTTTTTAGGTATTCCTCTAATAGAGCGGTTGATCGACCGGTTTAATCAGCTCAATACTGAAATCGTGATAATTTCAAATGACCTTCCAGCTTACCAGGGTTTAGGTTTGCCGGTATTTGAGGATGTGAGGCCGGGCCGGGGCGCTTTGGGAGGTTTATTGACCGCGTTGTCTGTGGCCAACACCCCTTTGATAGGACTGATCGCAGTGGATATGCCCTTTGCCAGCCCGCAATTATTCAGATATATGGCTGAAAGAATGAAAGAAACGAGTTGGGATGGGATGATTCCCAGCACGCCTAATGGCATTGAACCTCTCCACGCAATTTATCGGAGAGAAAGCTGCTTACCCTTAGTGGAACAAGCCATTGACCGGGACCTGTGGCGGATGAAAGCCTGGCATGAATTTGCCAATCTCAAAATCCTTGAACCGGAAGAGACCATGGAAATCACCGGCTCCAAGCACACGTTCTTGAATCTAAATACACCTGAAGATTACAGCGCAGCTGAAGAAATTGCCAGGAATTTAGGATTAGGGTAATTCACAGAACAGAATCATTTCCAGGGTTGTGAAACTAGCGTCTGCCCTAACCAAACAGCTGACAAACCCAAAACCAGGTGCAATCCAATATTGATGTAGGAAAGCAAATTCTCACCATCCCTGAAGAGAGTGACAGTATCACTGCCAAAAGTAGAAAAGGTTGTAAAAGCTCCCAGCAGTCCTATAAAGATGAATGATCTAGCTTCGGCGGTTATTACTCCTCGAACTTCAGCCACCTGGGATAAAGCTCCGATCAGAAGACAACCCAAGAGGTTAACCACCAGGGTTCCATAAGGAAAGTCCACGCTTTTTGACCAATTCTGAATAAATCCGCTGACGGAATATCTTAACAAAGCCCCCGTAAATCCACCCAACCCAATTAATAAAAGGTTCTGCATAATTCTGATTCTCCTAGTGAGAAAATCTAGGAGTCATCAGCTTTATTGCGGTTATCGGTGGACTCCATCACCATTTATCAGCCCACATTTTATCATAGCTCTTAAATTGGCTATTGCCATTATTGAGAATTAGGGCAATCCACCATTTTGCACCTTGCTATTTTATTGCTGATGTATTAAAGTAAACAAAATCCTTTACCGGTAGGTGACATTATGACATATCATGATATTAGTATTGAATATGGCGCTCAGATCCTGAACAAATTCATTCCCGAAGGAAAGGGAAGAATCCAGGTTATCGATTCGCCTGATGTAAAATCAGAAATTACAGATCTGGAAAAAGATCTGGTATATGCACTGGAAAACACAATCCAGTCATCCTCTCTAAAAGAATTGGTTGCTGCCCACTACCCCGAATCTGGAAAAAAGGTGTTGTTGATCGCCGATGATAACACCCGGCCCAACCGTCATACACGGATCCTATATCCTTTCCTCTTACCCTATCTGATCGATATTTGTGGCGTAAGAAAAGAGGATCTGGGCATCCTGATTGCCAGCGGAACCCATCGTCCACCTACTGAAACCGAGATAAAAGAGACGATTCTGGGGGATGAGATCTACGATGAATATAAAGACCAGATCCTGATCCATAACGATAAGGATAACCTGGTGGATCTTGGGCTATCAAGCAGTGAAACACCGATCACCATAAACAAAGATGCAATCGATGCCTGTTTGTTGATACCCGTCACTGACTCTGAATATCACTATTTTGCCGGTGTGGCCGGAACAGTAAAACAATTATTTCCTGGTGTAGCTGGCAGAGTGACAACCAATACCAACCACACTCGTATGTTTGATAAAAAAACAGGATTCAAGGAAGTTTGTCGACTTGGAAATACTGAAGGCAATCCAGTGATCACAGATATGAAAGAAATGGCAGAAAAAGTCCAGGAGCACACACCTGTATTTTGCATAGACGCCATAATGGATCACGGAGAGATCACCAAGATCAATGCGGGAAATATCATCGCCCTTCACAATCTGGCGAATAAGCTTTTGCATCAGCGGCGAGTGATACATGTTGACCAACCAGCTGACCTTGTAATCGTCACCGTCGGAATATTGGGACTAAACCTCTATCAGGCTGGTAAAGGCACCCATGCTGCCTGGAATGCCGCCAAAAAACCAGGAGGGACTGTATTACTGCTCGCACCCTGCCAGAATGGTGTCGGAACTGTTGGATATAAGGAAACCATGGAAGCCGTTCGAGGAATGGAACTGGATACTGCACTGCAGTGGGTGATCGATAATACCTGCAGTAAAGAAACTTTCCGAATCGGCAATCAAAAACCAGTCGACACCTTACGTATGCTTATGGCACTGGGAGAAAACCAGATCAAGATCCTCAGCGAGATGGACCCGGAGGAATTAATCCAGACTTATCGTATTGCCGCCATCCCGGATCTGGGATCTCCGGAGGAAAGTTTGAGGGGCTATGTCTCTCAGTATCTTGATGAAAAACCGGATGCATTGGTCTACATTTTAAGGGATTCTGGATTATATATTGTTCCTGATAATGAGGACTGATAAAACGACTGAACCCAAAAACACCTTTATATGTAGATATCAGCCGAATAGCCCTTTGTTCATTTACTAAAACGGTTTTTATTGAGAATATAGCGAGTCAATTTCAACTCCACAAAAGCAAAAAAGGGACAAAATCAAATTGATTTCGTCCCTTTTTTATTAGTAATATTTTCTTTCTTACTCGAAGATCACTTCCGGAAATCCTAACTCCCTGAATAAGCCTCCCAGGTAACTTTCTGCGTTTTGGGCAGCTAACTCCAGGATGCCGTCTTTCAAGGCGCTTTCTTCGATCTCCTGCTCAGCTGCCAACCTGGCTTTTGATTCCAGATCCACCTCGCCGTGAGTGAATAATCCAGTATCCCGGTCATATATGTAGGATTGTTCATTATCAACTGCTACCACAAAGATTTCTGGAGCAGGAAGTTGTACGTATAGAACCCCACCCCTGACTTCAAGCCCTTCCGGATCCAGTTTGTTCAGGTCGATCCCGGCGATAACTTCACCGTGGGCAACAAGTATTAAACGATCTCCAACCAACCATTTAAATAAACCTTGACGTGTTTCCGCTGTAATAATCTTTTCCAGGCTGAATTTGATGGTTTCCAGGCGGGCCAAACTTCGTATTTCGTGAACGATGGTTACTGGATCAGGGAGGATAGTGGGCGTAGGATGGAGAACCACTGATATTTGGGTTGATAGACTATCTGTCATTTCCCTGACCGGTGATAATTGGCTTGAGATCGAGTTTTGAACAGAATTAACCAAATAGATCCCTGCTCCAATCAAAATAAGCAGAAATACTATCTGAATGATCCAACCCCATTTCTTCATATTAACTCCTCCCTTCCAATAGTTACCTTCCCTATCTGGGTAAACCCATCAAGGGCACCTTCGTTACCAATCACCTCTTCTATTCTTCATGGGACATTTTATCCTGCCAAAGCAATAAGGTTTCCAATGCCCCTTCCGCCTGATCAGATTGAACAAAAAGATGATCATGATAATAGGCAGAGACCACGTTCACTGAAAAACCCTGGGCAGCCAACACTTCTGTGATCCTGGCTAAAAAACCTACTGCTGTCAGACTGGAATGCACATTCAAGGTAATTCTTTTGAATATCAGATCATAATGGAGGTCATTCAGATCAGCGAGATGTTTCCCGATGATCACCGTTATTCCTTCCCGTTCAACATAATATCCCTGGCATAAAACAAAATACTCTTCCGCCTGGGCTGGCGGGAGGCTGCAGAATACAAGGTCATCATCTTCCAGGATAGGCTGCATATTCTTGATCAGGTAATCCAGGTCGCTCTCACCAGAATGTTCACTCATTATTACCTCAACGGTAGGATCAGGCTAAGTAAGCCTCTAATATGAATTTATGAATAGCCTCGGTTATATCAACTAATTTATCACAATTAACTATGGCTGGTTTATCCTTGGGGGTGTGAGTTATCTTCTGGCTGTCGATATTCTCTAAGAACCACCGGGAAGTTACCGCAATTGCTGGAACATCTTGTTGAAGGAAAATGCTGTGATCTCCCTGGTACCAAGGTCCTCCTTCTTCAATATCTTCCATGGAATCAAGCACCTCGTCAAGAATCCTTTTTGCTCCTTCCCCCAAATTGAAAGGTGAAACTGCAGATGGTCCCTTATGGAAACCAGCTCCATCAATATTAATATTTACCAGGATCTCCCCAAATCGCCCTTGATTTTGTTCCAGGTAGATCATCTGACCAGAAGCTGCGTAATAATCTTCACCGTTAAATGGCAGCAGTTCGATAGTAATATCCCCCTGGTAGTCCGCCAACCTTTCTGCCAGCAGTAGAAGGACTATCACGCCAGTAGCATTATCTATAGCTCCAGGAGAATTGAGTTTAGCATCGATATGAGCAGATATCACAATTCTCTGATCGCTGGCTTTCCCTTTTCGGGCAACCAGGTTAACACCTTCTTGCGGAGTACGCCGGGCTCTGGAATTAAGTGTTCCGGTATTCCCAACAAGGGGGAGCAAATTTTTCCCCTCATCCTCAGTAAGATAAACTGACGGAATCTGGAAATCTCCGTCCTCGATCAAGGGGAAGGGGTATACTCCCCCAGCTAAAGATGCATTTCGACTGGTAGCTCCTAATATCGCTCCAGGTTGCTTCTTTTCCAATAGTTGAATAATCCTTTGATGTTCTTCTGGATTATAAAAAACAAAGTTTTTAGGCATCAGCTGTTCTCTGGTCAAATCACCATAAAGCAGCAGTAATTTTCCAGCGGTGTCTATCTGTTCCAGTTCTTTTATACATCCAGCCGCAAGTAAGGTGGCTTCTAGTGAGCATCCGGTTGAATAAGGGCTGGGAAATACTGGAAAGAAATTTTCTCCAATCTGTAAATCCGCACCCCCATCCTGCCAATCCATTGCCTGGAACGGTGTAGATTCAACATTCCATCCAAAGTCTTCCACAACTTTCTGGAAAAACCCATTTGCCTGGCGATTTCCATCGCTTCCCACAGGTCTTTCCTTGATCTCCTCACATAATTTCTTCAAATATACTTCGCAGTTATGCGTCATCTATACCATCTCTCCCATAAACGGCCGTCATCGAAGTAATTATAGCTAAGATTAGCGATCTACAGTCAGGCAAAAACCAGCTCCATCACCAAACTTGACAAATTGGTTTTCATTTGCTATACTTACTTTGTATTGCAAAGTACTTTTTACATCAGAGATATTTTGGAGACTAGTATGAACGAAAAAATGAGTTTAAAGGAACTGGAAAGAAATATGTACCGGGATTCCATCCAGGATGGCATTCTCGATATTCAAATTGGATGTATGTTGTTGATGTTT
>Ga0209344_10006055_pt1 | contig 10122 bp, 7 predicted proteins | sample Cruoilmetagenom6_FD_187293 | JGI IMG/M metagenome (GOLD analysis project Ga0209344, IMG submission 187293) | Oil polluted marine microbial communities from Coal Oil Point, Santa Barbara, California, USA - Santa Barbara Oil Seep Sample 6 (SPAdes)... | ecosystem: Environmental > Aquatic > Marine >...
TATTTCACCGTCATCATAAATTATTGACGTATTGAATCCCTGGCAGCCCTTTACAATTTCAATTTCGCGTTTAATTCGTTCAATATCTTGATCAGGCTTTATTACTTTCAGTATGACAGTCCCATGCTCAGGGTGCTGAGCCGTAAAAACATATTTCTGTCCAGCAATATGATGCAATTCTATAGCTTTCAGCCCCTGCTCACTAAAACAACGTGCAATTCTATCGGAGGGTCTCATAACGTCCTACCCATTCATTAAACATCCATGAAATATGATTCTTGGGGAGTGCTTGCTTTTCAGCCTTGTGAATTTCGACAATCCCGTTGCCGTTAAGTCTATACAAACCAATTCCGTTAGTTCTAAAACGGTTAAGTGTAGTTTCTTTTGGTTGTTTTACAGCTGAAAGGGCATATGATTCTGATGAAAACCACTTGTTAGCATGAGCTTGGTTCAATAGAGAATCCCACTGATTCAATTTTGCTTCGACAGTAACTATACTTTTAAGAAAATAAGTATCTCGCAGCGATTTAGCTACCCACCTTTCACCTTTTCTATCTATTAAGCCAGCATCAAAAAGTTTTTCAATTGCCTGCAAGATAGTTTTGTAGCTAAAGTTAGTTTTATCAACAATCTGATTTGCATTAACTCCACGCAAAGTTCGAATATTTTGAAAAACTTTTAAATCATTAACATTAATATTGTTACGACTTGGCCTCCATTGATCGATAGCTTTGGGATTATATTCAGCTATTACTATATCTGGATATGCTTGCTCCACTAATGGCTCAATAAATATTGATACTCTATTTTGTTTATTTTTATATGAGTCAACAAATCGTTCTATGAACTGATGTACCATTTCTAATTCGGGTCCAACAGTTGGTTTTCGAAATTTTAGGCCGATATCCTTCGACGCAGTATCAATTAAAGCTACGTTTGACACTTTTACATTCTCCAATAGTTTCACCTAACATACTCTTTTGATGCTGCCTATAATAGTTACAAATTAGTTTTTTAATTTTTCGGCTAAATCCTCAGCTTTTAGATGAGTATACCGTTTCAACATAGCTAGGTCCTTATGTCCGGTTATAGATGATACTTCCATAAGGTTAAATCCTTTTTCAAAAAAACGGCTGGTTGCTTCATGCCTTAGGTCATGAAATCTTAGACTCTCAATATGTGCTCGACGACAGCAACGATCAAACGCGGTAGTTATTGAATCCGCTTTGATCGAGAAAACTCGCCCATTTATATTACGCGGGATACTTTCCAGGATTTTTAGGGCTACTGGTGAAAGGGGCACCGTCCTATTTTCACCATTTTTTGTGTCCAGAAGCTTAGCGGTTCTTTTTAGTTTATTAATGTTTTCCCATCTTAGCTCGACAATTTCACCACGACGCATTGCTGTTTCAATTGCGAATGAAATAATGGCTGAGAGTTCACCACCATATTCTTTAGCAGCTAATAATAGTCGTTCCTCCTCATTCCCTTCTAAGCGCCTTTCTCTGCCTCGTTTGGGTTGAGGGGGTACAGTGATCATGTCGATAGGATTTCCATGAGGGAGATAGATACCCCATTCCTTGGATGCAACTACAAGAATACGTCTAATACACAGTAGATCTTTTCTGACGGTTTCATGCTTAACTTTTTTTAATCGTGTATCACGATATTCAGCCAAGATTTCGGGGGTCAATTGAATAGCCATATAGTCACCTATATGGTTACAAATGCCTCGGATCATTGAATCCATTTTTATTGCTGACTTTTTGGAAGGTAAAACTTCAGAACAGTAGCGATCTGCTAGTTGTTGGAATGTAGTGTTTTCCGCACGTGAGCTTGAAATAAAAACCTTGTTGTCCATTTGGACTTCAACTTGAGTCGCCCATCTCTGTGCATTTGCCTTATTTCGAAACGTCTTTGTTTGTACTGGATAACCTTTTTTGCGGATCTTCGCTTGCCACTGTCCATCGCCGCGTTTTGTATAAGTCGCCATAATTTTAAATCATCCTTTATCATGCACATATCACATAAGCAGTGTCCCAAAAGTGTCCCAAATGCCTAAAATCTTGGTTACCCTTTCACATAACAATAATCTAAGTGATTGAATAAATAAAGGATTAATGGTGTCCCCGATGCGATTCGAACGCATGACCTTCCCCTTAGGAGGGGGACGCTCTATCCATCTGAGCTACAGGGACATTGCCGGAAATTATAACAGTCAAGCGAATGGGCTTCACTTCGAAACAAACCCAATCGGCGGTTGAGCGGCAATTGTACAAACAAAAAAGCCGTCACATTGTGACGGCTCTGATTTGCTTTAAACGCTATTAGTTAACTAAACAGCCAACTTTGCTTTACGGCGTAAACCCAAGAATCCAAGTAATGCAGGCGCAAACATTAAAGCCGCAGCAGGAATTGGAACTTCAGATACAGAACTCAATTGTATAGCTGCACCACCGGCACCAAAGGGGGACAGTAGTGTTGAGCCTGAGATTTGGTATGAACCCGCACCTAGTAATACTGCAAGTGAAGAAAAATTAGTATCGGCAAAAGCCGCATCAAAATCAGAATTATAAAACCCATTTGTTGGCGTAGATGTATTCCAAGTTGTCACGCCGTCAGTAAATGAAAATTGATCCCCTGAGTTATAGGCATCTGTAACAGATAATTTTGCCGAATTAGTGAGCGTAAAACTAAATGTCTCACTCCAAGATGATCCTACACCACCAAAAGTAAATGTACTCCAGCCACCATCAACCGAGAGAGAGGCCGCATTTGCATTCATCGCAAATAGCAAAGCAAAAATTGTAAATAATATTTTCTTCATGTCTATCTCCAATGTGAATGTAACCCAGCCCTGATACATCCATTGCACAGCTGTCGGCTTTCCGTCCCTGATTCACACCAGGTTTGGCAGTTATAAAAATGTTACGTTCATCACAAAAATCTACCCATTTTAAACAGATGTCAACCTGTACTTTGGTACTAATTTCTACAAAAAAGGAGTTTCCAAACAGAGTTTATGTGAGGGGGACGCTCTATCCATCTGAGCTACAGGGACATTGCCGGAAATTATAACAGGGCTGTTTTCAACAGACGAATACATAACCCTCTGAACGGATGCGGACCGGCCGCCAATAAAAAAAGCCCCTCAACGGGGGCTTTGAAATTTCATTTAAAACTCCAGGCATATCTTACCAAAGTGCTGATTTGTCTCCTGGTATTCAAAAGCCTGCACGATGTCTTGCAAAGCAAATACCCTATCAACAATAGGTTTTATCTGATTGACTTCAATGGCCTTGATCATTTCCTGTTGCTGCACTCTGCTGCCGACAAGCACACCCTGGAGCCTGGCCTGTTTTACAAATGCCTTCACGATGTTTATATCGCAGCTCTGTCCCGACAGGATACCGATTAATGAGATTTGACCGGCTACGCGGATGGCATTCAGTGACTGCTCCAATGTTTCAGCCCCACCAATGTCAAAGACGTGGTCAACACCTTTACCATCATTGAGCTCTCGGGAACATCGGCCGCAATTATAACAGCCGAGGTCATGGCTATGAATATAAGTTTGGGATTAGCCGGTGGATGAACGGCTCATGGGAGCGTTAATAGTGCAGACCTCTTTTCAATCTCGTTGGGTTTTACCCCGTTTTTTAGCTAGGTGTAATTTGGCGACTTGCGACCCAAAGCGAATTTAATGGAAACACTGGTGCAAGAACGTTTGCTACTATCTTACCTTTCAAACTTTAGACGGGCCTATTGACCCTATGATAGAAGTAGCGCTTTTCCCGATACCAAATTCAGTTAATTTTCCTGGCGTGTCTATCCCATTGCATGTGTTTGAGCCGCGTTATAGAAAAATGGTGAGATATTGTATCGATAACGATGTAATGATGGGCGTTTGCCATACCCAAGGTATCGTTCGTGACAAGACACAGCAGCAGACGCGAGAAGAAGCGCTTAACAGCAATCAATCTACTTATAAGCCCTGTGATGTTTTTTCTGCGGGCAAAGTAGAACTGATTGAGGAACTGGATGATGGTCGTTTGGGTATTATCATTCACTTTGAAACACGACTAGAACTAAAACAAGTGCAACAGCTACTACCTTTTTATATATGGGCTTGTGAGCCGTTTGAAGATGAAACGCTTGAAGATGGCGACTTGATCAAATTAAGGCAAAGCCATGAAAAGGTGATGCAACGTTTATTGGTTCTTGGCCATGGTAATGACGAATTTCAAAAAATGCTGGCGAGTGATAAATGGCAAAGCCTATCAGCTGATGAATTTAGCTTTATGGTAAACGGCTTATTCGATATGCCAGCAAAAATAAAACAAGAAATACTTGAAATGAGACAGCCAAAACAGCGTCTAGATGCTTTATTAAAATTGTTAAATGCTATCAAGCAGAATTTTTAGTCTTAATATTAAAAGAGATAGTCGTATTAGGGGATAACTATCAAGATAGATTGGCTTGCAACATTGCTAGTTACGCTACTGATAACAACACTTTTGGCCTTTTCCTTTGGCTATTTTCCGTATCCTTACGGTTGGATTGTTATGACACTCGTGCTGATAGCTAGACTATCAGCTAACAGTAGAAAAAAATGACAGTGAACGCCCCATATTTGGCACTTTGAACAAACAGTGGCGATACTCTAATTACATACTATGGATTGCTTCAGAAAGATGTTTACAGTCGGTCACAAACATCACAGGAATTACGCTGAAATACGTCAAGCGTTTATTCCACCTAGCCGGATAGTGACCGGAAGATTGGCAACAAACACTTAAAATTCATGGGATTACCTTGTGGCACCGACATCCATTCGATAGCGCGGGCGAGCGACACTGAAAAGGCAGAACCGAAATGCGGCGTTGATGCACTCGATGTCCAGTTCGAGGGCGAAATGATGCTTCTAGAAGGTGCCGAGGCTAAACATAAGAGCTGTCCCGACTATCCCTTCTCTACCGGAAACCAGTACCACGTGATTTAAGGGTCGGCCATTTCCTGGGTCGTCCCGTTTTTTGAAAAGGAATACACATATGTTAATCGAAAAAATCAAGACCCCCGGACTCTCCCATTTATCTTATCTTATCGGATCAGCAGGTAAGGCTGCGGTTATCGATCCTCGGCGTGATTGTGAGATTTATATCGAAAAGGCACGCGCCAATGGACTTTCGATCACCCACATATTTGAAACCCACCGCAATGAGGACTTGGTCTCGGGTGCGCCCATCCTGGCCGAATGGACAGGGGCGAAAGTGCTTCATGGCCCTAATACGGCGGGGGACGTGGTATACGCCGACACTGCCCGTGACGGCGATAAGTTCGAAATCGGTCAACTAACAATCGAAGCAATGGAAACGCCGGGCCATACCGACGATCATTTGGCTTTCGTACTACATGATCGTGAATATCCGGATGGAGCGGTCGGCGTTTTCACGGGCGATGCGCTGTTTGTCGGCGATGTTGGTCGAACAGACTTCTTTCCAGATCGCAAGCGCGAGATGGCCGGTTTGTTATGGGATTCCCTACACAGGATTCTGGCCCTGGGCGACCAGACCATCGTTTACCCCGCGCATGGCGCTGGCTCGGTCTGCGGCTCTGGCATGGCCGAACGCGAATTCTCGACGCTTGGTCACGAACGGAAAAACAATCCGCGCCTTCAGTTCGAAAGCCGTGATGCCTTCATTGACTTCAAGGTCAAAGAGAACCATTATCAGCCGCCCTATTTCCGTTTGATGGAAAAGCTTAATCTTGAGGGCGGAAAACAGCCACCTCGCATCGCAAGCCCACGCAATCTGAGCCTGACTCAGTTGCTTGAATGCAACGCAACCCATCTCGTCGATATACGTGAACCTCTGGCCTACGCCTCGGGACATTTACAAGGCTCAATGTGTCTTCCTGTCGGCATGATCTCGACTTTTGCTGGCTGGTTTATCGGTGAGGGTGAAAGCCTGGCGCTTGTCGCCTCGGACTTCCCGGAACTGGAGCAAGCAAGCGAGCATCTGGTTCGCGTGGCGCTCGACAATATTGTCGGTGGCTATGTCGGGATCGTTCCTGCTGCAGCGCAAGGAACAGTGATGGAGGCAACGCCAATGATCGATACCCGGGAAGTTGCCGCACGACTTGAGAAGGGCTCGCAGGAGTGGACTCTGCTCGATGTACGCGATGCTGACGAGAGAGCCCAAGGTGCCATCGAAGGGTCTGTCCATATCTATGTTGGCGAGCTCAACACCCGATGGAAGGAGCTCGATAAATCGCGCCACTATACGCTGATGTGTGCAAGTGGTATGCGCGCGACCGTGGCCGCAGGTTGGCTTGCAAGCCGTGGCTTTAAAAAAATCGACATCTACCTGGGATCAATGGGCGCCTGGAAAGCAACTCATAACTGAGTCCAGCCAGGTATCTGTCTGGAACAAACGCTCCAGCGGGGTCGTGTTCAGCCCCATTAATCGTTGGGGGTCTGTGCGGAACGCACCCTGCGACCAGCGGACGTCAACGACTTCTTGAAGTCGTGTGCAGACCGCTCAGGGCTATCTGATCTCACAGCCGTTACCTGAACTGGAGTTCATCGAAGTGATGAAAAATGGCCTCAGCATCAGCCCTGGCTAGACCGAATTCCTCATCACGCCTCAGCTAGCTTTTAAGGTGGAACAAAACAAACAAAAGTAGAATTGTCAGAGTCATGAAAATAGGATGATGAGGACTTAGGATGGGGACGCTCTATCCATCTGAGCTACAGGGACATTGCCGAAAATTATAACAGGGCTGTTTTCGACAGACGAATACATAACCATCCAAACGGATGCGGACCAGTCACAAATAATAAAAGCCCCCTCAACAGGGGCTTTGAGATTTCATTTAAAACTCCAGACATATCTTACCAAAGTGCTGATTCGTCTCCTGATATTCAAAAGCCTGCACGATGTCTTGCAAAGCAAATACCCTATCAACAATAGGTTTTATCTGATTGACTTCAATGGCCTTGATCATTTCCTGTTGGTGGACCCTGCTGCCAACAAGCACACCCTGAAGCCTAACCTGCTTTACAAATGACTTCACGATATTTATGTCACAGGTCTGTCCCGACAGGATACCGATTAATGAGATTTGCCCCCCTACTCGGATGGCGTTGAGTGACTGCTCCAATGTTTCAGCCCCACCAACATCTACGACATGGTCAACACCTTTACCATCATTGAGATCTCTGGCCAGGAAGCCCCATTTGGGTTCTTTTTTGTAATTAATCACATGATCCGCCCCCAGCGCTTTAAGCCGTTTGAGTTTTTCATCGCTGGATGAAGTGGCAATCACTTTCGCCCCTGCCATTTTGGCAAACTGTAAGGCAAAAATGGATACGCCTCCGGTACCTTGAAGAAGAACGGTGTCACCGGATTTGAGTGGATTGAAATCAAACAATGCTCGCCATGCCGTCAGGGCTGCTGTCGTTAACGTCGCAGATTCTGTGTGAGACCAACCTGAGGGTGACTTGGTGAAAGCTTCAGCCTTTGCCGTGACATACTCTCTGGCATAACCATCGACTCCATCACCAGGCACCGTTGCAAAACCATCAACGACAGGTTCACCATTTAGCCAGGATGGAAAAAAGGTACTGACGACGCTATCACCGACCTTAAATTCGGTTACGTCCGGTCCCACCTCTATTACTTCACCGGCACCATCAGCCATCGGTATTCTTTTCTCTGGTGCAGGCCAGAGCCCCTTGACGACGGCATAATCGTGATAATTAAGCGAGTTAGCATGAAGTCTGACCAGAATTTCGCCGTTACCTGGCGAGATTGCTTCTGTCTCCCCTACACTTACTTTATCAAAGCCACCACCCGCTTCGACGAAAATTGATTTACCTTTCATCTATGTTCTCCAGTTTGTCTAAACATACAAACTAACATTCAGGTTACAATAGTCAACCAGTTAACTTTTTGTAACCTACAAATCATTATGAGAGAAAGCGACCAGACTTGTTATAAACCCTGCCCAGTTGAGCGGGGAATGAGAATTATCGGCAATAAATGGACAGGTTCCATCTTGTGGCACCTGAAAGATAATCCCATGCGCTTTAATGAAATTGCGAGACAACTTGCCGGGGCCAGTAAAAAAGTCCTGGCAGAGAGGTTGAAGGCAATGGAAGAAAATAAACTTATCACCAGAGAAGTGATCTCAAGCAAACCTGTCGCCGTCCAATACAACATTGCGGCCAGAGGATTGAGTGCACTGACTATCCTTGAAGAACTGAAAAATTGGACGCTTGAAAATGATCTTTAGTCCATCTTCTTGAAGAGACTCTATCCATTTGAACTGTAGGGTCATTGTCGGCAATTATAATCGTCAGGGTTTCAACCATCAGCATTACGGATTTATGCATAGCTTTTGATATTTCCTAATCTGAATTGAAACGCCGTTTGAACTACAGTTAGACTTTTTGATCACCTGCTTAATCGGCCGGGCGAGCATTTGAGCTGATAATGAATAAACTCAGCGCTGGTGCTAACAATATTCTTCTGTATGAAGCTTTACTCACTTAAAAAAGAAGCCAGCTCGTCAACATGAGACTGGGTTTCGTTAATCAGTTGGCCAATTTGAACCGCTGCTTCATTCGATTTTTTTGAAAGGTTGCGCACTTCATCAGCCACTACCGCAAAACCTCGTCCAGCTTCGCCCGCTCTTGCTGCCTCAATGGCTGCATTAAGGGCTAACAGGTTAGTTTGATCGGCTACTGCATTGATGGTCTTTACTGTGGCTTGAATTTTACTCAACACATTTGACATTGAGTGATGTGTTTCGGCCACTAGCTTATTCCGAGAGGAGACATTACTACCAAACACAATATACTTGGAAATATTGCCGTTTAAATCTGTTATTGCTGAGATTATGCACTCTAAAATCACTTCACCACCTTGATGAGCCAGTTTAATCATGACCGCAGTGGGTTCACCTCTTTCGATCAATTGTGTGCGAGGCTGATCCAAGTGATCTTTCAAATTGCCCAGCAATGCCTGCATGTGCGCTTCATCGACAATATTTAATTGTTCATAAGTGAATTGATTAGCTGAAATAAACTGCCCACTTTGATTAAACTCCATCACTGCCGAATGACTGCTGATAGCATCTTTTTGATTGATTTGCTCTAAAACCAGACGTTTAATTTCACGTACATCAGAACTCACACCAACAAAGCCGGTATGTTGACCATTTTCATTGAAAATAGGATTAACTGACAACACAATCCAGTAAGGCACCCCCTCTTTGGTAAAGTTTAAAATCTCTTCATAAAACGGTTCACGTGCTTTGAGTTTTTGCGAGATCCGCTTAATTGTATCCTTATCGGTTTGCTCATTCTGTAACAAAATGCTAGGTTTTTTCCCTTTCACTTCTGCAAGGGTATAGCCTGAAAGCGTTTCAAAACCGGGATTAACATATTCGACCAAACCATTTTTATCAGTAATCAAAACACTTGTACTGGTATTACTAACTACTTTAGATAACATTTCAAACTGTTTGAAATCTGCGTTCTGAGTTTGTTCAGATAAAACAAAAGCCGATAGCTCGCCGTTGTCTGAATCAAGTTTGGAATATTTTATGTGGTAATAAACATCATCTTTATCAGATATACGAAGTAGTTGGTCTTTATTCTTCAACGCACTTTGTAAAATCTCCAGTAATTGGGGATTATCATGCTCCAAATACATCTTATTAGCATTAATTGAATCTAAATTAGAGGCAACTAGATTAGCTCGGCTATCAAATACAGCATAATCATCATTGCTTAGTGCTAAAAGTTGTTGCCAAGCTTGTTTACCTATAATTTTCTCTGGCACCGGCTCGAACATATAAATTGAGCAGGATTCCAGACCTTTCATTGTCAAAGAGACAATTTGCTGACTTAGGTGAAGATCATCATCAATAGGAATGGTTTTGTTAGCTTTATCATAACGACCAAGCAAGGTTTTTAAGACACCATTTTGGTCTAATCCTTTAAGTTTACGGCCTATTTCACTAAACGCTGCATTGGAGGCGATAACATTACTATCACTATCAACCACAGCAGCGGCTGATTGATGTGTGATAACTAATTGTTCTGCCAACGCTTTT
>Ga0209344_10006056_pt1 | contig 10121 bp, 4 predicted proteins | sample Cruoilmetagenom6_FD_187293 | JGI IMG/M metagenome (GOLD analysis project Ga0209344, IMG submission 187293) | Oil polluted marine microbial communities from Coal Oil Point, Santa Barbara, California, USA - Santa Barbara Oil Seep Sample 6 (SPAdes)... | ecosystem: Environmental > Aquatic > Marine >...
CTGTGTCTTCTCGCCAACAGCAACTGAAGAAAAATTCCAGCTGACTTTATCCGAGACAGCGTCATAAACGCCACCGCCGGTGGCACTGACGAAATCGCTTTGATCGGGAATCTGATCTTCCAGGATTGCGTTGATGGCCGCGGCGCTACCAATATTTTCAAAGTCCAGTGTGAATGTTGCTGTTGCACCAGCTTCCACAAAATCCGAATTGGCCGTCTTTACCAGTGTGAGTTTGGGGCGAAGCTGCACAACGACATCGCTGGATGCTGTTACCGCATATGAGTTGGTGGCATCCACGGTGGCCGAGTTATTGATCACCGTGCCATCACTGATTATGTCATTTACTCTCACGGTGAGTGCTGCAGTAGCGAGAACACCAATAGGCAGTTCCGCACTGGTCCAGGTTACAACGCCATTATTTAAAACACCGCCGGCGGTCGCGGACACAAATGTCGTACCGGCTGGTACGATGCTTTCAAGGTCGACGATGGTTGCCGTCGCATTGCCAACATTGATGTACTCAAACGTGAAGGTAATTTCATCACCTGGTGCTGCAAACTCCACACTGGCAGTATTTTCCAGTTCCAATAATGGCGACCGGGTAACGGTGACCGAGTCACTGGCAGTTATGGGTGGGCTTTCGGTGCTGGACAGAGTGGCGCTATTGACAATGACGGCATCGTCCAACGCACCATCGTCTACTTTCAGGGTTAGCTGAACCTGTCCTTCACCACCAACTGCCAGGCTTGGATCAGTCCAGACCACAGCGTTAGCAATTAGCGTGCCACCACCCGTGGCCGAAACAAAAGAGGTGCCGGTGGGAATTTCATCGCTGAGCTCAATATTTGTCGCGGGTGCATTACCGGTATTTGCATAAGCCAGGGTAAAGGTAATCTGCTGACCTGCTTCCACAAACTCATTGGCACTGGTTTTTGACAGCGCCAGTTTAGGCAATAGATCAACGATGACCTGGTTAACGGCTGAAACGGCAAAGGCATTGTCACTGTCGAGTGTTGCAACATTGTTAACGACCGCACCGTCGCTGGCTGTGTCGTCGACAACAACGGTCATGCTGACAGACCCCTGCTCACCAATCTGCAGGTCACCCAGATCCCAGACCACGGTGCCTCCCTGGAGCACACCACCACCCGAGGCTGAAACAAAGCTGGTGTTACCGGGAACGGGGTCTTCAAGGATGGTTCCGGTAGCGCTTGCATTACCGTTATTCGAAAAATTAAGTGTGTAGGTGATCTGTCTGCCACGGTCGGCACTTGTGACATCCGCGGTTTTGATCAAATGCAGGTCGGGGCTGGATTTTACGATAAATGAATCCGACCCGGTTACCGGTGATGTGTTGTCGCTGATGATGGTGGCTGAATTGGTGATAACGGTATCATTTGCGGTATTTCCATCCACCCTGAGTGTCAACTGGACCTGCCCAAAGGCGCCGGCACTGAGACCTGAGTCGGTCCACACCACCTTGTTTTCAACCGGATCGTAAACGCCAGCGTTGCTCGCGGTGACGAATGTGGTAAAGGTGGGTAGAAAATCCTCAAGAACGACATTGTTTGCAGTTGTATTGCCGTTGTTTTTATAGGAGATGGTAAAAGTCTGTTCCTGTCCCGGAGTGACAAATGCAACAGCAGCCTGCTTGTGTATCGTGAGCTCGGCGCCCAGACGAACCGGAACTTCATTGAAGGCGGAAACCGCCGGTGCATTGATGCTATCCAGCGTGACATCATTACGTATGATGTCTCCCTCGTTGACCGCACCAACCAATACGGTCATGGTCACGGCACCAAGTTGGGAGATACCCAGATCAGGAAATGCCCAGGTTACCTTTTCGTCTGCAAAAATACCGCCACCGGATGCTGAAACAAACGTCGTATTCTGCGGTAATCGGTCTTCTATCGTGACCTCTATGGCTTCTTCATTCCCACGGTTGAGGTACTCGATGGTGTAGTTGATTTCTTCACCCGCCTGGACGAATTGAACCTGGGTTGTTTTTCTGATTTCAAGTGACGGTGCTACATTGACCGTGATGGTAGAACTTGCACTGACCGGCAGTGTGGTATCACTTTCAATGGATGCAGTGTTGATAATGGTCGAACCACCGGCGAGTGCTTCATCGAGCAATAATTCCAGTTGAACCTGACCCACGGCACCCGGGACCAGTGCGGGGTCTGTCCAGATCACTTCTCCATCCACCAGGTCGCCACCACCTGTCGCGGAAATAAAACTGGTGCCTGCCGGAATTCTGTCGGTTAAAACGACGTTTTCCGCCGATGCTGAACCGATATTTTCGTAATGCAAGGTATAAAAAACACGGTCGCCGGCATCGATAAAGTCTGAATTGGATATTTTTGTTATCTCAAGTATCGCCTGAAGAACGACAGGTATCTCGAGCACTGCTACAGCGGAATCGGCATTGTCGCTGCTCAGGGTTGCAAGGTTTAAGATTTGGATGTCGTCTTCGGGTGAAATGGATCCGCGCACGTGGACTGTCAGCGAAACCGAACCTGTTTGTGATGCTTCCAGATCGATCAGGTTCCAGACCACCTTGGTTCCATCGAATTGTCCGCCACCTGTCGCGGATACGAAAAAGGTATCCTGTGGAAGAAGATCTTCAAGAACCACACCTGTGGCCCTGGCGTTACCCAGGTTGGCAAATTCAAGCAGGTAGGTGATGTTTTCATCCGGGCCAGCGACCGGGGAATCTGCAGATTTGACCAGGCTTAATGATGGTGCAGATTGAACGGTCACAGTACCTGTAGCAGTGGCGTCATCAAAGTTATCGCCTGACATGGTGGCTGTATTCTCAACGATGGTGCCATTTGGCGTCGCCTCATCCATCTCCAGGATCAGCAACAAGTCGCCACTTGCACCGGCGGCAAGCGTATCGGGTGGCCAGGTGACGGTATGGGTGCCCTGGTCGTAAACACCACCAAGGGTAGAATCAATATAATTTGTAAATTGTGGCAGCGGGTCTGTCAAAACTGCATTGGTGGCATCAGCATTACCGGTGTTTTGATAGGCGATGTTATAGGTGACTTCTGCACCTGGTGCAGCAGATTCATTGCTGGGAGTTTTTGTCATCACAATCAGTGGTGCAGACTGTATATCGACAGTGACCGAGTCATCATCGCCTGGAATAGGGCTTCCATCCCTGTCGTTACCCGTTATAGTGACGGTATTGACAATCTCGGTCGCAGCGGTGGGGTTTGTGACTTGTAGAATCAGTTCAAAGCTGGGGTTGCCACCCTGATTGAAAGTCGGAAATGTCCAGTTAACAGTATGACTGGCCAGATCGTATACACCACCGCCAGTGACACTGACAAAAACTGTGTCATCGGGAAGTGGGTCACTAATGACAACGTCGGTGGCCTGATTGGTCTTGTTTAGCCCAGGCCTAATCGTGTAATTGATCTGCTCGCCAGGCAGTACATTGCTTTGGGCAGCGGATTTCTCGATAGATAGACTAGGGCTGGGTTGTGCGAAAACAGGAATGTCTGCCGTGAGTATCAGGCATAGCGTCAGCAACAACCTTGCGGACTGTTTCAAACCCTTAAAAAACATCGAATAACCCCTTGTGAGATCACCCATTATATCTTTTTATTCAACATCATATGATCAAGTTATGGCTCACTCGCAGTGTACAAATGCACATCTCGTTGCGGGAATGGAATGGATATACCTTCGCGATCAAATCGCAATTTTATCTCACGCATCAGATCCCAGTATACATCCCAATAATCATCGGTCTTCACCCATGGACGAACCACGAAATTAACTGATGAATCGCCGAGCGTATGCAGATGAATCATTGGTTCCGGATCCGTGAGTACTTTTTCGTGAGCTGAAATGATGTCATGCAGTACTTTCTCAGTCAGTTCTATGTCGTCATCGTAGCCAATGCCAATTTCCAGATCGACGCGTCGCTCTGTTTGAGCCGTTACGTTTTTGATGACGTCCCCCCAGATCTTGCTATTGGGAACAACCAGTGTCTGGTTATCAAAAGTGGTGATGGTTGTTGATACCAGGTTCATTTTCTTGACCAGACCGGATGCGCCCGTGACCTCTACAAAGTCGTCCACGTCAAAAGGCCGGTAGATTAATATCATTGCACCTGCCGCGAAATTTCCAAGGCTGTCCTGTAACGCGAATCCGACAATGAAACCTGCGACACCCAGACCAGCTAGCATCGGCGCCAGGGAAATACCTACCTGTGACAAGGCCATTAAGACACCCAAAGCCATGACCGCGCCACCGGATGTGGAAACAAGAATATTCCTCAACAGCTCAGACATATCGAGACTGGACCTGCCGGTTGCAGCATGGACAACACGTTTGGTAATGCGGGAGAGTGCCCTGAAAACGAGTAACACTGCTATAAATAACAACAGGCGAAAAAGCAGATCAGGCGCGTTTTCTTCTATAGCAGCTTTGAAGGCGCTCCAACTGTCTTTGATGACTGTAGCAATGGCGCTTACAGAAAACAGGCTGACGGATATATTGCTTGATTGTTGTAACATCACGGCCTTGTATTCCGAACTATCGAGTTCGAGTTGGTCGAGAACCGTGATAAGGGTTCCCAACCTCTGGAGGTCAGTGTCATGGAGGATATCAAGTTCCTTTAACGCCGCGGTCATATCCGCGTTGTTGGTGTCCTGTGAAAGACGATTCTGAACATCTCCACGTGCCTTGCCTGTAATCTCGATTCGGCCTGTCAGAGTCTCTGAGTACAGGTAAAGTTCTGGACGAATTCGATCGCGCAATTCCTCGGATAGCAACCCCAGGGATTCACGGGTTTCAATATGACTGGCCATCGTCTTGTAATATTTTTCGCGGATGGATTCGATGCTATTGATATAGGCTTGTGCTGCGACCCGTGTCGCGCCACTGAGGTTCTCAAGCTGGGTGTTGTATTTGATAATGCGCTGCTTGATGTTCTCGATCCGTTTAAAAAGCGCGTCACCCGCTTCAGAACCGAACCTGACAAGTTGTTGCTTTAAAGCACTTTTGTCAGGTGAGTCTTCGGGCAATTCGGAAACCAGCAGAACGAGTTGGTCGAAATCTGTCAGTAATTTGAAAATACGCTCATCTTGCCGGTACAAAAGTACTTCGCGGCTGGACGCCTCGGCACTGGCAACCTTACCGATAAGAAACTGAAGTGCGGTAATATCCTCCTCCAGCGACTGGATCATCCCCTGGATTTCAGTATGATCTTCATTTGCTGGTTGCTGAGTCTGTGCGCAAAGTGGCGGAACGGCCAGAAACAACAGGGCAGACATTAGCATCATCAGGGTTTTCAAGACATGACTCCTTGGTCAAAAAGCGGAAAGCGAAATTCCTGCGATGTTCTGATATTCATGGAATTGGGCAAATTACATTGTATCGCCGTTCACTCGCCAGTGCCAAACCTGGTATGAGAATGTTTTTTAGCTTATGAAGCCGGCGGCTGAATCAGCACCGGTCCATTCAGCGCGTCCAGGACCTTTTGATCGCGCTTGTAAATATCATCGTAAAATCTCACTTTACCATCGGCGTTGACACTCGTTGTGAGGTAAACGATGACCACGGGCACTTTTGGCGATGGGTGTATTCGTTGGGTTTTACGTGAGTCTATAACTGATTGCAATGAGGACCGGTTGTACTTCGACGGGTCATTCAAAACCCGCTCAGCGAGTTTGAGAGGGTCCTGAATACGGATACAACCAGATGAGAAATTTCTTTGTTCATGTGAAAAAAGTTCACGGTGTGGCGTGTCGTGTAAAAACACAAAGTGTTTATTCGGAAATATGAACTTTACGGTACCCAGTGCATTTTTTGGTCCCGGGTCCTGGCGAAATGTGTAGGGAGCACCTCTGGTGTATTGACTCCAGTCAACCGTTTTTAAAGAAGAGTGCCCTGAAACCTGCGATGTTCACCACGACCATCGTGTCAACAGCCTCTTGCAAAACCCAGCGCATCCGTTGAAGTGAAACGCGTAACTGATCAATACGGCGTTCAACCGGGACATTCAGGTTTGCGATGGTGCGAGTCGCTTGCGAGGGCTGACTACTCGAGGATCTGTGTCACCGGCATGAAGTGTGGGACCATCCGGTACCATGGGCCAACCGCCATTTGATGAGGACCAAACTCTTGGCGAATGCAAGACTGCCATGACCTGGGCACACCAAAAGCAGGCCCCTTGAGGGGACGATTGAAGCGTGTATTCACCAAGAGTAGGCGCCTTTAGGCGACATTGATATCGAAATCTGCAGAAGGAACAAACCCCACCATGATTCTTACTTGCTGTTTCCGCTTTGGCAACGGTATGGGTGATCTCGTCCCGGGCAAAAGATTTGGCATGATATACAGATACGTCAGGGTAGAATTTAGTCCTGAACGCTCAAATTTGTGTAGATTCTACAAAAATTTGGCTGGAGACCTGATATGAATAGCCGTTCAATACTTTTGTGTTTCTAGCAATATAGTATTTAAACTACTTATACTCATTAAATCCACTTCCTTGTGAACTTCGATCGAAATCCGGGTTGTGCCGCTGTAATCATCACTGGAGGGGTCAATTCTGAGGTCCACAGCCTGGTGCAAAGGAGTGACATCGTTGCCAAGTCGCTGGTTATTTGCCCATGCGCTGAGAGATGCTGACAACAGAAGAAGAACCAAAAAAATGTGACGCCACTTCATGAATCATTCCTATGTGGACCGATCAAGGTGCCATTTTAGCGGTTTTTCACAAAATCGTTGGCACATAGGTCAAGGTATTCGAAAATCACTTCTTGGTCTAAATACCTCATGTGTTTGACGATAAGACCAGATATTGTCTATATCGTAATATATTACGAATAAGATCATGATGTGTGGATAAGTCGCAATAATTCACGAATTAAAACCTATTTTCTCTATTAATGTATATCGTAATATATTACGATATAAAGCATTGTATAAAACTTAAGTCGTAATATATGACGAATATCGGTATAACAAACACACTTACAGATGAAGCCATTCTTGCCGAGGTTGGTGAACGCATCACCGGACGCAGGTTGGAGCTTCACTTGACGCAAGCAGACCTGGCCCGAGAGGCCGGTGTGGCAAAACGCACCCTTGAGCGCGTAGAGGCGGGGGCAAGTGCACAACTAACCACCCTCATTCGAATATTCCGTGTGCTGAATCTGTTGCCGGTATTAGATCAACTGATACCACGGGTGCAACCCGGGCCGATTGAAGTGATCACAAGGAAGGGTAGCGTGCGTAAACGCGCATCATCAAAAAGGTCGAAGGCAAGCAACGATAAGAGTTGGACCTGGGATGATGACTGATGGCCACTGTAGCCTGGGTTAGTCTCTGGGGTCGAAAAATCGGGGCGGTTGTCCTGGGTGATGGCGATGATGTGGCATCTTTTGAATACGACCCGGCGTTTGCAAACAGTGGTATAGAGGTTTCTCCGCTGGTCATGCCACTCTCAAACCATGTTTATGCATTTCCAGAATTACCAAAAAACACATTTTATGGTTTGCCGGGTCTCCTGGCGGACTCTCTGCCTGATCGTTTTGGCAATGCCCTGATTAACACCTGGCTTGCCACACAGGGGCGACTACCGGAATCCTTCAACGCGGTCGAGCGCCTGTGCTATACAGGTCAGCGTGGTATAGGTGCGCTGGAATTCTCGCCGGTGACCGGGCCACAATCCCAAAAATCCAATCATATTCAGATCGACAAGCTGGTTGAACTCGCCTCTGAGATTCTCAGCCAACGCGACAACCTGAATGTGTCATTTGCCGAAAAAGGCAAACAACGCGCACTGATGGATATTTTACACATCGGCACCTCTGCCGGTGGCGCGCGCGCCAAGGCATTGATCGCCTGGAACCGCAAAACAAATGAAGTCAGGTGCGGACAGGTGGATGCCGGCGAAGGCTTTGAATACTGGTTACTCAAATTTGATGGTGTTAAGGGCAACCGGGATAAAGAGCTGGATGACCCAAAAGGCTACGGTGCAATTGAATACGCCTGCTACCAGATGGCCAGGGATTGTGGCATTGAAATGAGTGAGTGCCGTTTATTTGAAGAAGGTGGCCGCAGACATTTTATGACCCGGCGGTTTGATCGCGACAAGGATGGTAAAAAACTGCATATGCAATCGTTGTGTGCCATGACGCATTTTGATTTCAACCTTGCTGGCGCTTACAGCTATGAGCAGGCGTTTCTGAGCATTCGGCAACTGGGACTGTCAGCGAGTGCGATTGAGCAACAATTTCGTCGCATGGTGTTCAACATCATCATTCGCAACCAGGATGATCACGTTAAAAACATCGCCTTTTTGATGAATAAAATGGGCCAATGGGCATTGTCTCCCGCATTTGATGCAACCTACAGCTACAACCCGACAGGGCCATGGACAGCGACCCACCAGATGACCATGAATGGCAAGCGCGACGGCTTCACAATGGAAGACTTCAAACAATGTGCAAGGGTGGCATTGTTGAAACGCGGGCAGGAAAAACTGATTGTCTCCGAGGTGCTGGATGTGGTTGCCAATTGGCGAGACTATGCAAAGAACATTGATATACCAGGGCAAACGATTGATAAAATCTATCGTGTATTACGGCTGGATGGATTCGAATGAAATCTGGTGGACACAAGGTGGTTCACGCCCGTATTCTCACTTATACCGATCAATAAAAAGGCCGCGTCATGCGCCTGATGGACTATTTGATAAATGAAATTCTATATGAATGACCTTTCTTCTTTCCGTATGCGTGCCATTGCTATTTTTCTGGGCGCCACCCTGGTGCTGGGTGGCTGTTCGCAGGATGCCTCCGACCAGAATAATGCAGCCCAGGTTACCGACCCGGCCACAACAGGGGTTGTACAACAGTCGGATTCCACAAAAGAGCCCCCGGAGGTCGTGGTGCTCTACGGCAAAGAGGATCTTGTTCCTTTTCTCGAGTCCAAAAACTGGTGGGGCAAAGTTGATCGTGATACCCGGCTGGTCGTACCGCATTTCATCCTGACGGCAATCCATCCATCATGGCAGACCTACTCAAAAACACTGCCGGTACCCATTAAGAAACAGTTGTTTTACCGCTTGATGATGCCCCTGGTTATGCACGCGAATTCCATGGTGCTGAAATTCCGTGAACAGCTTGAGGTAGCCCTCGGAGAGTACGCAGCGGATGGTGTGGTATCACCCGAAAGCCTCATCGTGATCAAAAGACTGGCTTACCTTCTACCGGGTATGACCCTGGAGGATGTGGACGCAATTACGGCGGACAACGCGGACATGGATAGCATGCTCGACGCCCTTTTATACCGTGTCGATATCGTACCGGCAGGGCTGGCCCTGGGCCAGGCGGCCTATGAAAGCGGCTACGGCACGTCGCGTTTTGCAGTCGAGGGTAATTCGCTGTTCGGCCAGTGGACTTATAAAGGCGATGGAATCAAACCCAAAGAGCAACGCACGAGCAGCAAGGGTGATCATCGCATCAAAGCCTTCGAATGGCCTTTCGACAGTGTGCGTGGCTACTTCATCAATCTGATGTCACACCCGGCCTACGAGGATTTCCGCCGTTTGCGTGCCGACATGCGCGAGGCTGGCAAACCACTTGGCTCGATGGAATTGGCCAACGGCCTGTTGCGCTACTCGGAGCGCGGTCAGGAGTACGTCGATTCACTCAAGGGCATCATGCGGGTAAATAAGTTGGACCTGGCTGATACAGCGGTATTCAGTGACGAACCGCTGCATTTCCTGATCAGTGAGCAATCACGTGAGGAAGTCGAGAAAACCAAGGCACGGATCGCGGAAGCCACACAAAGTGGGGAAATTGGGGAAATCCTCGAACGTATGCGCCTCGAATAACCTGCATTGCAATCACCACAAAATAAGGGCGGTAAATTGGCAAAATCCAGTCTCCAGTATTCAACAGGCGTAAGATTTCGAAGCAAAACAACTCACCAAAAGTAGGCGCTTTAAGCGAATGCTGACGTAACGTGCTGCTCAATACTTGCAGAGTTTTGGCAATATAGTGTTTGTATTCCCTTGTATCTTACTTCTCACAGAATTGACGGTTAAAATAAACTAAATATCTATTTTTATCGTCATTTCGATGTAGAGA
>Ga0209344_10006057_pt1 | contig 10120 bp, 12 predicted proteins | sample Cruoilmetagenom6_FD_187293 | JGI IMG/M metagenome (GOLD analysis project Ga0209344, IMG submission 187293) | Oil polluted marine microbial communities from Coal Oil Point, Santa Barbara, California, USA - Santa Barbara Oil Seep Sample 6 (SPAdes)... | ecosystem: Environmental > Aquatic > Marine...
CGACGATCCAAAACTGGTCGAACAACGTCTACAACCTCGTGACCAAGCGAGCAATCGCTCACGAGGGTGCCACCATGGAATGGATTGATGGCAACATCGGATCCAAGGTCACGATGAAATACCCGTCGATCTACCTGGTAGGGGAGCACGCCAAGGGCGAAACGCTTTCCGTCGCATTCGCTGGCCCCGGTCAACACCAAGATGCGGGCGCCAAGATGATTCACATGGCTCCCTATACGACGTCGTCGATCGTCTCGAAGTCTGTCGCTCGTGGTGGCGGGCGCGCTGGTTACCGTGGAGAAGTCCGCGTTGACGAGAAAGCCCATCACTCGGCTAATACTGTGCGCTGCGACGCGCTCTTGGTCGACACCATCTCCCGCTCCGATACGTATCCTGCAATCGACATCCGGGTGGATGACGTTCAGCTCGGCCACGAAGCTACGGTTTCGAAGGTCAGTGCTGAGCAGCTCTTCTATCTGCAGTCTCGCGGTATGGAAGAAGACGAGGCCATGGCGATGATCGTCCGTGGCTTCATCGAACCCATTGCGCGCGAATTGCCCATGGAGTACGCCTTCGAACTCAATAAGCTCATTGAACTGAGCATGGAAGGATCCGTCGGCTAAATGACCGTCGTTACACCAGAACAACACGGACTCAAGGCTCACAGCGACGGAGGTTGGGACTCGAACGAGAAAGGTTTCGTTCCCGTTCAGACCCGCTCCGCGCGCCCAACGTCATTCGAACACGCCGATTTCGCTCCGGTCACCGGTGTGGAAGCGGATTGGAAGCTCACCCCGGTGAAGCTCGTCAAGCCGCTGCTTGACGGTGCGTTGGATGGGTCCCCGTACTCCATAGAGACTGACGCGCCCGAGGGAATCACTGTCGAGTGGGTCGATCGATCTGACGCTCGCGTCGCTTCAGCAGGCGTTCCCGAGGAGCGAGCATCAGCGAACGCTTGGTCGAACTTCGAGAAGGCTCTAGCGATTACCATCGCGGATGAAGCGCATTCGACACTTCGTCTTTCACGCTCAGCGCTCGACTCCGAGCCCCGCGCCGCGCACACCGTTATTACAGCGCGTGCGCACAGCAACGGCACGGTCTTGATTGAGTCATCCGGGTCAGCGCTGTTGAGCGAGAACGTGGAAATCCTTGTCGAGGAAGGCGCCACTCTTAACGTTGTTAGCGTGCAGGACTGGGCCGACGACGCCATTCACTTGGCGAGCCATTTCGTTCAGGTTGGTCGCAACGCCACGCTTAAGCACACGGTGGTGTCGCTCGGCGGCAAGGTTGTCCGCGTCAACCCTTCCGTTCATTTGTCGGGAGAAGGCTCAGACGGCGAACTCAACGGCCTGTATTTCGCTGACGAGGGGCAACACCTCGAGCAGCGTGTCTACCTCCACCACCAAGCCGCGCAGACTCGAGGTCGCGTCAACTACAAGGGCGCTCTGCAGGGCGCTGGTGCCCGCACCGTTTGGATAGGTGACGTGCTCATTGGCAGCGGAGGCGCCGGCACCGACAGTTACGAGCAGAATCGCAATCTGGTGCTCACTGAGGGCACTCGTGCGGACTCCATCCCAAACCTCGAAATCGAGACTGGTGACATTCAGGGAGCTGGCCACGCCAGTGCAACCGGTCGTTTCGACGATGAGCAATTGTTTTATCTGCAAGCTCGCGGAATCACTGAGGCCGAGGCCCGTCGCCTCGTCGTTATTGGATTCCTTTCGGAGATTGTGCAGAAGGTTGGCGACGAGCAACTCGAAGCACGCCTCAATTCCGCTATCGAATCCGAGCTGGAAGGTACTCGCGCGTGACCTCACAACGTGTGTGCGGCATCGACGAACTCGAGCCCAACAAGGCCTACCGTGTCGAGCTAGAAGGCACAGCCATTGCGATCGTGAAAGATTCAGCGGGAGAAGTCCACGCGATTGGTGACACCTGTACTCACGGAGATATCTCGCTTGCCGAGGGATTCGTCGAAGACGGGGCAATCGAGTGCTGGGCGCACGGTTCGCTGTTTTCACTCGATACGGGCAAGCCACTGAGCCTTCCCGCCTATGAACCTGTACCGGTCTTTGTAGTGAAGATCGACGACGACGGAGGGGTCAACATCGACCCCGAGCAGACCGTCGACATCGAGAGCTAAGCGCTCTCGCCACGAGACCACAAAGGAAAGAAATAATGTCAGTTCTGTCAGTCAAAGACTTGCACGTCAGCGTCGAAACCGAGCAGGGGGTCAAGCAGATCCTCAAGGGAGTCGACCTCGAAATCAAGCAAGGTGAAATTCACGCGATCATGGGCCCGAACGGTTCAGGAAAGTCGACTTTGGCGTACACAATCGCCGGTCACCCCAAGTATCACGTTGAGAGCGGCTCAGTCACGCTTGACGGTGAAGAGGTGCTCGACATGAGCATCGATGAGCGCGCACGCGCTGGCCTTTTTCTTGCGATGCAGTATCCCGTCGAGATTCCCGGTGTTAAGGTCGCGGATTTCCTCCGCACCGCGAAGACCGCGTTGAGCGGCGAAGCGCCCGCGTTGCGCCCCTGGATCAAAGAAGTCAATGCCTCGATGAAGGCTCTTCGTATGGATAGAACCTTCTCGGACCGCAACGTCAACGAAGGATTCTCCGGCGGAGAGAAGAAACGCAACGAGATTCTTCAGCTTGAACTGCTTAAGCCGAGCTTCGCCATCCTGGACGAGACCGACTCGGGTCTCGACGTCGATGCGCTCAAGATCGTGTCAGAGGGCGTGAACCGTGCGCAAGAAGCGACGGGTCTTGGACTTCTGCTCATTACTCATTACACGCGCATCCTCCGGTACATCAAGCCCGACTTCGTTCACGTCTTCGTCGATGGTCGTGTGGCAGAGCAGGGTGGTCCAGAGCTTGCAGATCGCCTTGAAAACGAGGGTTACGATCGATTTTTGACCGACACGAGCGTAGCCTAGGCACATGTCTACCGTTCTTGCACCCGCCCTCTTCGACGAAGTCGAGGAAGCACTGAAAGACGTAGTCGACCCCGAGCTGGGCGTGAATATCGTCGACCTGGGTCTGATCTACGACCTCAGTTGGGATCCAGAGAACAACGCTCTGATCATCAGTATGACGTTGACCTCCGCTGGATGCCCGCTCACCGACGTTATCGAAGAACAAATCGCACAGTCTCTCGACAACGTCGTAGAAGCCTTCCGCATCAATTGGGTCTGGATGCCGCCATGGGGTCCCGAGAAGATCACTGACGACGGCCGTGACATGATGCGCGCGCTCGGATTCTCGATCTAACCCGTATCAACGCAAGAAAACGCGCGGTCACCGACCGCGCGTTTTCTCGTTGGAGCAGGGCTTTCGCATTGACGCGCACCCGCGACATGCCCGCGTTCTCCGACTATCGATTGGAACCTCGCTAGTTTCGGACCCCTGTTGTTCCCGCCGCAACCGCGGTCGCAGCCGCCACTGATCTGCTGATCCCTCGACGAGACATCCACATGATTCCAGCCGCGAGAAGGATCTTGAGGGGCGCACTGACCCAGAATGGACCGGCTCCGGCGTCGAGCACACGCTCCAGATCGCTCCGTACACCCTGGCGGTTAAGCACTGCTGCCAACCAGAGCAAGCCAGGGAGGTAGATCGAGAGAGTGCCTATCGTTCCCACCGCGACTGTTCCCCAGAAATTGCGAGCCCAACGCTGTTCAGCTATTGAGCCTGTGATCCCTGCGCACAAAACGAAACCAGCGATGTAGCCACCGCTAGGGCCAGCAATAACGTCGATGCCGCCACTTGCTCCGCCGAAGACAGGAAGTCCCGCGGCACCGAGCGCAGCATAGATCAGCATCGAAAGCATTCCGCGGAGCGCCCCGAGCATCATGCCGACGACAAGCACGGCGAGTGTTTGAGCGGTAGCCGGAACGGGATATAACGGCACGACAAACTGTGCGGCAATAGCGGTAAATGCGGCACCAGCCACAACGAACATCGCGCTGGCAGCAAAACTCTTGCCAAAGATCGAATCGACGAACGTCGTCTTCGGCATTAGAGCGGGTGACATCATGAAGAGAACTCCGGGTCTTCTCACATGCTGAGTGCACTGCGTAACCACAGCTAGGAAGTAGACTAGTTGGTTGGCGCTGCCGCCACCGCCCCCAACCCCCAAGAATCGGAAGTTCTACTGTGCTGTCTGTGCATGATCTCGAGTTGCGCGTTGGCGCACGCATGCTCATGCAGGGCGTCAATTTCCGAGTGGATCGCGGAGACAAAATCGGGTTGGTCGGTCGAAACGGTGCCGGAAAGACCACTCTCACGAAAACTCTCGCTGGAGAACTCGAAGCGACCGACGGCAAGATTGAACGCACCGGAGAAATCGGTTACTTGCCGCAAGACCCGAGATCGGGAAACCCTGAAGATCTTGCCCGCACGCGCATCCTCGATGCACGTGGTTTGGGAAGCATCGTCCTCAAGATGCGTCAGGCCCAAGACGAGATGGGCAGTCCCGACCCGGATGTCAGCGCAGCGGCCATGGATCGCTACAGCAAGCTTGACGACCGCTTCCTCGCGCTTGGCGGCTACGCTGCCGAAGCTGAAGCAGCGTCGATCGCCAGCAACCTGAGCTTGCCGGACCGCATTCTTGATCAACCGCTCTCAACCCTCTCAGGTGGGCAGCGACGCCGGATTGAGCTTGCTCGCATCCTGTTCTCTGGCGCTGACACCATGCTGCTCGATGAGCCGACCAACCACCTCGACGCCGACTCAGTGGTCTGGCTCCGTGAGTTCCTCAAGAACTTCAGCGGGGGATTGATAGTCATTAGTCACGATGTCGAACTCGTCGAAGACACCGTCAACAAGGTGTTCTACCTCGACGCTAACCGTCAGCAAATCGACCAGTACAACATGGGTTGGAAGCACTACTTGCGTCAGCGTCAATCTGACGAAGAGCGCCGTAAGAAAGAACGTGCGAACGCGGAGAAGAAGGCCAGCACTCTGCAGGCGCAAGCTGCTCGTTTCGGGGCCAAAGCATCCAAGGCGGCCTCAGCGCACCAGATGGTTGCACGCGCGGAGAAGCTTCTTGCCGGGCTCGACGACGTACGTACTACCGAGCGCGTTGCAGCACTGCGCTTCCCTGATCCCGCGCCGTGCGGCCGTACACCGCTCATGGGCTTCAACCTCAGCAAAAGCTACGGCTCGCTGGAAATTTTCGCCTCCGTCGATCTTGCGATCGATCGAGGATCGAAAGTCGTGATTCTTGGATTCAACGGTGCTGGTAAGACCACGTTGCTGCGAATGCTGGCAGGGGTTGACGCGCCTGATACGGGTCGCATCGAGCCCGGCCACGGACTGAGGATCGGCTACTACGCCCAAGAGCACGAGACTATCGATGTCAAGCGGTCCGTACTCGAAAACATGGTGTCGTCATCGCCGAATATCACCGAGATGGAAGCTCGTCGTGTGCTCGGTTCCTTCCTCTTCACCGGGGACGACTCCGCGAAGCCCGCTGGTGTGCTCTCGGGTGGCGAGAAGACTCGACTCGCTCTAGCGATGATTGTAGTGAGTGGCGCGAACGTCCTTCTCTTGGATGAGCCGACTAACAACCTCGACCCCGCCAGCCGCGAGGAAATTTTGGGTGCACTCGCCAACTACACCGGCGCAGTCGTGCTCGTTAGTCACGATGAGGGTGCGGTGGAAGCGCTCAATCCCGAGCGTGTGCTTATCTTGCCCGACGGCATCGAGGACCACTGGAACAAGGACTACGCCGAGCTCATCAGCCTCGCCTAAGAATCGAGGAGGGCATCCTCTATCTCAGCATCGGTAGGTCCTCGTTTTTCAGCCTTGCGTCGTCTTTTGGCTGCGCGCTGGCGTTCGGCTGGATCAGCTTCATTAACTAGGCGATACTCCTGACGGATCGCCCACCCGAGACCAATGAACGCGAGGACCCCGAACGCAACCCATTGGAACGCGTACGAAAGGTGAGCGCCCTCGTCGAGTAACGGTTTCGGGTAAGCGATCGGCGTCTCGGCCACAGCGGGGGACTCCGAGGCGAGTAACCCGTAGGCGCCAACGTAGGTCGTTCCGTCAACGAGAGCGTCGATCGTGGGGAGATGGATGGTCGCCACTTGGCCCTCTGGAGCTGAACGCCCTCTCACGGTGGGTTCACTTGGCTTGAGCCGAACCACGATATCCACGACACCAGCGGGAGGCTCAGGCACGAAATCGGGCAGGTCCTGGGCGTTACCGGCAGGAACCCAGCCACGATCCACGACAATGACCTTGCCATCGTCGAGGACAAAGGGCACCAACACTTCGAAACCTGGCTGCCCCGAGTAGGGGCGACCACGCACAAGCAATTGATCCTCCGCCAAATATTCGCCTGATAGTGCGACGGCCTTCCACTTGTTATCAAGATCGAAGGTGTCGAGTTCAGGCATCACCTCAGAAAGTTCGCGAGGTGGAGCATCCCAGTTGTCGGATACCCTCGCGACTTCGGCCGCTGCTTGCTCTCGTCGATCAAACTGCCACTGCGAGAGCAACACGCAGGCGATAGCGAACGCAATGACGAGGGCGAGATACCCAAACCAGCGCCGCGAGAATGCAAAACTCCAATTGCTCATTGACCAGCACCATCCGGAACAACATCTGCGACGGTGGCGCCATCAGTAACGATGACGGGAAAACCACGATTCGTCAGATACTCGCGCAAGTAATCGCGGTGTTCATCGCACGCCATCCAGCACTTCACGCGATCGAGGCCGTGGATTTTGGGATTCCGCCAGTTCACCGTCCATGTTGCATCGCTGTCACAGCCTGCTCGCGAACATCGAGTGGATGTCGGGCCGATACCACCGATCAACGCGCGCTCTCAGCGCCAGACGCCGGTGCGGTCGCCGAACCCAGTTCGCGCAAACCTGGCGCCACGACGATGCCGTTTCGGTTCGACGTGACGTTCACAAGAACAACGGCCACATAGGGGAGCACTACAGCGCCCAGCACGGGCACCACAAGCCACCATCCGGTGACGAAAAGACACAAGATGACACAGACCAGCCGAATGGCCATCGCAATCGAATAGTGGATTGCTCGACGCCGGCGTTCCACATCAGGTGGCTCCGGCAGTGATGTGATCGACTCTGGCTGGTTCATGGGCTTTCTTCGCAAATAGTCGTGGTTGAGTATCAAGACTACGCCGCTCGTGGCGACTATATGCTGGGAACCATGAGCTCCACAGCAACTGAATCACGGACAGTCCTCGTCACTGGGGGAAATCGCGGCATCGGGCGAGCAATCGCGGAAGAATTTGTGGCCTTGGGCTACAAGGTAGCCGTTACGGCCCGATCTGGAACTGGTCCGGAAGGAACCCTCACCGTGGTCGCGGATGTAACGGATCCCTCCAGCATTGATGCTGCCTTCAGTGAGGTGGAAGACAAGCTCGGGCCGGTCGAGGTCGTCGTAGCCAATGCGGGTATTACCCGCGACATGTTGCTCATGCGCATGAGCGACAGCGACTTCGCTGAAGTGCTCGATACCAACCTCTCGGGCGCGTTCCGGGTGGTCAAACGTGCATCGAAAGGAATGATGAAGGCCCGATTTGGCCGGATCATTCTGGTCTCGAGCGTCGTCGGTCTTCTCGGCTCAGCAGGCCAAGTGAATTATTCAGCATCGAAGAGCGGGCTCATCGGGCTTGCTCGTTCAGTCACGCGTGAACTCGGCAGCAGGGGCATCACCGCGAACGTCGTCGCTCCAGGGTTTATCGAGACTGATATGACCGCCGCGCTTCCCGCAGAACAGCAAGACGCGTATTTGAAGCAGATTCCAACCGGGCGTTTTGCTCGTCCAGAAGAAGTAGCGAAGGCAATTGCCTGGCTGGCCAGCGACGATGCCGGTTATATCTCTGGCGCTGTCATCCCGGTTGATGGCGGTTTGGGGATGGGCCACTAAGCCCCGCACGTGCTCTTGAGCTCTGAGCCGGTTCACTCGGCGTAGTGCTGCGTGTAGCGCGCAAGCTCGGTTGGTGCAGCCGGGCCCGTACCGTCGTGTTCCGTTAGCCGCGAAGAGCCAAGAGCGGCAGAATCGCGCTGAGATCACGCTCGTCGAGGTGAACGTCAGCTGTTGCACGCACGATGGGTTTCGCCGTGATCCCTACCGAGAGCGCCGCTGCGCGCATCATTAACAAGTCATTGGCCCCGTCGCCAAGCGCCACGGTGCATGCGAGTGGGATACCGGAATCGGTAGCCCACTCGCACAACGTGTCAGCTTTAGCTTGAGCGTCGATAATGCGTCCGAGCACTCGACCTGTCAGTGCACCATCGACGACCTCTAGCCGATTGGCCCTGGCGTAATCCAAACCAAGTGTCTTCGCGAGCGGATCGAGCAGTTCGTGGAATCCGCCCGAGACAGCGCCGATTCGTCCGCCTGCCCGCTGCACTCCATCAATGAGTTTCTCCGCGCCTGTCGTCACTGTGATCTGAGAGATGCACTGTTCGATGACCGACTCTGGGAGGCCCGCCAAAGTGGACACGCGTTCGCGCAAACTTTCTTCGAAGTCGAGCTCGCCGTTCATGGCCCGTGTCGTAATAGCGGCAACTTCGGGCTCAGATCCCGCGTGAGCAGCCAATAGCTCGATCACTTCGTTCTCAATGAGGGTCGAGTCAACGTCAAGAACGACGAGAAATTGCGCCATGGGGAGTGCCTTTCGTGCAACGGCCGAAGTGCGGCAAATCAATCACAATGCCGCAACGGATGCCAGACTACCGGGATCATTAGGCGTCGCTCCCACAAGCAGCCTCACGAACGAATATGATGGGTGATCATGGCCAGCGTTCTGAATTTTGCAGATGTATCCGTTACTCGTGGCGGCACAACAATCCTCGACTCTATTTCGTGGAGTGCCCAAGCAGCCGATCGCTGGGTCATCCTCGGACCGAACGGCGCAGGCAAGACGACGCTACTTCAGCTTGCAGCGGCCCAAATCCACCCCAGCTCGGGTGAAGTGAAGGTTCTCGAGAGCACTCTGGGTTCTGCGGACCTCTTCGACGTGCGCCCACGGATCGGTTTCGCGTCAACCGCGCTTGCGCGTCGCGTTCCTAACAACGAGCGCGTTATTGACGTTGTTCTCACCGCCGCGTACTCGGTTACTGGCCGTTGGAACGAGCAGTACGAAAACATTGACTTGCGTCGCGCCCGTCGAGTTCTGGCCGAGTGGAGCCTCTCGCACCTCGAAGAGCGCCGCTTTGGTGACCTCAGCGATGGTGAACAAAAGCGCGTCCAAATTGCACGCTCAGTGATGACCGACCCTGAACTCCTCCTGCTAGACGAGCCGGCCGCAAGCCTTGACCTCGGTGCGCGGGAGGAACTCGTTCAGCTCCTCAGCGGATATGCACAGGCAGAGTCCGCCCCGGGAATCGTCATGGTCACCCATCACGTCGAGGAAATTCCTCGTGGATTCACCCACGCGCTAATTTTGAACAAGGGATCGGTACACAGCGCCGGTAAGATCGACGATGTTGTTACTTCAGAGAATCTGAGCGACGCTTTCGGTCTCGAACTCATCATCACAAAGGACTCCGGCCGCTACACGGCGCGAGCGGCCTAATCCTCTGATAGGCTTGTGTGTCGGTCCGCGTGACCTCCTACGTCTTTTTTAATCCAGAATCCAGGGAAATCCAATGAAGTCAGATATCCACCCCACGTACGCGCCTATCGTTTTCCGCGACCTCGCGTCTGGCTCGACCTTCCTTACTCGTTCCACCGTGACGAGCGAGAAGACCATCGAGTGGGAAGACGGAAACACCTACCCGGTGATCGACGTTGAAATCTCCTCGGAGTCGCACCCGTTCTACACGGGAAAGCAGCGCATCATGGACTCCGCTGGCCGCGTCGAGAAGTTCAAGAACCGCTACAAGGGCTTCGGCAACTAGTACCACTTATTCTTTCCGCTGAGGGCGACCGGGTTATCCGGTCGCCCTCAGCGTGTTAAGCGGCTCGACTCGACGCTCCGAGGGGCCTCGCCTGGAGCCCGTTTCAGTCAGCTCCTATCTACGCCTCTCGCGCGATAACCGCGACCACATCAATCGGCGTGACCGCACTACACCGCGGTAGACAGCGATTATCCGGAGAAAGAACGCACGGGCCACTCACCGT
>Ga0209344_10006059_pt1 | contig 10118 bp, 10 predicted proteins | sample Cruoilmetagenom6_FD_187293 | JGI IMG/M metagenome (GOLD analysis project Ga0209344, IMG submission 187293) | Oil polluted marine microbial communities from Coal Oil Point, Santa Barbara, California, USA - Santa Barbara Oil Seep Sample 6 (SPAdes)... | ecosystem: Environmental > Aquatic > Marine...
CTTTTTCATCCATTTGTCATCCTTCCATTTATAAGGATCATCCCATACAATTGATGCCGTTTTCGGCGGATGTTCAGAGCGGCGGCCATAAGGATCAGCTTTTTCTGTATTTATATCGTTATGATGACTTTGTATTTTATATTTATATACACTTCCTTTACCAACGTTTGGTATAAAACCTTCCCAAATTCCACTTTCATCCCAGCGTACATTTAAATGATGCTCACCCTCAATCCAATAATTAAAATCTCCAATAACTGAAACCGATTTAGCGCTAGGAGCCCAGACTGCAAAATAAGTACCACGAACACCATCTAGAGTCATTATATGAGAACCAAATTTTTCATATAATTTAAAATGCTTTCCTGCTTTAAAAAGATCGATATCAAAATCAGTAAATAAACTATACGATTTTACTTTTGGCATAATATAATTATGGGTTGATTAGAATTTGTAAAAAATAAAACTAAGAGTATTTTTTTTTGAATCATTAAATGACAGTGCCTTTGGGTATTATAGCACCTTTTTTAAGAACGACAATTCCATCTTTGATTAAATAAGTATCTGTTTCTATATCTTCTAAATGAGTACCCCCGTTAATTCGTACATCATCACCAATTCGACAGTTTTTATCGATAATCGTATTTTTTATAAAGCATCGTTCGCCGATGCCCATTAAAATTTCAATTTTATTTTTACTGATTCCATCTAGCGTTTCGTAATAATCTGAACCCATCATATAAGTATTGATCACAGTAGATTCCTTTCCTACTCTTGATCTGATACCAATTACAGATTTTTCAATTTTTGCAGCACTAATAATGCAACCTTCGGCAATTACTGTTTTATCAAGTGCAGTTCCAGAAATTTTAGATGTAGGGAGCATTCTTGCTCTAGTATAAATTCGTTTAGATTTATCATATAAATCAAATTTTGGGATATCATCCGTCAAACCTAAATTAGCCTCGAAGAATGAATCTATATTACCAATATCAGTCCAATAACCTTCATATTGATAACTTATAGTTTTATGTTTCTCTATAGATTGAGGAATAATTTCTTTACCGAAATCCATGGTATCAGGGTTATCCATTAATTCAATTAATAAATCCCTATTAAAAATATAAATACCCATAGAAGCAAGGTAATTTCTACCTTCACTTTTCATTTCATTACTAACTTCAGACGTCCAATCTGGTAATAACTTTGCTTCCGGCTTTTCTATAAAAGAAGTGATTATATTTTTATCGTCAGATTTTAGAATTCCAAATGAAGTCGCCTCTTTAGCATTAACTGGTATTGTTGCAATTGATATTTTTGCTTTGCTCTTAATATGTTCTTGAACCATTAAATTATAGTCCATTTGATATAATTGATCTCCAGATAAGATCAGGGCATACTCAAAATCATGACGTAAAAAATGATGCATACTTTGTCGAACCGCATCTGCCGTACCTTGAAACCAAGTTTGACTTTTCATAGTTTGTTCAGCAGCCAAAACGTCTACAAATGCAGAACTAAAAAAACTAAAGTGATAAGTATTTTTTATATGCCTGTTTAAAGAAGCAGAATTAAATTGAGTTAGCACATACATTCTTTTGATATCGGCATTGATACAATTTGAAATAGGAATATCTACCAATCTATATTTACCCGCAATGGGTACAGCTGGTTTTGACCTGATTTCTGTCAGTGGGTATAGCCTAGAGCCCTGTCCACCTCCTAAAATAATACCTAATACACTATTGTTAATCATAATTATTTAGTTAAAGTTTTATACAAATTGATGTATGCTTTTGCGGAAGAATCCCAAGAATGATCTATTTGCATGATTAAGGTACGAATTTTTTTAAATTCTATCTGATTTCTATAAAAATATGTCGCCCTACTAATAGCATTACAGACTTCTTTTATAGACACTTCGTGATGAACAAATCCAAATCCATTATTTGAAATATCTACAACAGTATCTTTCAAACCTCCTATGTTGTTGACTATAGGAATTGTACCATAACGTAAAGAATATAGTTGATTTAAACCACATGGTTCAACTCTCGAAGGCATCAATAAAAAGTCAGCGCCTGCATACATAATGTGCGAAAGTCTTTCATCATATCCAATAAAAGCATTGTAATTGCCTTTATGCTTCTTTTTAAGCTTTTCTAATTGTTTTTCAACAGTTTTTTCACCAGAGCCTAACAACAAAATAGAAATCTCCTTTTTTTGTAATACTTTATTGAAAATTTCGGGAAATAAATCTGCTCCCTTTTCTCCCACTAAACGTCCGATAAACACAAAAAGGGGCTTATTAATATCTAAGCCAAATTCATTACAAAGCCATTTTTTATTTGCTTTTTTTCCTGATATAATTGTCTTTTTCGTATAATTTTTAACAATATAAGTATCTGTTTCCGAATTCCAAACAGCATTGTCAATACCGTTTAATATACCTGTGCATTTATTACTTTCGTGGCTTAATAGACTCTCTAAACCGTTAGCAGAGTGTTTTAATTCTTCCATATAATTTGGTGAAACGGTTGTCACTTTCCAAGCACTTTTAATGGCCGCGGCTAATGGATTAATCGTTTGATTCCAATCCAGTAAACCCACTTTTGAAAAATCAAATTTAGGGACCAACCCAACTTTTTCATGAGAAAACCACCCTTGATATTGTGCATTATGAATTGTTAGTATAGAAGGGATGTTTTTTAAAGAGTCATATACATTAGCATGTGACATCATAAACGGGACTAATCCTGTATGATGATCATGACAATGTATAATTGATGGCTTGTTGTCAAGTTGAAGTATCCAATCTAAAGCAGCAATCTGAAAAGCAAGAAAGCGCTCGGTATCATCGAAAGAATAGACATAGTCTTTAAAAAGCAATTCGGGAACATCAACTAAATATAATTCAAACCCTAAATCATTTCCAGCCAATGATAAAATTTTAAAATCAAAAACTGAGTCTCCAAGTTTAGCTGAACTTTCATAAATTGATTTAAAAGTGTTCTTTTTAGTAAAGGCATTATCATAAAAAGGCATAATAACTTCACTATTAACATCCAATTTGTTTTGATACTTAGGTAAAGCTCCGACTACATCAGCTAAACCGCCAACTTTTGCGATAGGGTAACATTCTGCGCTGATGTGAATAATATGCATTTATAAGATTTATAAGCTCTATAAACTTACAAAATGTTTTGAATAGATTGTTGGAAGTATTGTTATTTTTAAGATAACGTTTTCGATGATGAGATTAATCATTCAATTTCAACACAGCCATAAAAGCCTCTTGTGGAATTTCTACATTGCCAACCTGGCGCATACGTTTTTTACCTTTCTTTTGCTTTTCAAGGAGTTTGCGTTTACGAGAAATATCACCACCATAACATTTTGCTGTTACATCTTTACGAAGCGCTTTTGTGGTTTCTCTAGAGATAATTTTAGCTCCAATGGCTGCCTGAATGGGGATGTCAAACTGTTGACGTGGAATTAGCTGCTTTAATTTCTCGCACATTTTTTTACCAATGTGGTGTGCATTGTCAGCATGAATTAAAGCAGATAGAGCATCAACAGGTTGTGAGTTTAGTAAAATATCTACACGTACTAATTTTGAAACACGCATCCCAATTGGAGAATAATCAAATGAAGCATATCCTTTAGAAACAGTCTTTAAACGGTCGTAAAAATCGAATACGATCTCTGCTAATGGCATATCAAAGTTTAATTCAACACGCTCCGTTGTTAGATATGTTTGATTTGTAATGACACCACGTTTTTCTATACAAAGAGACATGATATTTCCTACAAAATCAGATTTTGTAATAATTGATGCTTTTATATAAGGTTCTTCTACACGATCTAAACTAGAAGGATCAGGTAAATCTGTTGGGTTATTTACAATTAAAATATCATCAGGATTTTTTCTAGTAAAAGCATGATATGAAACGTTTGGAACGGTAGTAATAACAGTCATATCGAACTCGCGTTCTAAACGTTCTTGAATAATTTCCATGTGCAGCATTCCTAAAAAACCACAGCGGAAACCAAAACCTAATGCGGCAGAACTTTCAGGCTGAAAAACTAAAGAAGCATCATTTAACTGCAATTTTTCCATTGAATTTCTAAGCTCTTCGTAATCTTCTGTATCAACAGGATAAATTCCTGCAAAAACCATTGGCTTTACATCCTCAAATCCTTCAACAGCATTATCGGTAGGATTCGCGGCATCTGTAATTGTATCACCGGCTTTAACTTCACTTGCTGTTTTAATTCCGGTAATTAAATAACCCACATCACCAGTTTTAACAATCTGTTTTGCGACTTGATTTAGTTTTAAGGTTCCAACTTCGTCAGCATAATACTCGTTATCTGTCGCCATAAATTTGATACGCTGTCCTTTTTTAATTTCTCCATTCATCACTCTAAAATAGGTTTCAACTCCACGATAAGAATTGTAAACAGAGTCAAATATTAAGGCTTGTAAAGGAGCATTAGGGTCTCCTTTAGGGGCAGGAACTCTATCAATAATGGCTTCTAAAATTTTATCAACCCCTAAACCTGTTTTACCACTAGCAGGAATCACTTCTGAAGGATCACAACCTAATAGATCAACAATATCATCAGTAACTTCTTCGGGATTTGCACTTGGTAAATCAACTTTATTTAAAATTGGAATAATCTCCAGATCATTTTCTAATGCTAAATATAAATTTGAAATCGTTTGAGCCTGAATACTTTGAGCTGCATCAACAATCAACAAAGCGCCTTCGCAAGCGGCAATTGAGCGAGAAACTTCATAAGAAAAATCAACATGGCCAGGAGTGTCAATTAAGTTTAGGATATATTTTTCACCATTAAATTCATAATCCATTTGAATTGCATGACTCTTAATGGTAATACCTCGTTCACGCTCCAAATCCATATTATCCAATAACTGATCTTGCTTTTCACGATCAGTAACTGTATTGGTGAATTCTAATAATCTATCCGCCAAGGTACTTTTACCATGGTCAATATGTGCAATGATGCAGAAGTTTCTTATGTTCTTCATTCGTCGTTTACCTATCGGCTTTTAAGCCAACAAAGATACTTAAATATTCGGTGTGCAAAACAAGATATTTAGTGCTAAAATTCTTACTTTTGGGTACATATAAATTCTATTTTTTATGAGTTTTAGTCAGAATAGAAAACGTAAACGTCCTAACTATAAGCGCTCAATTTTATTGATCATTATTTTGTTGTTAGTAATTTATTTTTGGTTAAATGCGGATGGTATTGCAGATTATTTTTTTAATGTTAGAGACTAGTTTTATTATTAGAATCGAACAGAAAAAGAATGAAGAAGTTATATCTAATAATTGACACGGCAGAATGAAAATATTAATTACTGGTGCAACGGGCTTGGTTGGAGGAGAACTTGTCAAGCAATGTTTGGCCAAAAATTATACTGTCCACTATTTGACTACCATTAAAACTAAAATAGTTACTGAGACAAATTACAAAGGTTTTTATTGGAATCCTTCAACCCAAGAAATTGACGAAAATTGTATAAAAGGAATAGATGCAATTATCAATTTAGCGGGTGCCCCAATTTCAAAAAAATGGACAACATCCCATAAAAAAGCCATTTTTAACAGTAGAATTGATTCAATTCGATTGCTTCATCAACTTTTATCAGAAAATAAACATACGGTTAAACATTTATGCTCGGTTTCTGCATTGGGCATTTACTCTTCTTCGCTAACTAAAAAATACGACGAATCGGAAGTAGAAGTAAGCTCTTCTTTTTTAGGTGAAGTTGTTGAAGCTTGGGAAAAAGCCGTTGATTCAATTCAATCTTTAGATTTAAAGATTACAATAATAAGAATTGGAATTGTACTTTCTAAAGATGGAGGAGCGTTAGCTGAAATGACTAAACCAATAAAATTGGGACTAGGAGCGTCCTTAGGTACGGGTTGTCAGTGGCAATCATGGATACATATTACAGATTTGGCCAATATGTTTTTATTTGTTTTGGAACAAAAATTATTAGGTATTTATAACGCTGCGGCATCAGCTCCAGTAACTAATTCAAAAATGACCGAAGTAATCGCGAGGCGATTGAAGAAGCCATTTTTTTTACCGAATGTTCCAACTTTTATGTTGAAATTAATTTTGGGCGAAATGTCAGCAATTGTATTGGAAAGTCAGTTTTTAAAAAATGATAAAATTAAAAAAGATGGCTTCGTATTTGAGTATGATACTATTGAGCGGGCTATAAAAGAATGTTTAAGTTAAGCAATTTTGTCATTCCTGCGAAGGCAGGAATCCAGAGACATATGATGAGATCCTGAAAAACCCTTCGACTGCGCTCAGGATGACATTTTCAGGATGACTGCGTCACTTAGCAAACAACTGATCTATATTTTTAAATGCTTTAAATTCTAAGGCATTCCCGGAAGGGTCTTTAAAAAACAATGTTGCTTGCTCACCAACTTCACCTTTAAAACGTATATAGGGTTCAATTACAAATTTTATATTGTATTCTTTTAAGCGATCAGCAAAATCATGCCATTGCTGCCATTCTAAAACCACTCCAAAATGTGGTACTGGGACGTCATGGCCATCTACAGGATTTGAGTATTCCTCCTCTTGTACTGTATCTTTAAAATGAATTACCAATTGATGTCCGAAAAAGTCAAAATCAACCCAATGGTCGGAACTTCTACCTTCTTTACAGCCTAGCACATCTCTATAAAAAGTTCGATTTTTTTCTAAGTTGCTTACAGGTATTGCTAAATGAAATGGTTGTAATGTTTTCATAGTTTTATTGAGATAATTCTACCAATTTATGTGTAGTTCTCCAATTACGTGAAGTTGCTTGTACTTTTAATTTATTTTCAAAGAAATTATTGTTCATTTTCGCGTTACCTGCACCATTTGCAGCATAGTAATAAATGATTTTATCCTCTAATACATATTCTTCCGGACTATAATCGTAGGTTTTTAGTTTTGCAATATTTTCAGCTTTAGGTTTTTCTTTTAAAAATACTACAGCAAATAATTTTGGGTCATATTTATCATCTTTTTTTTGAAAAGGATTATTAGCTATAGCATGTTTCAATTCTTTTGGAGTTTTTACTAAAATAGGAACTTCAAATCCAAAATTTTTTAAAATCTTTTCGTGAATTTTATTCTCAAGTTTTGAGATTGATTTTTCATCAGCTTTAAATATTATGTTACCACTTTGTATATAGGTAACAACATCAGAAAAAGAGAGTGATTCTAAACTCTCTTTTAGTTCGACCATTTTTATTTTTTTCTGACCACTTACATTTATGCCTCGAAGTAGGGCGATATAGGTTTGCATATTAGTTGGCTCTATATTTTTCAAACCAAGCCAACACATGATCAATCTTTGTAATTAATTGACTGGGTCTGTTTGCAATGCCATGATAGGCACCAGGTATTTCAACCAAAGCAGTTTCAATTTTTCTAATTTTTAAGGCACCATATAATTGTTTGGACTCAGATAGAGGTGTACGCATATCGGCTGTTCCTACCATCACTAATGTTGGTGTTTCAATATTTCCTACAAGTGATAAAGGAGAATATTTCCAATATGTTTCAAAGTTTTCCCAAGGTTGGCCAGGATAACGATAATTTGCATAATAAAAATAGTTATCTGCAGTAAGTGTTTTACTTATCCAATTCATAACTGGTTTTACAACAGCTGCGGCTTTAAAGCGATTGTTTTTACCAATCATCCAAGCAGTCATGATTCCACCTGCACTGCCACCTGTCACATATAATTCTTTCGAATTGATATAACCCTTTGAAATAACAGCGTCTACGCCGTCCATAACATCATCATAATCATTACCTGGGTAATTGTGGTATAAGAGATTCCCAAACTTTTCACCATAACTAGTGCTGCCTCTTGGGTTTGGGTAAAAAACGACATATCCAGCTGCTGCTAATAATTGGATCTCAGGCGAAAATCGATCACCATAATTAGAAATTGGTCCACCATGATTTTCAACAAGTAAGGGATATTTTTTAGTAGTATCAAAATCTGGTGGTGTAACGATCCAGCCTTGAACATTATTTCCATCAACCGATGATTTGTACCAAATCTCTTTAACCTTACCTAACTTTCTATAATCTAACAAGTCGCTATTTAAGTTAGAGACTAATTGTTCATTTTTATTTCCTTTTTGGATAGTGGCGATTTCAGATGGATGATATGGAGTAGTATGTGTATATGCAATTTTTCCTGTAGTTGAAATTGAATATGAACCTCCACCATAAGGCCGGCCAATTGAAGTACCTCCAACATTATTAGCAATTAACGAAACATTCCCCGAAAGGGAAGTATATCCAATTTTTGTATTGCCTTTATCATCATATTGAAAATATATTCCTTTACCGTCGGCACTCCATTTTAAATTTGATTTACCTCTGTCTAAATTAGTTTTAATGATTTTTTTATTGCTTCCGTCAAAGCTCATTAATTGGATTTTGTTGACCTGATATGTTTGAATTCTATCATCATACCCTAAATAGGCAATTTGTTTACCATTTGGAGAAATTGCTAAGCCATAATCAGGACCCTTTCTGTCTGTAAGTGCTGTTGTTTGTCCATCACTAATATCTAATTTATAGACTTCAGAATTACGAGTTTCATATGCCCAATCTTCACCCAGATTACCATTAAAATAAATTGATTTTCCATCTTTAGACCAGTTTGGTGAGCCAAAATTAAGATTGCCTTTTGAAATTTGTCTGGCTGTACCACCCTCGGCAGAAATAATAAATAAATGCCTAAAACCAGGTTCAATATAACCTGATCCATCAGCTTCATATTTTAAGCGTGTAGTAACTCGCGGATGTTTTGCCCATTCGGCACCTTTTGGTTTTTTTGGAGGAGAAACCAGAGATGGTGGCTTACTAGTAACTTTCATGGTAAAAGCAATTTGTTTTCCGTCTGGTGACCAACTGAGCCCGCCTGGTGATTTTTCAAGTTGTGTTAATCGGGCAGTTTTAGCAGTTTTTAACCAATAAACGAAAATTTCAGCTCCTTCTTTAGTACTGCTCGCAAAAGCAATTCGTGTTCCGTCTGGAGACCATTTTGGACTGGATTCATTTACATCATTACTTGTTAATTTAATATGATTAGTGCCATTACTATTCATCAACCAAAGTCTCGATGTTTTCTTGTCTTTCATAATATCCATACCTCTGCGTTGATAGACAATATAATTACCATTTGGGGAAATTTCCGGGTTTTGAGCCCATTCTAATTCGAAAACATCGAGGTTGGAAAAGGAGGTTTTTTGTTGGCCAAATACGCATGAAGTAACAATAAAGAAATAAATAATAATAAAATGTCTCATTTTTTGCATTTTTAAGGAGTTTAAATTTAAGAAAAGAAAATTAAACTTCAACTCAAATAAAGGATAGACTACACGATTTCTTTTAAAGATGCGGCAACTTCTATAATTTCATCTAGCAGTGCTTGAATATGAGTTTCTTTGGTTAAATTATTCATGACGGTTATACGTAAATATCTAGATTCATTTAGTTCAGTAGAAGTTATATAAAAATTTCCTCTGGTGACGATTTCATTTCTAAGGGTTAATTGAAATGAATTGTCGATTCCAAATTTGGTGTACTGAAAACAAAGGATGTTGGTCTCAGGGGTATATGGGCATTTAAAATCGGGATGTTTATTGATTATCTGATAAAACAAACGCGTATTTTGATATGTTTCATCAATATAATTGGCAATACTTTTTTCACCTTCAGCGGCTAAGACCCAAAATAATTTTGTACCTATTGCCGATTTTGTACACTCTACTGTATAAGGCATCATATCAAAACCTACTTCTTCTTTATCATGAAAAAGGTAACTGCCTTTTTGCTGAAAAGCATTTTCCATTGAGCTATGATCTTTAAACAAAACTGCAGCACAAAGTGCCGATGTTCTCATCATTTTATGAGCATCCCAAATAATTGAATCTGCTTTTGCTGATAGTTAATTGTCTCTTTTTGATTGACTGATTTTTGTTTAACCAGTTTGAAATCAACATATGCTTTTTTTAAAAAATAGTAATCATATCCCACAAAAAGGC
>Ga0209344_10006060_pt1 | contig 10117 bp, 10 predicted proteins | sample Cruoilmetagenom6_FD_187293 | JGI IMG/M metagenome (GOLD analysis project Ga0209344, IMG submission 187293) | Oil polluted marine microbial communities from Coal Oil Point, Santa Barbara, California, USA - Santa Barbara Oil Seep Sample 6 (SPAdes)... | ecosystem: Environmental > Aquatic > Marine...
CCTATCGGAGCAAGGTTAGCGCATAGACTACCCGTCAATCTCCTCAAACGAGTATTCGCTTTTATGCTGATGGGGCTGGCACTGCAGATGGTGTATGCGGTGTTTACGGCGTGAGGGAGAGCTATATACCAAATCTTGAATCATTGACGAAGCGACCCTCAATTTCACGGAGCGGAGGTTTACCTGCAGAATTAGGATGGAAACGCGGTGAAAAGCCGTAACAGAAAGGAGTGGCATGACACGTTCTGTGTCGGATATCGCTTGCGCTGTACACATAAAGTGTCAGACTATAGATATCTATAACAGAGTGAAATACATCGAAAGTCATGGAATAATCTGTGCCCCGATGGTTCACAAAGGCTGCAAAAGGAGGCCAAGACCATGAAGACATTATCTTCACGACGTCAGCGTCTGCTACGCGCCGTTGGTAGTCTTATCGACATCCAACCCAGTACTAACTATCGTGATTTGATAGACGCTCATAAAACTGATCTTGATCGCCTCAGCTCTGACTGGGATCGAATCGGCAAAGACATGGATCGCGCTGTTAAACGATATGACCAAACCTTCATCAAGCCAACAACCCGCCAACGGGTCGCAGAAGTCTGATCACACAGATCACGACAACGGGCAAACTCCCTCGTCTCAAGGTCTTGGCGCGGATCAGGAAACTGATTCGCCCGAAGACCATAAAGAGTTGGCACAGCTTGGCACCCTTCTGACCAAAGAAGACCTGTCAGATGAAGAGCAACAGGCACTAACCCAGCTACTGCAACGCCATAAAACAGACGTGGCAATCGCTATTAACCGTCGCACAACCTCCGCTTTTCAAGGGCCACTTCCACCGCCCAGTATCCTACGCGGTTATGAAGATATAGTGCCTGGCTCAGCAGCTAAAATTATTGACTGGGCGGATAGCGAACGCGAACACCGTCATCGTACAGAAACCACCATCGTTCGCGCTGAAACCACCCGAGACTTACGTGGCCAAATTCTGGCGGCCGTTGTTGCCTTAGCGGGATTCAGCGTGGCGGGCTTAGCACTGCTCCTAGACCATGCAGGCGTCGCTGCACTTATCACAGCCATGGACATAGGTGGCATGGTAGCGGCCTTTATCTACGGCCGCAGCAACAGTGATGAATAGTTACCACTGTCAGATCGCCAAGCGTTTAGGTTGCTGTAACACGTGCTCCCAGAGAGGAACATGCTATGCATTTATGCACGAATGAACACATCACACAGCAGCAGCGCAAGGCAGCAACCATTAAAGCCGCACGTAAGCGCTATCTTGCCGCAAAACGGCAAGGCGATGTGAAAGTCAGCCTGAGCGCTGAGGAAGCACAGAAACGCGCTCAGAAGTCCGTTTTTCGTCTGTCCTAATTGTTAGCTTCAAAACAAAAACCCCCGGCCACTCCACATGGTCGGAGGTTTTTATTGCCGCATTATTCTGGCGAAACGTTTCCGCAACGCGTGCTCTTAGGCGACACCTTCAATATGGCAAAGTTTGGCTAAGTTGCCAACAAGTTATTTCCTGTTACGCAATGTAACGTTCACCTGCACCATCCAACACCTCGCCTGCCTGACTGACCCCTTAAATTGCTGCACGGTCGCAAAACAGCCCTAACTACCTCGGCCAACAATTGGCGACAACGGAAGCCCAATCAGATAGACACACCGCAAACGGAAGAAGAACGCCAGCGCAGCCAAAAGCTAATGGCCACCATGGACGCGCTGAATGAGAAGATGGGAAAGGGAACGGTACGCCTGGGCCTTCCGGAAAAGAACGCCCCCTGGCACCTACGCTGCGCGAACCGAAGCCCGCGCTATACGACGAATTGGGATGAATTGATGGTGGCGTATACGGATGAGGGGGCGGCTAAACAACATAAAATCAAATAAAAAAATTAACGAATTCTTTCTTCTAATAGTCTAAATTCAGTTTTACTTACTCGCATCTTAAAAACTTTGGCATCAAAGCCACCCTCATCGAGAGCACATAAAACCTCCTCTACAAACTGAGGTGTAGCTCCAGCGCCCAAATAAACCTCTTTAACACTATCTACTGGATAGCCATACAGTTTGATTGGATAAAAATCCACTGGCTCGGTTTTATCGGGTTCAATAGCTTTTACAAATCGATACTCTTGCTCATAGCTCCAGTCATGGCTTTTATTGAAAAGCAAATTAGGAATCTCTAATTCGCTCATGCTTATACTGGGACGTGTAGATGTATAATCCACATACCCTGACTTAATTATTCGGCTATTATCAACCTTGACATCCTCACTAAAAAAATCACTATCTGTATCAAAACCAATGGCAAAACCTTTTCCACTACCAGCGTAATGTGACCACATTAGCTTATTATCAAAGACTTTAGACAATGAAAGTACTGCAAAAAAATGCTTAAAAAAGAAAAACATTCGATCAAGAGCCAATTTTTCGCCAACAACCCAGAATTTTGATATTTGTTCTTTGTAAGGCTTAAAGTTTAGTAATGCAAATGCATCAAATGACATACCCTTCGTCCAAACATTATGAGTAATGTAATCTGTTCGAAGCTTGCTCATTATTATTTTATTTATATTTTTCTCACTAACAGTCTCGTATATGTGAGGCTCAAATTCAAACGGATCATTAAGATCACCAGGCTGTGTAAACCTTATTTTTTTATTTTTTAAAACGTCAATTCTTTCTGTAGAAAGATATTTATATAAAATAATAAAGACTCATATCGCCATTAAAAATAGAAAATGTATTAGAAAAAATCATAAGCACATAAACAAAACCTCACCTTAAAACAGGAAATTAAAATTTCATTCATGATAATTCGGATCAACATCACCAAAGTAAATAGAGCGGGGCAAGCCACTAACTTCTGCATTACAAAAAACCAACAAATCATCTTCGTAATTGAAGCAAACCACTACCTCAACTTCGTCATTGAGCTCAACCTCTTCTAAAAAACCGCCAAGACTAATCACATCTTTATCTACTGAGTCATAAACATTAAAACTAAAAACAGCACTTACAGTGTATTTAATATTAGCCATTACGCTTATATAAAAGTCTCCACCAAAGTTAGACTTTGGAGCTTCTATAAGATTGACGTCTAAATCGGCGCCATTTTTTATAAAATCAACTTCCTCAACAACAGCTTCTTCAATTTCAGCCTCAAAATGAAGATAAGATGAACCCTCAGCCTCGGCTGATCCTTCCGCTATTTCTGAGAAAACAGCTTGTCCTATAGCCGACTCAACTTCATTACAAACATTTTGCCATTGATTTCTAACAAGGTTAGTATAAAACTCCCTTGAATTAAACTCTTGGAATACGTCTAATGCTTCAGATATACTATTAACGACCTTAAGGCGACCGGTGATTTTCAACCCAGTTGTCCAAATGGCTGCCTCTAAGCAGCCTGTTTATTACGCTCAACTTCCTGCAGCTTGCAAGGGTTGAGCGATACCGAACCGGGTACCTCCCAGTTTCGGGTCTTGCCCGACCAACGCTGTGGATGTCGGCGCTTAGCACTTTCATAAACTGCTTTGCGGTGCTCAAGACGTTCTCGGTCGACACCTCGATGCCGGTCAGCAGGTGTCACGTACCGAAGGCCACTATGCAGGTGCTGTTTGTTGTAAGCCCGCTCGAACGTCAGCATCCAGTCACGCACTGCGCTTAGCGATGCAAAGCCCTTTGTGGGCCACGCAGGGCAATATTTGACCGTGCGGAACAACGCTTCCGAGTATGGGTTGTCATTGCTCACTCTTGGTCGGCTGTAAGACATCAACATCCCCAGCTCTGTTAACCTCGCTTTAAGCGTATAAGACGTCATCGGCGCGCCATTATCCGAGTGCAACACCGGGGGCTGATGCCAGCATCCTTCTCGCAATAAGGCGCGTTCCAACAAGTGTTTCGCTAACTCGCCTGATTCTGCATCATGGACTTCCCAGGCGATGATTTTACGACTGTAGATATCCATGATCAGGTAGAGATACCAGTGCTGGCCACGCACAACGGAGGCGCAATAGCTAATATCCCAGCACCAGACTTGGTTTGGCCCGGTTGCAGTAAAGCTCGTCGGCTCAGGTACTTGGCGGCGTGGTTTCATACGGCCCCGATGGTGCTGCTGGTGATGCTTTTTCAGGACTCGATAAAATGACGATTCGGAGGCCAGATAAACGCCTTTATCTGCCAGTAAGGGCACGATTTGAGACGGCGGCAGGCTCGTATACTCGGGGCGATTGCAGGCGTTTAAAATGGCCTGTTCCTCCTCGTGAGTCAGCTGATGCGGCTGACTGCCTTGTACCGCGTGTGGACGCTGATCCTCAACCACAGCGCCACACCCAGAACGCCAGCGTTTCAGCGTGCGCTCGCTCACGTCTATCATCGCCGCGGCTTTATAACGGGAAGCGCCTCCCGTTACCGCCTCGTCAAACAACGTAATGAGCCTTGCACGTTCCTCAAGAGGCGTCAGTCGTCCTCGCCGCTGTTCGGGTCTTCGCCGTACAAGGCGTCGAGCTTTTTTGAGAGAACCAGCAGCGACGTTGTTTCCGCTAAGGCTCTGTCTTTACGGCGTACTTCCGCTTTGAGCTGCTTGATCGTCTTACGGTCTTCTTTCCGCTGTTTCTGTGCCGTTCTTTGCTGGTCTTCTTGTTGGCCAGCGCCCTCTAGACAAGCGGCTTTCCACTGTTGGATTTGCTCGGGATAAAGGCCTTTTTCGCGGCAGTAAGCACCCAGCTCTGCCTCTGACAGGGTGGCGGTTTCAATGACCACGGCGAGCTTGGCATCAGGCGACCACTCGTTGTCACTTTGGGTATACCCCGGCACAGGCACTCCTTTTTCTCGACACTGTTTTAACCAACTATACAGCGTCGCGTCAGAGATGCCTTCTTCAGTGGCCACCGAGACCACACTGCGATTGTGGGGTGGCAATAACTTTTTCAGAACGGCTGCTTTACGCTCTGCAGAATAACGTGGCACAAGGACTCCATGCCGCTCCCTCTGGATTAGTTTTAGGCGATACCGCCAACCGGACAACTAGGCTGACAGAGGGGGGTATCCCCATTCAATCAATGCAGCTCTGGAAGCCAGTGACCATCGCTGGGCTCGCGTCGTAAGTGACAGCATTATCCTGGACGTGGCGCTCAGGCAGGGTGAAATCGAAGCACTTCGCACTTGGTTTGAAAAAGTACCAGCTCGTACGATAAAAAAAATCGCTTCCTTGAGCATAGGTTACGCGTGGATTTTGTATTTTAGCCAACAAGCTCGTCAAGCAGAGGCACTACTTGCTAGTTCGCTTCATCCGAGCTCCAGGGGGGCGGGCAATCTTGATGAGGAAGGATGGCGGGAATTGGTTAATGCGATAGGCAAAGCTACACAGGATGAATTACTGGAGAGTCAGGTTCTCTGTCAAAAATGGATAGACGCCTTTGGCGACCGTAACATGGTTGGCAAAGGCGCAGCACTTACTTGCCAGGCATTCATTGCCTCCAGTGGACGCCATTTTGAAGAGTTGGAGCGATTGTCCCATCGAGCGGCTGTGGCCATCCAGTCATCCAATCAACATTACGCTTTTATTTGGCTTAAAACTGCAGAAATTCAGGGTGAACTGTTCAAGGGGGACATCGCCCGAGCAAGGAGTGTGCTGCTTCAAGCGAATAAAACAGCAGAAAAGATTCAGGTGCCAAAAACTTTTTTAAATAAAATGTTTGGCACCCTTGAGTTACAAATCCTACACGAACAGAACCATCACCTGGTTACCCAGGAATCCGCACAGGCTTCGTTCGATTTCGCTTTGAACTATGGCGTTACAGATATTCTGTGGGGGTGTACACAGGCCTACAGCCGTTTTTTGTACCACCAAGGGTTCCGAGATAGAGCCATGACCTTGTTGGAACAATCTCGCCTAGCCACCTGCGAGCGAGAGCTCTCTCGCCTAAACATCCTGACTAAAGTTCAGTTAGCTGAGTTTACTCTCCTGAACAACGAGGAATTGGGTCCACCCATACTCCCCGATGAATGTGAGCTGACGTTCCTGCCAAATCAAAACCAAGCCATTCGAGCACGTATGGCGCTGGTAAACTCAATGTATAGACTACGGCTTGGGAAACAGTTTGGTGTCGCCGAAAAATATGCCAAACAAGCACAACAAAGCGCCAGCGCAATTTCAGACGCTAGAACCAAGATCGCGGCCCACTATTGTCAGGCCCTGGCAGCGTTTGCCCTCGGTTCATCAAAATCGGCGAAGCGCACGATTCTTGATGCAAACCTACTTTCGGAACATCTGAATTGTCACTTTACACGGCTCTGGATCAAAGAAGCGCTACTTTCTCTTAGCCCCCTTGCTCAGGATCTTTTTAACGATCTGCCAGACGACTCTGAAGCTAAAGCTACGAAGGATCTCGACGTCAGAATAGAAGATTCAAGTGTGCCGCCTGTGCCCGGCAATGCCCATTCAACTATCACGATAAAGCAGATTTCTCTGTTGAAATGCGTAAGCAACGGAATGACCAACAGAGAGATCGCTGAACGGCTTCTTGTGACGGAGGATACCGTCAAATGGCATATGAAGAAGATCTTCAGCGAACTTAAAGTAACCAACCGGGTTCAGGCAGTCACTGAAGCTCGACTGCGCGGACTTTTGTAGTGCTACAAAAACAAAAGAGGAATCGAGCGAATATGCAAAAAATAGTTATCATTGGTGCTGGAATAGCCAGTCTGACCGCCGCAGAGGCTCTCCGCCAAAATGGATTCGACGGAACGATTACCATTTTGGGCGAGGAAAACACGCTGCCTTACCAGCGTCCCCCGTTGTCCAAAGCCTATTTGACCTCAGATGAGTTGCCCTCGCCAACTCCGATCCGTTCTCCTAATTTCTTTCGGGACAATAAAGTTGAATTTGAACAAGGCGGTAAAGTAATAGCGCTTGAACGATCGGCAAAGCAAGTAGTGATTCAAGGCGGCAGGAAAATTAAATACGACACGCTGATTTTGGCAACAGGAGCGAGGCCACGTCCTATTAATTTACCTGGTGAGAGCGCAAAAAATGTTTTCTATCTCAGGAATCTTGACCACTCCACCGCATTACGTAATGCCCTGTTAGCCCCGGAATGCGAGAAGGTGGCCATTCTCGGCGCGGGTGTTATCGGGCTTGAAGTCGCCTCCGCTGCCAATCTACAGGGAAAACAAGTCTCTGTGTTTGAGGCCAACAGCCGAGCGATGTGTCGAGTAGCGTCACCATTAACAAGTAATTTTGTCAGAAACCGCATGGCCTCCGCCGGCGTAATGTTCTACTTCAATGCTAGCGTCAACCAGATTCTCACTGAGGGAGACCGAGTTTCCGGTATCCGTTTGTCAGACGGCACTACCAAACCCGCAGACGTCGTTGTTATCGGTATAGGAGCCATCCCCAATGCCGAACTTGCGCAAGACGCAAACCTGGATTGCGACGATGGTATTATAGTAGACAGCGGCATGCGAAGCTCCGACCCCGACATATTTGCGATCGGAGATTGCGCTAAAGCCGTCAACGTTTCCACCAATACACCCATCCGAATAGAAACTATTCACAATGCCATGCTTCAAGCACAAATTGCGGCGGCTCATATTTGTGGTAAACCGTCTCCGCCCGCCTCTCCTCCTCGTTTTTGGTCAGATCTCAACGGCATGAAAGTCCAGTGTATTGGAATCGCCACTGGATACGACCGAATTCAGCGGCGTCCCACAGAGAGTGACAATACCTGTGAATTCTGGCTCTTTTCCGGAGACCGGATGATCGCAGCTGAAACAGTCAATCTTCCCACCCGGCAAGCCAAGCTATCTAAAGCTCTCTCAGGGTAAGTGTAAGCGAGATGGGATGCAGCTCATCCTCATCATCTCTGAGATTTCTAGGTGCCGAGCCCCGTGACTGAGTATATCCAGCTGCAGGGGGATTCTGGCCCTCTCACAAGCTCTGCTATAGAGTAGGAGATCCAGAATCGCCCAACTGTGATAGCCACAGAATGCCTACATTGCTGACCAGAAAGTCTTCCATTGTCCCCTCCGGGCTCAATCGGTTGGTTATTACCGTCCAATTCTTGCTTGCTTCTTGCACACCTACCTACTGATAGGTAGTATTAAGCCCGTACACTTCAAACCATACAGGTCATTCAATGAAAATCTACGATACCGAAGGCTTCCCGAACCCGCTCCGCGTTCGCATTGCCCTGGCAGAAAAAGGCGCAACGAATCAGGTGGAATTTGTCCCAGTGGATGTGATGGGGGCCGAACACCGTTCCGAGGGGTTCCGGGCGAAGAACCCGGATGCCACCGTGCCCATGCTGGAACTTGACGACGGCTCCTGCATTGCCCAGTGCAACGCCATCACCGAATATATCGACGGCGTCTTTGATGGCCCGTCCCTCACGGGCACAAACTCAAAGGAGCGCGCCCGTATCGCGATGATGAATCTGCGGGCAGAAAACGGTCTGATGAACGCCGTGGGTGCCTATTTCCACCACGCGACCCCAGGGCTTGGTCCGGGTCTGGAAACCTGGCAATGCGCTGAGTGGGGCAATAAACAGAAAGAAGTTGCCAGCGCCACTATGGCCTACCTTGACAGCGTTCTGGCGGACAATGAGTTTCTCGCAGGTGACAGCTTCTCGGTCGCAGACATCACCGCCTTTGCCGGTCTGGTGTTTGCGGATTTCGCTAAGGTTGACATTCCCGAGTCCCTGACCAATCTCCAGGCCTGGCGCGCGAAAGTCGCAGCCCGCCCCTCCATTGCCGGATGAGCCGGGATATTCAGGCTCAACACATGAAAGGAGCAGCTATCATGGAGATCAATGCTGATTTCTCCAAACCGGTTGTCGTGCATTCCGATCAGCTTGAATGGCAGCCTTCGCCCATGAAGGGGGTGGAGCGGCGCATGCTGGACCGGATAGGGGATGAAGTTGCCCGCGCCACCACCATCGTGCGGTATGCACCGGGCAGCCATTTCTCGGCGCATACCCATACCGGGGGCGAGGAATTCATCGTACTGGAGGGCGTATTCCAGGATGAGCACGGCGACTTCCCTGCCGGCACCTATGTGCGCAATCCCCCGACCACCTCACATATCCCGCGCTCTGAGAAGGGGTGCACGATTTTTGTAAAACTCTGGCAGTTCGACCTGGCCGACCGTACCCAGTTCAGCAAGAACATGGAAGCCGGGTTGGGTGCCCCGGTGGACGGCGTTGCCACCGCAAAGCTGCATGAGGACGACCGTGAGATCGTGACCTACAGCAAGCTCGATGCGGGGGCGACACTGACCTCGGAAGCACCCGGCGGTATCGAGCTGCTGGTGATAGACGGTACGGCCACGGTGGACGGCGAGGTGTTGGGCCGACATGACTGGCTGCGCCTGCCCGAAGGGCAAACGTTGTCTGTGCGGGCCGGGGACGATGGCGCGAAGCTCTGGATGAAGACCGGGCACCTGCGATTTGCCGGGGCACCGGCAGTATAATGTCCCGAACCAGGGGCCGCACCCACGATGATCAGCGAACTCCGGGTCATGGGGGCGGCCCCTGTCGGCTACCCTTCAGGGAAGCGTCAGTCCCGGCAATAGCGCGAGAGAACCACACAGACAGGTGAATGACCATGAACCGTGATACCAGAACAGCCCTGATGGATCTTGCCGAGCACAGCGTCCGGTCACGGGGCTTTGACGGGTTCAGCTATGCGGATCTGGCTGAGGCTATCGGCATTCGAAAGGCCTCCATTCACTATCATTTCCCTACCAAGGCGAACCTCTCCGAGGCATTGATTGAGCGCTATCAGACCCATCTGCAGCATGGCCTGGCCGAGATAGAGGCAGCTCATGCCAGCGCAGGTGAGCGCCTCGAGGCACTCATTGCCCTGTACCGCGGAGCGTTGCATGATGGTCGAACCGTGTGTCTGTGTGTTGCCTTTTCGACCTGCCGCGAAAGCCTGTCCGACACCGTCATTGCCAGAGTCGGCGCCGTTCGCGCAATGGTTCTGCAGTGGATTACGGCAACGTTTGAACTGGGGCAAAGGGATGGATCCGTCTCGGCCATCCTGGGTCCCGCCGATGAAGCGCAGGCGACCCTGGCGATGCTGGAAGGCGCTCACCAGATCG
>Ga0209344_10006061_pt1 | contig 10116 bp, 10 predicted proteins | sample Cruoilmetagenom6_FD_187293 | JGI IMG/M metagenome (GOLD analysis project Ga0209344, IMG submission 187293) | Oil polluted marine microbial communities from Coal Oil Point, Santa Barbara, California, USA - Santa Barbara Oil Seep Sample 6 (SPAdes)... | ecosystem: Environmental > Aquatic > Marine...
ACCCCTATCGTGTGACCGGAGGCGACAATGATAAACCTTACCAGGGAACTTGCCGCCTGGGACAAAAAATCCGTCGATGTCATCACCAGTATTTATGACCGCTTTGCTGCAGAACCCGATTTTGTCGAGCATATTGTTTCACTAACGCCGGAACTGACTCTACAAAGTGGTTCAACCTGGCTCCTTAAACATTATCTTGAAGAGCGCCAACAGCCACTTTCAGGTGGTCTTGTCACGGCTATCTTTCAGCACTTGGACAGGCTGGTTGAATGGGAGGCAAAGCTGCATATTCTGCAGTGTATGGCCTATTTACCGGTGCCAGAAACCCACGTTAAGAAAACGCAATCGTTTCTTCTGGAAAATATCGAAAGTGACAACAAGTTCATCCGTGCTTGGAGCTATAGCGGCTACTATCAATTGGCGAAACAATATCCCGAACTACGATACGACGTCGAAAAGCGGCTGACGGAGGCATTGCAAAATGACCCGGCAGCGTCGGTGAAGGCAAGAATTCGCAAGCTTTTGAAAGAAGGTTTTTAGCTATTTTCTTTGAAATTTTGGATTGTTTCTCACGACAGAGGCAAGGCTGCAATCGTTTGGTATTTTACCGGAAAAGTCGAATTCAGCCCGCATACATTCGCGTTCCCACTGACACGGCGTTGCCGGTTATCTTAACTATCAGGCGATTGGCATTCTGGTTGTTCAAGGTTACAAATATTGTACCGGGCCTGCCCATTTCACAGCCCTGTCGGGCAGCGTAGGTCAGCTCCCCATCAATTGCTATGCGGTTGTGATGGTAAAGATAGGCACCGACGGGACCATTAGCATTGCCGGTAACCGGATCTTCGTCGATACCGATCGCGGGGGCAAACATTCTGCCCTGTGTGGCGAATTGATGTTGATTGTTGATGACAGCGAACGGAAAATAACCATTGCATGAAATTCGCTGACTCAGGGTGATGAGGATATCTTTGTCCAGAACAATATTTTTCAGTATCTGACTGTCACGCAGCGGTATGATGACTTTCGAATGACCTGTTGAGACGATCTGAGCGGGAAGGCCCGCAACCAGATCATCTTCGGCGAGCCCAAGCCCTGCCAGCATCAATGCCCTTTCAGCCTCATTTAATACCGGTCCAAAAGTCGGGGTTGCCTGTTGCATGGTGACTTTGGAAGCCGCTCCTTCTCCCGATATCCAGACCGATAAAATTCCAGCCCCGGTCAATACCTGATATTTTTCCTGTTTGAGTTTCCCCTGCTGTGCCCGGATAAAATGCGCGGCAATTGTGGCATGTCCACAGATCGGCACTTCCATGGTCGGCGAAAAATAACGCACCTGCAAATCATGATCAGCGCTTTTTGCCGGTAAAACAAAAGCCGTTTCCGAATAGCCTGCAAAAGCAGCAATCGACTGCATTTGCGCATCGCTCAAATTATCACTGTTCAACACTACCCCTGCCCGGTTGCCGGTTTCCGGCGCAAGCGTGAATGCATCAACAATGTGGATCTGTGTGTTCATCTTTGCCTGTTTTCAAATGGTAACACCAGATGGGTGTTAAACAGCGTTTCAAACAATTACTTTCTTTTTGAATTTCTTGTCCAAGCTGGAAATACATATTCTTCCAATACGCGCACCGGCATTTTCCACGCATCGGGTTGATTGTAATTTCCAGCAAATATTACAATCACCAGATCATGTTTTGGCTGTACCGTGATCCGCTGACCGCCATTTCCAAACCCTGCCAGCCAGGCTGGTGGATTACCCCACGGCGCGAGATACCAATGATAGCCATAACGCAACCCATCTTCCAGTTGTGCCCTCGGGGTAAAGGCTGCTTTCAACCAGGCGGCAGGAAGGATCTGTTGCCCCTTGTAACGCCCGTCATTGGAAACCAGTTGACCAATTTTTGCCAGATCCCGGCTGGTCAGACGCAATCCCGAGGCAGCTGACGGTTCCCCGTCTCTTCCCTTCGCCCACTCGAAATTTGTGATGCCCAGTGGTGCAAAAAGTTTCTCAGCCGCATATTGGTCGATGTTTTTGCCGGTGCCTTTGGCAATGAGACGAGCAATCAATGCGGTGGTACCTCCATTATAATGCCATTGTTCACCTGGCGGTGAAATGATCTTCTGTTCGAGAATAAACCGGTAGCGATATTTGGCGCGTTCCATGGCTATTTCACTGTTGTACGGATCACTATAGGGGAGATTCTCATTCCATTCGATGCCCATCTGCATGGTGAGTGCATCGGCAACGGTAATTTTCTGACGTTCAGGATCAGATGCCAGATCTGCATATTCCGGGAACCCGGCAATCAGAGAGGCCTCAGGACCGGGTACTGCCGATTCGGATAATGCGATACCATATAACAGGCCGACGATTGATTTGGTGACCGAACGCAGATCATGCAAAGTATCCGGCCCATGCTGACGAATTCCGGTGGGCCTGCCCCAACTTTGATCTTTGCCTTTAAAATAAACCTCCGCAAATCTTTCACCCTTTAAGGTGACAAGCATACCGTGCAATCCCTTGAGTTTACCTTCAGCAAAAGCCTGGCGGATTTTTTTCTCGACATCAACGTCTTTGGCTGAGGGCGAACTCACCGGCAATATATCCCACAAAAACAGATAACAAAAAACGTGACTATGCGATGCATAAACATTAGAATCTCACTTAGGGTCTAAGCTCATTTATTCAGCCTAACTACCATATCTGCCTCAAATCTCGCAGAAGTATTTCATGGAAATTTGGATCATTTTCAGAGAATATTTAGTTTGCAAGCATGGCCCGGAAATTCAATTGCTGAGATATCGGATGTATGAGAGGCAGCAATTAATTACATAAAGGAGGATCACATTTGAAAAATGAAGCGCCGATCTGGTTGTTTGACAGTGTGTGTGTCCTTTGTGAAAACTCTGTTCAGTTTGCGCTACGCCATGAAAAATCGCCTGCCATTCAGTTTGTTTCAATACAATCGGAAACGGGGCAAATGATTGCCAAGCAGAATGGCATTGATCCCGTTAATCCGGAAAGCTTTCTGTTTATCGACAAAGGCAAAATCTATGCCAAGTCGGATGGAGTGTTGGCTTTGAGCCATTATTTGCGATATCCGGCGCGTTTACTTTTTCTCATCAGGTTGATGCCGAAAAGCCTTCGTGACTGGGGGTATGATTTGATCGCCCGCAATCGCTACAGGATATTTGGCCGCCGCGAACAGTGTATTGTGCCAACGCCTGAAACCCGTCATCGCTTTATCTTGCAGAGCCCTTCCACATGAGCCGAAAAATATTGCTCATTGGGGTCACCGGCGTATTTGGTAATCGGTTGGCTCGGCATCTAATTAAATGGAACGAACTTGAACTGGTGGTGACTTCACGCAACCTAGCCAAAGCGCAGGAAGCAGTCAGGCAATTGCGATTGCTTGCACCAGAAGCCAGACTTTCGGCAATCGCCTTTGATACAAAAACAGATATTGAAAATCAGCTGGCGCAAATCGAGCCCTTTTGTGTGATTGATTGTTCCGGTCCTTTTCAGGAGTCTGGTCATGATGTGGCAAAATCGGTTCTGGCAATGGGCAGCCACATGCTGGACCTGGCTGATGCGCGAACCTATTTGCAGGACTACAAACTGAAGCTTGATGACACGGCAAAACACAACTCTGTCACCGGTCTTGCCGGTGCCAGCTCCACACCTGCGCTTTCAAGTGCCGTTGTCGATCAATTGACGCAAAACTGGCAGAGGGTCGATACTATTGAACTCTGTATTACACCGGGTGGTCAAAGCGAAGTGGGCCAATCGGTGCTGGCGGCAATCCTGAGTTATGCCGGAAAAAAAGTACCCGTATGGAACGAAGGCAAATTGACTTGCGCTCATGGCTGGCTCAGGTCAAAATCAATCAGCATTCCCGAATTGGGGCGGCGACGCATTGCACCTGTTGATACATTTGATGCAGCGTTTCTTGGGCCCAAACACAATGTGCGCTCCAGCGTAAAATTTTCCGCAGGGCTAGAATCGAACCTGGAGCAGGCGGGGACTGGCCTGATCGCCTTTCTGGTCAGGACCGGGCTGCTTAAAAACACCCAGGTCCTTGTTCCATTGCTCCTCAAAGCGCGAAAATTTACCGCTCTTTTCACCGGTGATACAGGTGCCATGATGGTTGTGGTTACCGGACTGAATGACGATGGTGTTTTCACGTCCGCACGTTGGCTGTTGCTCGCCAGACAGGACCACGGCCCGTTTGTACCGATTCTGCCCGCTGCTGCAGCCTTGCGCACCCTGATCAATGATGGCCTTGATGCGGGCGCTTATTTGGCGCTCGAGCATCTGGATTTGGCAATGATCAAAAACGAAATGAAACCCTATTCGATCACCACCCAAAGCGATGTGGCACAATTGCATACCGGTCTTTTCCCTGCTGTTCTGGGCACCAAAAAATATGCACAATTGCCGCAAATTGTACGCCGCTTCCATAATGCAGACGGCCCGGCGGTTTGGGAGGGTGAGGCAGATGTTGAGACAAGCCGTAACTTTCTGGTTGCCTTTGTCGCCAGACTTCTTGGTTTCCCGAAAGCCAGTAAAAATATTCCGTTATGTGTCACTGTAGAACGGCAGGCTGGTCACGACCAGAATGATCTGCTTTGTGAAAAATGGACCCGTAATTTCGCCGGCAGGCGATTTTCATCAAAACTGGAAAGCAAGCGTGAAGGCGATTGTGTTGAAAAATTCGGTCCGCTGTCATTCAGCATCGGCCTTGATGTCAAAGACAATTGCCTGATTATGCCGGTTACCGGCTGGCGGTTTGCCTCTATCCCCCTGCCCGTTTTTTTGGCTCCACGGTCGCAAGCGAGTGAAAGCCAGGATGCCGATGGTCGATTTCAATTTGATGTGAAGTTGACACTGCCACTGCTGGGGCTGTTCGCTCATTATCGCGGCTGGCTGATGCCGAAGGGAGATTGATGGCTGTGGAGAATGAGCCAGGGTCGAGGAACCCGGCCCAATGCTGAAATTTGATAAAAAGCAATACGCCCACGCTAAACCAATAGATACTTGCCAGTGGCCATAAATTGCTTTCTTCTACAAAACTTATGTTTTGCAGAACAAGGAAGAATGGATGACAAAACCCCAGGTGATGATTGCCGGTGGTGGCATTGGGGGTATGGTGATGGCTTTAACGCTTCACCAGATCGGCGTTGGCTGTGTTGTGAATGAAAGCGTGCCGGAACTGTTGCCCTTGGGTGTCGGGATCAATTTGCAGCCCAATGCAGTGCGCGAACTCTATGATCTTGGGATAGATGCTCAAGCCCTTGACCGAATAGGCCTGCAGGCTCGCGAATGGGCCCTGGTTGGCCTTAATGGTAATGATATTTATGCGGAAAACAGAGGGCTGGCTGCCGGCTATCACTGGCCCCAATATGCGGTTCATCGCGGCAAACTGCAAATGTTACTCTACCAAACGGTGGTTGATCGGGTGGGTCACGATGCGGTGCGGCTGGGCCAGCGTGTCACCGGATATGAACAGAACACAGATGGCACCGTTACAGTTGATATCAAGCATGTGAACGGATCGGCCTTGCGCGAAACAGGCACGATCCTGATTGGCGCTGATGGGCTGCATTCTGCCATACGCGCACAAATGCACCCGGATCAGCCGCCGGTGCATTGGGGTGGTGCAGTGATGTGGCGGGGCACCAGTCCTGGCATTCCAATTCGTTCCGGTTCATCTTTTGTCGGTCTGGGCACCCATCGTCACCGACTGGTATTTTATCCGATTTCAAACCCCGATGCTACAACCGGCTTATCGATGATCAACTGGATTGCTGAAGTTACTTTTGACGGCCAAAAGGAATGGCGCGACGGTGACTGGAACAGACAGGTCACTTACGAGGAGTTTGGCCATTACTTTGAAGGCTGGACCTATGACTGGCTGGATGTGCCGGCACTGCTGAAAGGCGGATCAAAAATTTATGAATATCCGATGATTGACCGCGATCCTATACCCTACTGGCAGGATGGCAATGTTGTTTTGATGGGCGATGCAGCGCATGTGATGTACCCAACCGGCTCAAATGGTGCCAGCCAGGCAATCGTTGACGCCCGTGTGATGGGCAAATGTTTTGTTGATCTGGGTGTTAACCGGTCAGCGCTGGAAGCATATAACCAATTGCTGTGCGAACCCGTTTCAAATCTGGTGCTGCGAAACCGGGGGGCCGGACCATTTGAAATCCTTGAACTTGTCGATCAACGCTGCGGCGGGAAATTTGACAATATTGATGATGTCATTGCCCCTGAGGAATTGCAGAATGTCATGGCCAAATATAAAAAAGCGGCCGGTTTAGCCATTGAATCATTAAATCAGGCTGACCCGACTATTCCCAAGGGTGCAAAAGCCTGAATGACAAAGCAAGGCCGACATTCCATTCTCATCGTAAAAGTTCCGGATCAGGATATTTGGCAACAATGCCGGAAAATTTAGCCAGGAGCCCGTCAATGGAAGATGCAACAAGTCGAAATATGAAACCAGCGGAGGTGCTGGATTTCTGGTTTCCAGATGATGGTCATCACTTGACTACTGAAGCCCATAAACAGTTCTGGATATGGCGAATGCAGGGCCATGCAGATGAAGCAATTTGTGAGAATTTTGCCGAATTGACAAAAGCGGCAGCCAAAGGGCAGTTGGATGATTGGGCGGATACACCAAATGGCAGACTTGCGCTTATCATTGCACTTGATCAATTCCCGCGTTCCTTATGGCGCGACAGCCCTGCTGCCTATGGACAGGATATCAAATCAGCAAGCCTGGCCCTCGAAGGGCTTGAAAACGGCGATTATGATGCATTGGACCATGTCTGGGAAAAGCAATTCTGTCTGATTGCCATTTCTCACTGTGAGGGACCTGATCACCTGCAACGAATGGATCGCCTTGTTGAGGAAGCGAAGAAACTCCTGATGCTGGCACCCGAACATTTATCACCGGTTTATCAAATGGGCATTGATCAGAACGAACGGGTTCGTGAAATTATTTCGCGCTATGGCCGCCACCCGCATCGCAACAATATCCTTGGTCGTTTGTCGACCCGTGCGGAAGAAACCTATATCAACCATGGCAAATTTCCGCATCAACGATCGCCATAGAGTTTTCACCGCTGCATTTGGTTATGATGGCATTTTACCGGTGATTGGGATTCTGCCGGGTCAGATAATGGCGTTTCGATTGTTGCTTTTTTACCTGCAAGTATTTGGCGAACCAAAACAGGCCAGTCGACAAGGTGCAAGATGCGGAGATGTCAGTTTCCGGTGATGGGGATGTGTGCTTTTCAGCCCCGGTTTGTCCGTTGTAAAACCGCTTTACGATAGGCAATGAAGGTGGTTGAAGCAACAATGACAAGCACGCCGATCCAAATCCAGATATCGGGGCTTTCCTGAAAGGCAAAATAGCCAACCAGGGCGGCAATGACCAGGCGCAGGAAATTGAAAGGTTCCAGTGAACCGACATCAGCGCGCTCGTAAGCAATTGCCAGCGTATAATGGGCTGCACCAACCAGCAATCCAACGACAATCATCATCACCATCTGGATCATATCAGGCATTGTCCAAAAATAGATCATCAGTAAAAATGTAATGGGTATCTGCAATAATGCCATCCATGCACCAATGGAAACCGGGTTTTCTGTTTGCGTGAGGAACTTGGTGATCAACCTTGATCCGGCAATACACAGAATTGAAAACAAAACAAACCAGTAGCCGGTGACAAAGGTCTGAAACCGGGACGGATAATCAGTATTGCACCCGCCAGGCCTATTGCCAACGCTACCCAACGTCGAATACGTGCCGGTTCTCCCATAAATAATACGGCACCCAGTGTGGCTACCAGCGGGTGGATTCGCTCGCCAACCTGACGAACCAGACCGTGTGAAATCGTAAACAGCGATACCGACAAGATCATCATCAGTGCAGCGCTGACAAAAACCTTGTTTTTAACCGATTGTGCGGGTTTTGTCAGCAGATCGTCGTCATTAGCTGGCTTCATGAGAACGGATATTTCCTGGGAAGCCCGAATTAAAATTACTGTATTTAAATCTGATCGTCAGGTGAACTAAATCATAGCGGAATTCTCTTAATCAACGGCAGGTACCGCCCCCAGCCAACGCATTACATTGGGTAAATCCGGTGCAGAATTGAAGGCACGCTGCTGAATGGTCGGTGCGCCAAAACGAATTTTCAATCCGGCAAGCAGGGTGTTTTCGCCAACCTTTTCAAGTCTGCCACTGTTGGAGGATTCGTCCACCCTCAGACCTTCAAAGGCTATAAACAGTGAAGGATCGGCAGCGCCGAAACTCATTGATAACTGGTGTTCCAATTCAACGCCCCAGGAGATCAGATTCGTTGGATTTGGCAGGAAATCATCGGAATCCTGCAACCCCTGGGCATAACCCAGATTGCCCTGAAGCATGGTTTTGCCATCGTTAAAAAATAATTGCCCGATGATGCGCCCAAAAATCGCATCATCAAGCGACTCGTTGTCATCATTGGCATTGCCGTTGAGAAATCCGGTCTGGATGGCAATCGCCCCCTTGCCGGAGAGGAAGCGTCCTTCCAGTCCAGCAAACTTGAATTGCGTGTCTGAACTAGCTTGATCATCATCATTGATCTCTGTGCGCCCGACACCACCGAATATCCCGAATAATGCGTTGTTGTTTACAAAGGCCAGATGACCGCCAACCAGATGGCCGCCACCATAGGTATCTTCGGCTAACATCGACCCAAAACGGTTATTGTCAAAAGGCGCTTCGCCATAGGCTTCAATTTGCGCCAGCCAGTCAGAGGCAAAAGGCGATGCGGCCAGCAATTCTGCCCCGCCCAGAGAAAAATCTTCTATCTCCGTTTGCGGGTTACCTGATGCATTCAATTGGTTGCCAAAGCGCCATAAATGCCCACCCCACAGGCCAACTTCGATAATTGGCTGTCGTTGCAGGACCATCGACGTCATATCAACATTGTTTTTTGACAAGGCATAGGTATCGTTGACCGGTTCTCCCAATATTGTTGTCAACCGAACATAGGGACCATAGGAGAAGCGATCAGCATTCTCCTTACCAGGTATTGCTGCCCCGGCGACAGCAAATGCTGCTTTTTGGTCATAAACACCCATCCAGGCATTGGCTTCCACACCAATGCTTAATCGGGTGGGTGAATTGGGTGATCGGAAGGTAAAGCCCAGACGCCCTTCCAACATCGGCACCCAGTCAGAACGCTCGATACTCGTACTGTTACTAATCCCCAATAGACTGCCAAGCGTGCTCACATTGGTGCTTCGCCTGCCATATAGAATTGCCGCATTGCCAGATATATCAAAGGAAACAAAAGGATTTAATAGCTGCTCGTGTTCAATTCCAATTTTTGGCCCGATACCGGTAAATTCATATCGACGTTTTTCCTCCAATAAGAACGTTGGTGGAAAATAAAATGCTGTACTGGTATCAGCTTGAAAATGGGCGAAACGAAACCCTGACGTTAATATGGTTTGCGCTTCATTACGTGACCCAAGTCCGACATCTTTTCGTGCTTCAAAATCGACAATCAGGTGCTCTTCGCGGTGAGTTACTTTACCCAGTGAATAAATGGATGGATAATTGCCGCCAAGGATATTGAGATAAGGAGAACCATAACCTGCCTCGGTCTCTTTATTGGAAGCACCGAAACGGGCAAACACGCCAATATCCCAGCTGTTGTCAGCAAAAGGCAAAAGCCGGTTAACCGGACCAATATAGCCAATCATGCCATTGAGGCCGGGACCTGGTGCAATGGTATTGAAATCGTTTGGCCCGAACTGGTTCCAGGGCTGCTGGTCGCCTATATTGACCATGCCATTAAACTCGACGATGAACTTTGCCTGGCTTTCCTGTGCAATGGCATCAGCAGAAACACAGGCCAGGCCAGCGGCAATCGCCAACACAGAAACCGTTTGCAACAATCGCAATCTTGATTCTGAGGTCCGTCGGCATTTCTTTTCGCAAGGAGTATTGTCCACCAATTTTACTCGACGTGATTCGCCCACTATAATTTGTTAACAAATAGTAAAGAGAGTAACAAGCGAAATTTCGATGTGCGAAAAATTGAAA
>Ga0209344_10006062_pt1 | contig 10115 bp, 7 predicted proteins | sample Cruoilmetagenom6_FD_187293 | JGI IMG/M metagenome (GOLD analysis project Ga0209344, IMG submission 187293) | Oil polluted marine microbial communities from Coal Oil Point, Santa Barbara, California, USA - Santa Barbara Oil Seep Sample 6 (SPAdes)... | ecosystem: Environmental > Aquatic > Marine >...
GTGATGAAAGGGCATCCAGATAAAATCCATGCGCTAACCAAACTTTTAGATAAGCATGAGATAAAATATGGCTTTACCAATAGCGGTTCCGTAAGCGGATACAACTATTTAAAAAATGGTAACGGAAATATGGACGCAGCAGGCGCTTTGGTTGTGAGCACCAATCAACCGAAAGGTAAAATGGTCAAAGTATTGTTTGAACCGGATGCAAAATTAAGCAATCCACTCACGTATGATATTACCGCTTGGAGCGTACCACATGCCTACGGACTCGAAACTATAGCAAGCACGTCACTTATTGCAGCCAATGCTGCGAATCCGTATCCCAAAATAATCAATCAGATAGTTCGTGCTAACGCAGGCTATGTTGTTTCATGGAACAGCTTGTACGATGCGGCATTTCTTTCAGAATTATTACAGAATGATATTCGCGTGCGTTTTTCTGAAAAAGATCTTCGCTTTGGCGGAAAAGATTTTAAAAAAGGAAGTCTAATTATTACTAAAAGCGACAATCGCACCAATGAAAAGTTTGACGAAACGGTTACCAAAATCGCCAATAAGCACGAGCGTGCGCTATATGTAGCAAATAGTAGTTTCAGCGATAGCATGACAGATTTTGGTTCTCCAGATGTGAAATTGATCAATACACAGCGTGTTGCCTTGCTTCGTGGGAATGGCACTTCATCCCTTAGCTATGGCTCACTTTGGCACTTTTTTGAGCAACAACTCAAATATCCCGTAACATCTATTGATACCGATGATTTTAACGCGCAAACACTATCACAATTCGATGTACTTATCATGCCGAGTGGATGGTATGGTCGTTTTCTGAATGAGAACACGCTAGACGGTCTAACAGCTTGGGTACGTCGCGGCGGAAAGATCATTGCGCTAGGAAACGCAGTATCAAGTTTTGCTGGTAAGGATGGCTTCGGAATTAAAGCAAAAGGTAGTGATGCTTCCGAAGAAAAAGATAAAAAGGAAGATAACTTAACACCGTATGACCAACGTGAAAGCGAAGGCGTAAAAGACCTAATCACAGGAAGTATCTATGAAACAACGCTTGATGCTTCACATCCAATGGCATTCGGATTTGGTGATACATATTATAGTCTGAAAATTGGAAATGATGCTTACGACTTTCTGGAAAGTGGTTACAATGTGGGTTATATTAAAGGTGACCCAAGAACAGTCTCTGGATTTTCAGGCGCCGATGCAAAAGCCGGATTGGCAAATTCGGTAACATTTGCTGAAAATAGAATTGGAAGTGGAAGCGTAATCTATCTAGTCGATGATGTATTATTCCGTTCCTTCTGGGAAAACGGAAAGCTATTTTTAGTGAACAGTATATTCTTTGTAAACAATAATAAATTTACTTTATAACAATAAGCCAATAGCTCTAAGAACTTTGGCTTATTGTTATTTCAGCTAAACTATTCTTCTTTTATCGCGACAAAAGGACGCTCTTGCTCATCAGTGTAGAGCCACTCTGTATCCTCGTCTAAGAGCATAGATTCCTCCATGTCGTAGTAGGATTGAGACTCAACCACTTTATAAAGCCATTCTAGACAATTCCTAGATTTTCTCTTAAAGGTGTAGGTTAAAACTTGTTTCATCTTCTTAAATTTTCATTTCGGTTTGACTCCTCAAACTCACTTGGTTAGGTCATAAATGTAGGAGAATGATTTCAAATAAAATCGATTTTGTACTATTTTTCGTACAGTTGCTAAAATAATCGATTAAGTGTTTTTTAGCCCTTGTACGGGTACGTAGTGGTACGATTCAAAATGCTAAAAAGACTCGTAACACCTTACAATGATAGGATAGATTCTTGAAAATTACAATAGGTAAAAACCCGTAATTTGATATGTTTTTTTAAGGAAAAAGCCCCAATCTGGTTTTATTAACCATGATTGGAGCTAATTTTCATTTATTACCAAGAACAAGTTCCTATATTAGAAAGTGTTTTGATATAAGGTATATAATTCCTAGAAATACTGTGTGGATTAGATGCATCAGGTCCGTAAAATGGTATTCTTATAGGATACCACCAGAATCCTAAATAGCCAGCATGCTCAGAGAATCCTTTGGCAACTGGATCTCTCAAATCATAGAAGTTATAAGAACCAAAACTGGACTCATTGTTCATGATTTTGTTGTTTATATAAGCATTAAGGTAGCTATTGATGATAGGAGGTGTTCCAAATGTGTACTGCACAACTGTAATCCCACCAAAGTAATAAGATAATTCTGCTGTCAATATATTAGCGAGAGCCGCTCCTAAGCTATGTCCTGTTACGATGACTTTATTAACATTATAATTTGTATCATACAACAAGCTTTGGACCTTATCGATAACTAAAGACCTAACATCAGTATACCGTACAGCCATCCCATAAATTGCTTTATGCATAGTTTTTATATCGTCAACTCCTTGAAATGATAAAACCAAATAATTGTAAAGCCAATCTGTTGGAGGGGGGAAATACTTGTTCCCCTCAGACCCCCTAAAACTAATATAAATTGTATCCTTTTCCGTATTCGTAGCGATAAAACCCTGCGTATCATACCCATTTCCTTCAAATTGAAGTTCAAGATTTAAAGCTCTTCCTAAAACGAAAGTGTTTTTTAGTTTTTGCTCTAAACCTGTAAAATCATAGGCTATCAAACTTAGCTCTGAGCAAAGCACGGCATCCTTCTTACAAAAGGTTCTTCTATCAAAATAGTGCGGAACTTGCGGCGTTGTCTGCGGAATAGTACCTACTTTTATGTAAGGAACTGAACTAGAGCTCCCTATTTCCTTCCTATCGCTAAAATAAAAAGCCCCAAGCGTTAGTAAAATTGGCTTATTTTCTTCTTTAAGACCATACTTACCAGCGCTGAAAACAACCGAACCTGACGTGTTATTAATATTCAATACCATATATGGAATTAAATAAGACTTTAATGCAAAGCGGCTATTTTCATCATCTTTAAAGACAGCACCCGATTGACAAGAAACTAGGTTTGTACTAATTTGAGTTATAGAGGCATCTGTCTTATTTATCAAACGTGCTTCATACAATACACTATTATCATCCTGTGTAAACTCTCCAGTATCCAACCAGCCGAAATTGAGTGTTTCATTGACCTGTCTAACCCAATCGTAGGCTAAATACTTTCCGCTTCCTGAATCCCTTTTTCTGAAGATCCCAATCCATTACCAAGTATTTACAGCATCGGGAACATACTAATTTACGCTTGCCTTAAAAGCCATTTTTGATTTTGTAAATGACAGATTAAAACTTCTTGGCATTTCACCTGTACCCAATTGCTCGAAATCTACTGAACCATATTTATCTGACAAAACATGGAAAGAGTCTTTGATATTTAACCTACGATTGTAAAGGGCTTGCTGATCCCGCTCTGACAAAATATTTTTAAGTTCCTTTATAAATGTTCGCCGTTCCCCTATTTTTGCGGTTTTCAAAAAATGACAGCATCTCGGAACGAAGCGTTCCATTTTCAACTATTGTTTTCATAATTTAATAATTTTTGTATTAATTAATGCAGAAACAATGATGCGTCCATCCCTTGTTTCAAAACTGAACTATTCAGTTTGAAATAGTGTATTCTAGTCTGCTAAAAGGATTTTCACAATGCCCTAGGCACACTAAAAAATTAGGTGTAGGGATGTAATTAAAAAAAAGGAGGGACTTAATAACTTTTTAAGGAGACTATAAATGTAATAGAGCATAGCAGGTTTCACAATACGCAAAAACCCGTAATTAACTGGTTTATAGCACTAAAGTTATTTTTTTGATTGACTAGAATTTTTAGACTCGATCCATTTACTCATATATTTAGTACTTTGAAGAGTATGGTGTTGTACTATCTGACCAATAAAGTGAGCTTCTCTATGCTTACTACGTTCTGCAGAAATTTGAAAAACTCTTTGCATAAATGCTTCGGAAAAATCATGGATAGAAAATCGGTCTCGTATCAGTTCATATCCCTGTATCTGTAATTTCGTCCAAAGTATTTCATCCGTGTAGAGCGCAACCGAAGCCGCCGCAAATTCTGTATTGGTCTTAGCTACAACACCTCCATACGAAGATAAACCACACATCCCTTCCGCCCCTATTGGTGTTGTTACAGAAGGTGTCCCGTATAGCATCGCATCGAGTAGTTTTCCTTTAAGTCCAGCGCCAAACCGAATGGGTGCCAAACAAACCTTCGCCTGTTGCACTGCATCTTTTAAGTCGCTTGCCCAACCATTTATTAAGAACCCAGCTCGCTCGTTATGAAGTTCTTCAATCTGTTGTGGCGCGTAAGCTCCATACACTCGTAACACAGCTTTTGGTAGCTGTTTCCTAATTTCAGGCCAGATCACTTGTTTTAATTGCCGAACTGCATCAACATTTGGCGCATGTAAAAAATTTCCCATGGTTACAAAATCTGCTCGCTCATTGAATGTCGGACTAGCATTTAAGTGTTCTTCGGAAGGTGGCGTTATTAAAAATGGAAGGTACCACAATAGTGTCTCGGGAATTCGGAAGGTTTCTTCTAACAGTTTTATTTCCACTTCGGAAATAATAAGTGAGAGATCACAACGTAATATACTTGCCAATTCACGTTTGGCTGTATCACTAAAAATATTGGCATCAGAAGGCGATAAACCGTTCAAAACAGCTTCTTGTCTCGCTTTCCGAAGAAAATGTAGATCTTCAGTATCTAGAATCCGTACCGCGTCACTGCACACTTCAGCAACACGCCAACCAAACTGTTCTTCAGCAATAAAGCGATCAAAAAGCACAACATTGGGTTGTAATTCCGCCAGAAACAAATCGAAAGACGGATCATTTAATTGAATAGTAGCCGTTTCGATATCCAAAGCTTGCAAATTCACAGATCGTTCCGAAGCCAATGCACTCGTAGCAAAAATAATTGTAAAACCTTCCGACTGAAATAGCGAGATCAATTGCATCATACGATGTCCAGCGGCAGTCGTAGCTGGCTCTGGAAAAGTATGACCAATAATAAGAAGTTTTCTTTGCGAACTGCTCATGATCAGGTGACTACCTTTGCACGTTTAAATTTAAAGAGCTCTTTAATAGTAATAGCATTAAGAGGAAACTCAAAAAATACGTGAAGAATGCTTAAGAAGTATAAAGCAATTAAGCCCGTGTAAAAATCATATAAATACAGACCAACGGCAGCAGCCCAAATAAGTGCGATATAAATGGTTTTACGTGTGGTTAATGCATTCTTCCACCCTATGATAGACGTTTTTGAAAACCAATTTAAATAGTGATACGTATAAGCGAAAGCTATAAATATTTGAGCTTTTATCGCAATGGGTGAAAGCGCGATAAATTGTCCGTCACGCAGTCCGCCAAATAATTTAGTAATAGAGGCTGTAACCATGATCATACCGCTGCTACTATAAATATTAGAGGTCTCTTGAGAAACGCTAAAACTACTAGGATCAATATCTATAAACGCTATGACGAAAGGCACTAGAAGTAACAATAAAGCCCCTGTATAGCCTGCTCTACTTGAAGACTTTGAAGCTCCGTAAAGCATAAACAAGCCTGTAAAAATATAAACATGAATAATGGTTGGTAGAAACAAACCGACAAAAAACGCTTCCGTAGGAAGAAAATAATAAAGCAATATGGAAAATAGCATACTCACCGCCAACATAATAATCAAGTGTGAGATCTTTTTAAATAATATGAGTCCAATTGCAAATAAAAAACCAGATAGTAAAAGAAAACTAGTGTTTTTTAGGGCAAAAGTAAGGCCCTGCATAAAGGAATTATCCAAGCTAAAATCGATGATCTTATACAGCGGATAGATAGAAACTAAAATGGCGAATAGTAGGAATACACGAATCCATTTGCTGTTTTTCTGAACAAAATATTGTTTATCCTTTAACCAATTGATTTCTGTCAAATAGTGTAAAGGACCCAAAATTGCATAGGAAAACAAGAACAATTCAAACGGAAGCATCACAGCAATGATCAAAGACACAATGATGAGACCAATATTTAAGAGATCGATTTTATAAGACATACTGAATGCTGATTTCGTAGCGCTAAAGATATAAAAGTAAAATTAAAACGCGTCTAGACGAAGTCGCGCCGTCTCTATCGTTTTTTGCGCCGAATCATCATTTGTCACCACAGTCCACGCCGCGTATACAAATCCGTCGAGAATTTCTATCTGTGGAAAGCCACTTGACCTAGATGCGCTCGTTGTTGTAAGCGTGACCACATCACCTTTACTTCCATTACTACCTACTTTTAATAGCTGAATTACGGTATTATCTCCGATAGTCTCGATCCAACTAATAACAGCTTCGTTATCAGAAATTATTGCAACATCTACGCGTCCCGAAGTATCATTGCTATCTACTCGAATTGGAAGTCCGAAACTAGCTCCCCCATCTTCAGAAAAGATCAATTGCACTTTGGGCTTATCTTTAGCAGCCGTATACCATGCCACCGCTACATTATTTCCAAAAGCATCAACAGCAGGTCCATTGACTGGGCAACCGGCGATCTCCCAATTATCTTTACTTACCGTCTGTGGCGCTGTCCAAACATGATCATCAAAACGAACGATGGAAATATCTCTCACTTCGTCCTCGCTACGATCACGATATACGACAATAGGTCCATTTCGCGTCATGGCAGCACCTGTATTGCAACAATCGCAAATACGTTCATCCAACTGTAGCTCATTATACACAGTTCCATCATTTTTTACAAAGCCACCTCGAAGTGTCATTGCACCTCCGCCTGCGCTATGATCATGATCATCATGCCCTCCACCAGTGTTTCGCCCATCTAACCAAGTGACAAAAAAATCTCGATCTTCAAAAGGCAACATAGAGACAAAACCATGTTCTGTTTTGGTGTTGTCGTCATGTAAAATAAGATCTTTTTTCCACCGTTTTTCTTCGGAATTAAACAGATTCAACTTGATGTCATAGGCGTAGGTCGCGGTATCTGACTTCTGAAGATAACTCGATAAAATATTGCCGTTATTTTCCGCAATCGCAGGAAAATCGGCCCAATTCGTAAACCAATCTTTGCCTTGTGCAATTTCCGAAGTAGCTGTCCAAACCCCATTATTCAGTACTGCATAGTTCAATTTATCCACCTCATCAACAGTAGTTATCCAAGAAAAGTAGAGTTCTTTACCTGTACTAAAAAGTCTTGGCAACTGACTATTTTCTTCGGAAGGATTATCAAACAGAACAACAAGTTCTTGTTCTTCTTCAGAAATTGGATTCTCCTTTTCTTTGTCATTCTTGCAGGAAACGAAAAGTGCGAGGACTAGAATTAAAATGGTAAGATGTTGTTTCAGCATTGGTTATGATCTATTTTCTTCATTATAAAAATAGGCAATGCTGCATATTTAATCGATACTTACCTGCGAATTCTTTTTAGACGAGTATACTTCAATACTCGTAACCAAGACATTGGTCATGAAGCATAAACGTAAACAAAAGATCAATTAGAAAAGATGATAACGTAAAATCTGGAAGATTATACGTTCACTAATTCTGCATACAGATCAAAATCTTCAGCTGCGGTAATTTTAACGTTCACAAATTCTCCAGTTCGTATATAGCCTGATTCTGCATTGATAAGCACTTCATTATCGACATCTGGACTATCGAATTCGGTTCTTCCCACAAAATAACTTCCTTCTTTACGGTCAATTACGACCTTAAACTCTTTACCTATTTTCTGTTGGTTCAATTCCCAAGAAATTTGCGACTGAATTTCCATGATCTTATTAGCACGCTCCATTTTTACATCTTCAGGAACATCATCTTCCAAGTTATACGCGTGCGTATTTTCTTCATGGGAATACGTAAAACATCCAAGACGTTCAAAACGCATTTTTTCAACCCAATTCTTTAACGTCTGGAAATCCGCTTCGGTTTCACCAGGGTAACCAACTATTAACGTGGTTCTGATCGTCATATCTGGAACGGCCGTGCGAAAATCTTCTAATAATTTTGTTGTTTTCGCTTCCGTCGTACCACGACGCATTGACTTTAAGATAGGATCTGCAATATGTTGTAATGGAATATCTATATAATTACAAACTTTTGGCTCCCGTTTCATCACGTCTAACACATCCATAGGAAAGCCTGTTGGAAACGCATAATGTAATCTAATCCACTCGATACCCTCTACTTTGACTAAATTTTCAAGTAGTTCGGCTAAATTTCTTTTCTTGTAAAGATCGAGTCCGTAGTAGGTAAGATCCTGCGCAATAAGGATAAGTTCTTTTACGCCTTCGGCGGCGAGTTTTTCGGCTTCCGTAACTAGATCTTCAATGGGTGTTGATCTGTGTTTTCCACGCATAATTGGAATGGCACAAAACGAACAAGGCCGATCACAGCCTTCAGCAATCTTTAAATACGCGTAATTTTTTGGAGTCGTAGTTAATCGCTCCCCAATAAGTTCATGCTTATAATCAGCACCTAGGGCTTTAAGTAATCCTGGTAATTCTGTTGTTCCGAAGTACTGATCTACATTTGGAATTTCCTTTTGCAGATCTGGCTTATAACGTTCACTTAAGCAACCCGTTACAAATACTTTGTCTACTTCACCATCCTCTTTTTTCTGAACGTACTCTAAAATAGTATTAACGCTCTCTTCCTTCGCGTTCGCAATAAATCCACAGGTGTTGATCACAACGATGTTTCCTTCCTCCTCATGAACCACTTCTTTATTGTTGGCTCGCAACTGCCCCATGAGCACTTCACTGTCATAGACATTTTTAGAGCAACCTAAAGTCACAACATTGATCTTATTCTTCTTAAGTGTTTTAGTACGCATTTCCTGTATATTGGTCGGCAAAGATACGATGATTTTAAACCTTTTACGCTAGCAATAGTCTAAGAATAAAATATAGTTCCGTACGCTCATGCATCGCCCTCGATTTATGTAATATAATTCACAATGTATAAGGCGATAAATGTATAAGGCAAGTTATAGCTGAACACTATAACTTGCCTTATAAATTATAAACACTTGCATGCAAAGGAAAAACCAAATGCTTCCACAAATGCATTAGAATACCAAATCGTTATTCAACGATAAGCTTATGCACAAAAGAGGTCTCATTATTTGTAAAACGTAAAAAATAGGTACCTGAAGCGTTCAAATCTTGAATCGTGGTATCACCTGAAATTGATCTCGTATTGATCGTTCTACCAAGTAGATCTAAAATTTCCAGCGTATAGCTATTGTTTGTTTTAATATTTGTGATTCCGTTTGACGGGTTTGGATATACAACAAGTTCATCTTGGCTAAAAGCTGTTGTACCTAGAATAATACCGTTGAAGCCCATTTCGTAAATAACTTCACGTTCGTCAAAACCTGCGCCGTCGTCAAATCGTTTGTCATTCCATACTACATGAATGTTTCCATCAGCATCAAATTCGCAACTTGGTGGGTCAAAGGCAGGATTTTCGTTGTTAATGACCAATGGCACGCTAAAACCATCAGTGTCATTGTACTCTAAGAACATATTGTTGTCTGCTAGGAAGTCGGTATACACAATACCGCAGTCATTATCACCATTACAATCCATATCAATTCGTTTCACATTTCCGGCTGCTGAAGCAATTTCGGTTGTATCAATTAATTCGAACTCATCGGTTCCCGCGTTGTATTTAAAAACCGTAAATACGGCGCGTATAGGAGTATCTTCAGTATGCATGGTAAGAACACGCATGTCACCATTACCATCTTGTAGCAACGTATATTGAAGCCCTGATACGTTTGTTACAGGGATTGTTTTTGGCGCACTTAGCATGTGTGTTGTTTCGTCATAAATTCGATAGTTTAAAGCCAGGCTATTTCCAGGAATTAATTCAGAGTACACAATCATAGCAGTATCATTTCCCATACTCTCAATATGCGGAAAACCTGCATTTAAGCCGTCGGTAATATCAGATACGGCCATGTCGGTTGACCAAGTAGCTCCATCAAAATAAGACATGTAAATTTCTTCGTTCGCCAAGTTTTCGCGATAGTCATATCCCCAAACCACTACAGGCAAATTATTCGCAGTGCTGTAGATTGCGTGGCGCCCGCTGGTAT
>Ga0209344_10006064_pt1 | contig 10110 bp, 8 predicted proteins | sample Cruoilmetagenom6_FD_187293 | JGI IMG/M metagenome (GOLD analysis project Ga0209344, IMG submission 187293) | Oil polluted marine microbial communities from Coal Oil Point, Santa Barbara, California, USA - Santa Barbara Oil Seep Sample 6 (SPAdes)... | ecosystem: Environmental > Aquatic > Marine >...
CATGGCGTTCCCACCACCGCAGCAGCGTGCGAAGATTGGGATGGAAAAGTATTGAAGCCCAAATAAAGGCGATCGCTTACTAGACCGGTGAAAAAGTAAATTCCTGATGATTTGACAGACCTTAGCAATGCTTGAGTTCTTATTATGTCTGTTAAGCAGGCAATATGGATAAGTTGGGATGTACTGCAGTTATACTCGACTAAACTTCTGACAAATTGCATGGCATTTGCTCGTGTTGTTATTATGCAACAATGGGGTGCAGTATCCCGAAATCTAGGCCAAACGCTGTGGCCGCTGCACCGTTAGCTTGTTAACGCACCCCCCAAAGTGGAAGGAATTTATTTTCCTGCTCACCCTTATTGAAATCCGCTGACATGTGGTGTCGCGGGTCGGGTCAATTGTCTCAGGGGACATAATACATGATTAAGTTTGTAAGCGGCGCGTCAGCTAGCGCGCTGGCTATTGCGATTGCATCGCCTGCAATTGCGCAAGATGCGCAAAGCAATCTGCCCGCAGAAGATGCGCAGGCTGGCGGCGTACCAACCATTATTGTGACCGCGCAAAAGCGCAGCCAAGACCTGCAAGACGTTCCGGTTTCGGTATCGGCCATCGGCGAGGAAGCCCTCGACGAGCTAAACATTGCAACATTCGAAGATTATCTCGAGCAACTACCAACGGTTACAGCTGGCGGCAGCGGTCCGGGCCAAAGCACGATCTACATTCGTGGCCTTGCATCCACTACGCCAAACCTGACCACCGCTGGTGTTGCAGGTCTGGCGCCAAACGTGGCGCTGTATCTGGACGAGCAACCCCTGTCCCAACCTGGCCGTAACCTTGATGTTTACGCGGCTGATATGGCGCGTATCGAAGTTCTGTCTGGACCGCAGGGAACGCTGTTCGGGGCCAGTTCGCAAGCCGGTGTTGTCCGTCTGATTTCGAACAAGCCTGACCTGGGTGGTTTTGATGCTGCATTCAATGCAGGCGTGTCTTTCACCAAGGGCGGTGAATCCAGCTATAAAGCAGATGTGATGGTCAACGTACCTGTCACCGATACCTTCGCAGTGCGCGGTGTTGTCTATCTTGATGATCAGGGTGGCTATATCGACAATGTCGTTGGTACGCGCAATCTGAGCGAAAGCGCACGCTTCCGTTCCGCGGGTACTGTCCGCAGCAATGGCGTTGTCGTCAGCCCATTGCGGGGCGGTTTCCAAGCCGGTGCCGATCTAAGCAATGTCACTTTCCTGGATGCTGATAATTCGGGCATCGCACAGGATGATTTCAACGACACGCAATACGCTGGCTTCCGCGCCACTGCATTGTGGGAAATCACACCTGACTGGAAAGTAACACTCACCCATGCGCGTCAAAGCGTCGAAAGTGATGGCGTGTTCTTTGCCGATCCCGATCTGGGCGGCCTGGGCGATCTGGAGGTCCAGCGCTTCGAACAAGACCGTCTCGAAGATGATTTCTCTAACACCAGTTGGACGGTCGAAGGACGTCTGGCCATGCTGGATGTGGTTTACACCGGCGCATATACTGATCGTGAGACAGATCAGCGGGTCGACTACACTGACTATCTGTTTGTTGGTCAGTACCTACCTTATTACATCTGCGATGGCAGCGTAAGCTATCCCGGCGCCAATGCTCCCAGCGGCACATGCCAGGCACCTAACATGTATGTGACGTCAGCCAGCGAAACGACCGTGTTTACGCAAGAGCTGCGCTTCAACACTCCGGTAGAAAACCGCTGGCGTGTTACCGCTGGCGGCTTCTATTCCGACCTGGAACTGAAAGAACGCAATGATTTTGCCTATCCCGGCAATGTCCTGGCGCAGCCATTTGGCCCATTTGCACCCAACTTCCCGCAGGACGGCTTCACCACAGTAGACGGCCCCTTCCCTGCCGAAACAATCTTCCGCAACGACATTCGTCGGACAGATAAGCAATGGGGCATTTTTGGCGAAGCCAGCTTTGACATCATCCCTGATCTGGTGACGCTCGCACTGGGCGCGCGCTATTACGATATCGAAGTTGATTTCGAAGGCAGCGCGAACGGTTCGTTCTGTAACTCTGGTGCAGCGCAGGATGCCAACGCATTTGGCACCAACATCAACGATCTTTACGATGGCGATGGTGAATTTACCTTCATCGGATCGTGCAACACAGCCCTGCATCAGACATTCAATTTGAACGATAGCTTGGTCGATATTCAGGCCGCTGGCTTATCAGCCACACAGGCGCAGCAAGTGTTCAATGCCATCCGCGCACCAGACACAGCGCAAACCGATGGCTTCATCTACAAGGGCACGCTTACGCTGACCCCGAACGAAGACACATTGTTCTACCTCACCTATTCAGAAGGCTTCCGTCCGGGTCTGCTTAACCGTCCAGGCGGCGCGACCAATGGCGCTGGCTTTACGGTGCCGTTCGAGCTGGAAACTGATGAAGTGAAAAATTATGAACTGGGTTGGAAGCTTGATCTTGCCGATGGCCAGTTCCGCTTCAACGGCAGCGCATTCTATGTCGACATCAGCAATCTTCAAACAACGATCTTCGATCCCAGCATCACCAATCTGTTCTTCTCGGCCAATGCTGCCGATGCAGAGATTAAGGGCGTTGAGGCTGACTTTACGTTTGCCCCATATTCCGCACCGGGTCTGACCGTAGCAGGTGCCTTTTCAGTCCTCGACACCGAGATTACCGAGGTATTGATCCCAACCAGCGATGTGATCGCAGGTTCAGAACTGGCCTTTGCGCCTTCCTTCCAAGGCAATCTGCGGGTCCGTTACGAATGGGATCTGTCGGATACTCTGGAGGCATATATCCAGCCACAGATCAGCTATTCGGCATCCAAGGTCACCGACGTGATCGAAATCAACAAGCTTCAGCTTGATAGCTACACCATTGTTGACATGGCCGTTGGTGTTACAAACGAGAATTGGCGCTTTGAACTGTTCGGCGACAATTTGTTTGACGAACGCGCTCAGATCTCGGGCAATTATGTGAATGACCGTCCGCGGATCACCACCAACCGCCCGATGACCATTGGTTTCAGGGTCGGCTACGACTACTGATCCACAGTCTTAAAAGCTTTAACGGTGGAGGCGGGCCTGCAATCGCGGGTTCACCTCCACCGTTTTGCTTTGTAGGGACACATAATGTCTAATCGCGAGCAAACTCTCAAAGCTGCACAGCAGGCCTTGCAAGGCGGCAAGTTTGCCGACGGGCGGGCGCTGGCAGACAATGTGCTGGACCGCGATGCCAATGATGGTGAAGCGCTGTATATTGCTGCTGTGGCTGCGCGCTATCAGCAGGATTTTTCAGCCGCGCAAGATTATCTTCTGCGCCTACACCAGCAAATGCCGGAATATGGCCGTGCATGGCAGGAACAAGGCCATTTGGCCTTGGCACAAGGCGATAATCAGCAAGGCTTGGCAGCTTTTGCCCGAGCGACCAAATTCAACCCTGCTTTGGAGGCAAGCTGGCGCGAGCAAGCCCGATTGCTGGAGCAGAACGGTGCCGCAGATCAGGCGCAGGCCGCCAGCGCCCAACATCAGCGTCTGGCGCGTCTACCACGCGAATTGCTGGCGGTTACCAACCATCTTGCAGAAGGAAGGCTGCTGCGTGCCGAGGAAACGTGCCGCCATTATCTGCGCAACAATCCGCGCGATGTTGAAGGGATGCGGTTGCTCGCCAAAATTGGGATAGAGCTGGGCATCTTGGATGATGCAGAATTCCTGCTGGAAAGCGCTGTCTCCTTTGCCCCTGATGATATCCAATTGCGGCTGGACTATATTGATGCGCTGCGGCGACGGCAGAAATTTGCAGAGGCACTGACACAGGCCCAGCAATTGCATGCACGCGATCCAGACAATCCGCTGTTCCAATCGCGTTTAGCAATCGAAAGCATCCAAAGCGGAGACTTTTCGCGCGGGCTGGAACTGTTCGACGCGGTACTGGAAAAACTGCCCAATGATCCCGCCAATCTGACCAGTAAGGGCCATGCGCTGAAGACCACAGGCGCACGCGACGATGCGATTACCAGCTATCGCGCCGCAATTGCCGCCAGGCCTGATCATGGCGATGCTTGGTATGCCTTGGCCAATCTCAAGACCTATCGCTTTTGCGATGATGAAATTGCCGCCATGCGCAACCAGATCCAACGAGCGGACCTAGCCTTTATGGACCGCGTCCATTTGTCCTTTGCATTGGGCAAGGCGTTGGAGGATCACAGCAATTTTGAAGGCAGCATAGGCTTTTATAATCAAGGAAATACGCTGAAGCGCGCGCAAACCCGCTACAATGCGGACAGCATGAGCAAAGAGCTGGCCAAGCAGCGCGAACATTGCACTGCCGAGCTGTTTGAACGGCACCAAGGGTCCGGCCATCTGGCCCCTGACCCTATCTTTATTCTTGGTCTGCCCCGTGCTGGTTCCACACTGATTGAACAGATTTTAGCGAGCCATTCACAGATCGACGGCACGCTGGAATTGCCCAACATTCTGGCACTGGCGCACCGACTGCGCGGCCGAAAGGCGGGCGCATCTCTTTATCCGCAAATCCTGCATGACCTGAACGCAGAGCAGCTGGAAAAGTTTGGTGCTGACTTCATAGAGAACACTCGAATTCACCGTCAAGGCGCACCGTTCTTCATTGACAAAATGCCGAACAATTTCCGTCACATCGGCCTGATTCATCTGATCCTTCCCAATGCCAAAATCATTGATGCCCGCCGCGACCCGATGGATTGCTGCTTCTCTGGCTTCAAACAACTGTTCGCAGAAGGGCAGGAATTCACATATGGCCTTGATGAAGTGGGCCGATATTATGCAGATTATGTCACTTTGATGGACCATTGGGACAAGGTTCTTCCGGGCAGAGTCTTGCGCGTCAGCCACGAAGATGTGCTGGATGATCTGGAAGGCCAAACCCGCAGGATGCTCAACTTTTTAGGCGTTCCCTTTGAGCAGGCCTGCCTAGATTTCCACAAAACTGATCGCGCCGTGCGCACCGCATCCAGCGAACAGGTCCGCGAACCGATCAACCGCAAGGGTCAAAATGCGTGGAAGCCCTTTGAGCGATGGCTGGACCCGCTGAAAAATGCACTGGGTGATCTGCCCGGCTGACGCCGGGTCAATCAGCAGCGGCAGAGTTAAATCTTGCCGCCCTTCCACACTACCAAACCGATGATCTCAATCTCGCCAGCATCCACTTCTACAGTTGGATAGGCCATGTTCTGAGACAATAAGGCAAGGCGGCCTTGCCCCACAGAGGCGACCCGTTTGACCATCAGGCTGCCCCCTAACCGCACCACATGCACACCGTCGCGGAATGGCCGCTGACTGCAATCGACCAAAATCTCGTCACCGTCGCGCAGCATCGGTTCCATGCTGTCACCCTCTACCGAGATAGACGACAATTCAGCATTCTCTAGCCCTTGCTCGCGCAACCACCGTTTGGAAAAACGAAAGCTATCAAACGGCTGTTCAGACCCACTGAAAGCACCCGGCCCCGCAGACGCACCAAGGTCCAATCGGGGTACTTCCAGCCATTCATTTGAGCCGCTCAGTACCTCTGGGACAGCCTTGGGAAGCTTGATCTTATCAAATACATAGGAATTTTCCTCTGGCGCTCCCAACTCCGATTCGCCCACTCCAAAATACTTTGCAAGCGTCCGCCGATCCTGTTCCTCCAGCTTTCGCGGAGACCCCTTTCGGATGAACTGTTGGAGATAACTAGCATTTCTCCCGATGAATCCGGACAAACTGGCCAGACTAACACCGTGCTCATTGGACAATTCTAACAAGCGTGCTCGGGCGCCAGACAGAGTCGGTTTCGGAGTTTTAATCATCCACCCTTCCTATACATAGGATTTTTCCTAGACAAGTAGGATTTCTTCTTGGACGAATCCCACTTCGCCGATTCGCTCAAGCCAACAGCAAAGGAGAGCCGGATGCTGATCCGATCCATCGAGAAATTCCTCCGTAAATACGACATGCCAGCCACTAAATTTGGTCGCCTTGCCGCCCATGACCCGCGCTTTGTTCTCGACCTGAGAATGGGACGCATCCCACGCCAAGCAACGCAGTTACGCATAGAAACCTTCATGAACGATTACATTGCTGATCTGCAGGAGGCTGCCCATGCGTACTGAATTCCTGCTCAAGAACACGTCGGTTGGCGCAGCCAAGATTCGCACCCGCCGTTCAATTGGCGATCGGGTATCTGATGCCTTGCAACAATTGGCCAGTGGGCACGCCACCTTTATCAATCACAAAGAGAAGGCTTGGGCCAGCATAACATTTGCCGGCACCAGACATGAAATCCGGCTCGAGTTTGATAGCCCGCTAGCCATCGATGCGGGCGAGCATTTAATCGCAGCCCTGCCTGATCATGAATTCACCATTCCGGGGCAATTGGTGGCCGAAGCCGCAGTGGCCAGTGTCGACCATTGCCTTCACCCCCAGCCACGATTGACGGTGAACATAACGCTGCTGCTTTTGGAGGAAGCCTAAACTCGTTGGCCCGCCTTCGCTCAATAACCGAGCACAGGATCGAACACCGGAGCTACGGGTTCGCCTCGCATATATTTCGCCAGATTGTCCAAAAACCGATCACCACCGCGCTGGAACATCTTATCCTGCGATCTGCCCGACAGATGCATAGTGATATGTGCATTATCCAGCGTCCAAAGCGGATGATCTGCAGGCAAAGGTTCTGGCGTCGTGACGTCAAGAAATGCGCCGCCGATGGTCTTTGCTTGCAAACACTCGACCAGCGCAGGCTGATCAATGAGTGTGCCGCGCGCGATATTGACCACCACTGCATTGGATTTCATCGCCGCAAGTTCATCTGCACCAATCATGGTATTTGTCTCTGGCGTGGCAGGAACAGCCAGGATCACCCAATCGAAATCTCCCAATTGGTCGCCCCATTGATCGGGCGTTAACGCACCTTCACCGCCGTTGCGCCGCACCACGGTGACATCCACATCGAAGGCTTCCAAACGCGGTTTTATCAGCCTGCCAATCGCGCCATAACCCAGCAGCAACGCCTTGCTGCCAAAAAGCTCGCGCTTTCCGGGGCTTTCATGAAGCCATTCCTTACGATCTTGCGCGTGAACAACATCGCGATACCCTTTGGCGATGTTGAGCATCCCCATCACCACATATTCAGCGATTGTGATGGCGTTGATCCCAGCCCCATTGGTGACCGTTATTTCGCGTTCAAGCAGCAAATCAAACGGCAGAAAATCCAACCCCGAAAAGTTTGAATTAAGCCATTTGAGGCTCTTTGCTGCGCGCAATATCTTCACCATCGCGTCTAGATCGCTCGTGTCGAACCAACCGATTTCCGCTTCGGGGACAGCCTCCAGCGCTTCTTCCTTGGTCATAAACCAGCGCACATCCAGACCATCAGGCAGTCGGTGTTCAAGCATAGGGCGTAGCCGGCCCGATATTGCGAGGATTGTCCCAGTACTCATGCTAGTTTCCACTCCCACCCCAAGGGGTCGCCGTCCATCACCTCTACGCCTTGGGCCATCAGTTCGTCACGTATCGCATCGGACGCCGCAAAATCCTTGTCCGCGCGCGCAGCCTTTCGGCGAACGAGCGCATCTTCGATATCTGCTTCGGTCATCAGAGCATCCTTTGGTCGAAGACGCAGATCCGTGCGGGCCAGATCAAACAGCCCCAATCCCAGCACCTCGTCCATATACTCCACCACAGCGCGTTTGAGGGCCACATCAACCTTTTTCGTCGCCAGCGCATCTTCCAACGCAGTCAGCGCAATGGCGGTGTTCAAATCATCGCTGATGGCAGCTTCAAACTTTTCCAAAACGGGTGCGAATTTGGGGTGTTCGATTGATCCGCCCGGTGCCGCATCTGCCAAACGCTCTACCAACATCACCATCCGTTTCAGCCGGGTCAGAGCAGCCTGTAGCCCTTCCCAGCTAAATTCCAGCTCGCTGCGATAATGTGCTTGCAGGCACATCATCCGATAGGCCAGCGGGTGATAGCCCTTGTCGATCAGCAATTGCAGCCGCAGAAATTCGCCCGAACTCTTGGACATCTTGCCTGATCGTTCGACCAGGAAATTGTTGTGCATCCAGATATTCGCACCTGAATTTCGCGCATCGCTCAGCCCGCCACATCCGCAGAACGCCTGATTTTGCGCGATTTCATTGGGATGGTGAATTTCGCGGTGATCAATCCCGCCGGTGTGAATATCAAATGGGAAGCCGAGCAGCTTTTCGCCCATGACAGAACATTCCAGATGCCAGCCGGGGGCACCCTTGCCCCATGGACTGTCCCATTCCATCTGCCGTTTTTCACCTGCCGGAGTTTTGCGCCAAATCGCAAAGTCAGCCGCATTACGCTTGCCCTCTACAGCATCAATGCGGCCTTCTCCGTCTTCGGTAACAGAGCGAGCGAGCCGCCCGTAATCCTCAATCGTGGTGACATCGAAATACAGACCTGTCTCACATTCATAGCAATGCTTGTCTGCGATGCTTTTCGCAAACTCCAACATTTCCTCGATATAGTCGGTGGCGATCGACCATTTGGCGGGCTGGCGGATATTCAACGCCTTCACATCGGCCCAATAGACCTGCGTGTAATGTTGCGCGATGTCCCGGATGTTTTGCGCCTTTTCAGCCGCCATCTTTTCCATCTTGTCCTCACCCGCATCAGCATCATCGGTCAAATGCCCGACATCGGTGATGTTGATGATATGGGTCAGGTCATACCCCTTATAGGTAAGCGTGCGGCCCAGCACATCTGCAAAGACATAAGCGCGCATGTTGCCAATGTGGGGATAGTTGTAAACGGTGGGCCCGCAGGTATAAACGCGCGCCTCTCCGGCATGAACCGGCGTAAAGGGCTCAACCGAGCGGGTCAGCGAGTTGAATAGGTTTAGAGGTGCCTCAGTCATGACAAGCGCTTTGAAAGCCTGCGCGGCAATGGTCAATCCTGATTGGGGTCAATCCCAGCCGAGAAACTTGACTTGGTTCTCCAGCGGCGCTCGTTCGCGCTCGTAATTGTTCAACGGCGCATCAGGATCGCGATATCCAATCGCCATCCCGCAGAAGAACATATAGCGTTCGTGGTCCAACCCCAGATGATCCCGGATCACATTGGCATAAAGCGCCAAATATTCTTGATAGCAGCTATCCAGACCCTCCTCGCGCAGCAACAGCGCAACCGTCTGCAACCACATGCCGGTGTCGGACCATTGCGCCTCTTTCATCAGGCGAGGGAAATAAACGAACATTACCGCGGGCGCATCAAACGAAATCGCATTGCGCATCATCATCGTCTTGCGGCCATCACGGTCTTCGCGGGCAATGTTCATCGATCCGAACATACCCCTGGAAACGGCGTTAAGGCGCTCCTTATAGATATCCTCCTCACCCGGAGCACCCCAATCATATTCAGCCTGTTGCTGCGGTGTGGTGGTGATCTTGGCCTGCAAATCCTTGAGCGGCTGGCCGGTCAAAATGGTTGCTTCCCACGGCTGAAAATTGCAGCCCGATGCGGCCCAACGTGCGGTATCCATAACCTGGCGCAAGGTTTCCAACTCAACAGGCTTGTCCAGATATTCGCGCACAGAACGGCGCGATGTGACGGCTTCGGTTACGTTCATTGGTATATGCCCCAGTAGATAGAGAATGTTCAGATCAAGAAGCTGACAAGTCCCAAGGTTCTAGTCGTAGATTGCTCATCATGTTCTGCCATCAGCAATAGGATGTCACGAGCTAAGTCCATGCCAGGTCTCACCGCCGTTTCGGACCCTTCTCTTCCTCAAACAACTCGGCCAGCTGTTCCATGATCGTGCCCCCCAATTGTTCGACATCCATGATCGTGACCGAGCGGCGATAATATCGCGTCACATCGTGACCGATGCCAATGGCGGCCAATTGGACCGGAGAGAATTTCTCGATCCAATCGATGACCGAGCGCAAATGGCTTTCCAAATAGCCCGAACTGTTCACGCTGAGCGTTGAATCATCCACCGGCGCACCATCGGAAATCACCATCATGATACGGCGATCTTCGCGGCGGGTCATCAGGCGGTTGTGTGCCCACATCAGCGCCTCGCCATCGATATTTT
>Ga0209344_10006065_pt1 | contig 10109 bp, 9 predicted proteins | sample Cruoilmetagenom6_FD_187293 | JGI IMG/M metagenome (GOLD analysis project Ga0209344, IMG submission 187293) | Oil polluted marine microbial communities from Coal Oil Point, Santa Barbara, California, USA - Santa Barbara Oil Seep Sample 6 (SPAdes)... | ecosystem: Environmental > Aquatic > Marine >...
TCGACACAATCCTTGTGGGGTGGACATCTTTGGGGCATTATGAATTGCAACGAAAACGCGAACGCTTACCCTTGTCAGAGGTTCTACAAACATGAGCTGCCCAATTTGCAAAAAACAGACCAGCGCTACCTATCGCCCGTTTTGTTCAAAACGCTGCGCCGACCTTGATCTGGGTAAATGGTTAACAGGCAGTTACGCCATTCCAGCGGTAGATACAGATGAAGAAGACAGCGTTCCAGCCGTAGATAATCCGCAAAATCAGAAATTGCATTCGTAGATTATACTTCAATATTTTTCGAAATTGTTGATAAAATTGACCGGTAAGACACAGCAGCCATTGCCTCTTCCACAATATTTCCGCAATCACAAGAAAACGATTTTGAAACGCCCCATCCATATTTCATTCAACAAACCCACCAATCATAGCGATGGGAAAACTACATATTCACAGCCAAATGTTCAAATCCGACCCCGACAAATCTGGCTTAGATGAAATTTGATATGCGTCAAGGACACAATATTCATTTCAGTCCAAACTCCAAGCATGGTCATGATAGTGGCTTTGCTGCGATTGTTGGATATGATATTGTTTAAAGCAAGCGGATAGCCGCTTTACGGTGGTTTATCCGACGTATGAAATAGGGACATCTATGTCAGAAAAATCCACAGACCCTAAAGGAACCGCCCCTTTTTCGCCCGGTGGATGGAACGTGGTTGCACTTGGGTTTCTTCTAATATTCGTGATGATGTCCTTATTAGGGCCTAAAACCGAAACCGAAGTTCAAACAGTCACTTACAGCGAGATTAAAACAATGATCCGTGACGGCGATGTGTCATCGGCATTATTGGAAGAACATTCCATTACCATTGTTGTCGGTGACAAAGACACATCTGACAGCCAACAGTTTCGTGCGGTGACCCCAACGCAGGAAGACCCGACACTTCTACCCATGCTTGAACAGCAAAACGTGGAAATAACCGCACGCGCACCAAAAGGCGTATCCATTATCAGCTACATTCTGCCTTGGGTTTTAATCCTTGGTGTCTATATCTGGTTGCAACGCCGGATGATGGGTAGCATGGGCGGCCAATTGGGCAGTGGTGGTTTGGGAGGCTTGTTCAAAGGTCGTTTTTCCAAACCGGCCGAGAAAAAACAACACATCACCTTTGATGATGTTGCCGGGCAGGATCAAGCCAAACGCGAAGTTTCCGAACTGGTAGAGTTTCTGCGCGAGCCCGAACGTTTCAGCCGTGTTGGCGCGTCGGTTCCCCACGGCGTGTTGCTGATGGGGCCACCCGGCACAGGTAAAACCCTACTGGCCAAAGCACTGGCAGGTGAAGCGGATGTGCCGTTTTTTTCGACCACGGGATCAGAGTTTATCGAGGTCTTTGTCGGCGTCGGCGCCGGTCGGGTGCGCAAGATGTTCGAAGCTGCGCGCAAAGTCGCCCCGGCGATCATTTTCATAGATGAGTTGGACAGTATCGGGCGCACACGCGGCACGGGGCTTGGCGGAGGCAATGACGAACGCGAACAGACCCTGAACCAGATACTGGCGGAACTGGACGGGTTTGACGGGCGAGAAGCCGTTGTGGTTCTTGCCGCAACCAACCGGCCCGATGTTCTGGACCCGGCACTATTGCGCCCTGGGCGCTTTGACCGTCACGTCACACTGAACTTGCCGGACAAATCGGCCCGCCGTGCTATTTTGGACATTCATGCAAAGGGCTTGCCGCTGGAAGATAACAGCGATCTAGATATGATCGCAGCCGGAACGCCCGGCTTTTCCGGCGCCGATTTGAAAAACCTGCTGAACGAAGCTGCAATCGGTGCTGCACGGCGCAAAGGTGCTTTCATTCTAAAACCCGATCTGGAAGAGGCGCGGGACAAGGTGTTGATGGGCACAGTGCGCACGTTGGCGATCCAACCGGATGAGAAGCACCGGCTTGCAATCCATGAAGCCGGACACACCACAGCTGCCTTTTACACGCCTGAAGCCGACCCGCTTTTCAAAGTCACGATCATTCCCCGGGGCCGTAGTTTGGGCGGCACCCATATGCTGAGCACCGAAGAACGCCATACCTTGTCAGAGGAATATCTGCATGGTCAATTGATTACATTACTGGCTGGCAGGGCCGCCGAGAAATTACTGTTGGGCACTGCCAGTTCCGGTGCAGATGACGATATCAAACGCGCAACATCAATAGCCCGGTCAATGGTCTCCAGATGGGGTATGGACGAAGATATTGGCCCTGTTGACCTGCGCCAAAGCGAAGATCATCCGTTTCTTGGCCAGTCTATCGCCCAACCTCGCGAGTATGCCGATGAAACCGCTGCGCGTGTTGATCGTGCCGTAATGGTAATTCTCAAAAATGCCGAAACCAAAGCAACCAATATTTTAACTGATCACAAATCCGGACTTGAACACCTGATCAAGAAGCTGGAAGTCGCCGAAACTTTGGACTTTGAAGGTATACGGGAATGTCTTGAGTTTAACAAAAATGTGCTACCCTTGGATGCCAAAGCCAGCAAAAACAAAAAACCCCCTTCAGCAAAATGAAGCTGGTACTATCTGGGGCATACCACAAAAACAGATGCTTGCGACAGTATTCCGTCCCATCCATGCACCAAGATCAGAAATTATACTGACATGTCATATTCCCTCTTGCCAGCATGCCCCCCCTATCCTAAAACGCCCCGACCCAGTGTAGGTATACGCTTATGCAAACAAGTGCCCGAGTAGCTCAGGGGTAGAGCAGTGGACTGAAAATCCTCGTGTCGGTAGTTCAAATCTACCCTCGGGCACCATTTAAATCACACATCGCGTAACCGTTTGATCAAGGATGATGTATCCCAGCGGCTGCCGCCCATTTTCTGCACATCTTTATAGAATTGATCCACAAGGGCCGTGACAGGCAGGCTGGCACCATTTTCATTAGCTGTCGCAAGACAAATACCCAAATCTTTGCGCATCCAATCAACCGCAAAGCCATGTTCAAAATGATCGTCCAGCATGGTTTCGTAACGGTTGGACATCTGCCAACTGCCCGCAGCACCCTGACTGATCACTTCGACGACAGCACGACCATCAAGCCCTGCTTTTTCGGCGAAATGCAGGGCTTCTGACAAGCCCTGAACCAGCCCTGCAATGGCGATTTGGTTGCACATTTTAGTCATTTGCCCCGCACCACTGTCGCCAATGCGTTTGCAGATACGCGCATAAGCCGCAATAATCGGTTCAGCCTTATCATAGGCGGATTGCTCACCACCGCACATCACCGAAAGTACACCGTTTTCAGCACCTGCCTGACCACCTGAAACAGGGGCATCAACAAATGCGATATCCTTAGCATCAGAGGCGGCAAACAATTCACGTGTCACAGCGGCAGAAACAGTTGTGTGATCCACAAAAATCGTGTCGGCATCCATTCCTATAAAGGCACCGTCATCACCCAAGCAGACTGAGCGTAAATCGTCATCATTGCCAACGCAGCACAAGACAAATTCTGCACCTTTTGCGGCCAGCGCAGGTGTTGCAGCAGCAGTCCCACCATGCTCGGATGCCCACGCTTCGGCTTTTGCTGTAGTACGGTTATAAACGGTGACATCATGACCTGCGGCCTGCAAATGTCCTGCCATTGGATATCCCATGACGCCTAAACCTAAAAATGCTACTTTTGCCATTCTATTTTCCTCTCATGCAGCCAACATGCTGCGTATTATTTTCAATTGTTAAATCCAGCTTAAAGCTGATCATTAGGCTTGTCGCCTGCAAAAAATGCGTCAAGATTATCAAGTGCGCGGAACCCCATTGCATCGCGGGTTTTAGTAGTGGCACTACCTATATGGGGCAACATAAAGATATTTTCATATGCCGCAAAAGCGGGATTGCCGCCCGGCTCAATTTGAAAGCAATCCAGACCTGCGGCAGATAATTTGCCCACGGTTATGGCATCCAACAATGCACTCTCATTAACCAGCGCACCGCGTGCCGTATTCACCAATACGGCACCGTCCGGCATAAGGGACAGCATATCTTTATCTATAAAACCAGTAGTTTGGGGTGTTGCAGGGCAATGCAGTGACAAAAAGTCAGATACGCCCATCAGGCTTTCTATTGTGTCGTGATAGGTTGCGCCCTGCTCCAACTCAGGCGGGACACGATTGCGGTTATAATAATGCACCTCCATGTCGAACCCACGTGCACGGCGCGCCATTACCTGACCCACACGGCCCATGCCAACGATCCCCAGACGCGCACCGCTGACCTGTTTGCCGACCATAAAGGATGGCGACCAGAAATCCCAAGCACCTGTGCGCATCAAACGATCGCCTTCAACTGCACGGCGTGCAGCCCCCAGTAACAGCAGCATGGCTATTTCTGCGGTAGCGTCAGACAAAACATCGGGGGTGTTCGTCACGGTTATACCGCGTGCTTTCAGTGCCGGTAAATCACAGTGATCAACACCGACAGAGTGGTTAGCAATGATCTTTACACGGTTATTAAGCTTTGCAGCGACATCCGCGTTAAACAGTTCTGAATGGCATGGTAGGATTGCATCCACTTGCGCCGACATCGCAATGATTTCGTCAGAGATAAATGTACCATCAGCGTGATTTATAATCACGTCATAGTCGCGCGTTGCCCGTTTAAGGGTTGCATCAGACAGTCGGCGCGTAATCCACAAAACAGGTTTAGCTGACATCTTAATCTTTCTTATTGAAGCACTCTTCCCAAAAATTATAAACCGCCATCATCAATACCGTGATTGAGATAACCCAGAATGGCAATCCGCCCCAAAAACCGGCAAACCCGGTTGAGATACTGTGCGCAAGTCCAATGATAAACACAGACATCAGTGCTGTCGCAATCAGGCCAACGATGATTTTTGTTTGTCTATTTAACATTAATATTCTCCTTTTTCGCGCCTTATACGCTTTCAAGCTTTTTGAGCATCCAGTTTGCAGTTCTAAACAGGCGGTCATCTTCCTCAACCGCTCCGATCAACTGCACGCCGACAGGCAGGCCATTGCCCCCCACCATAAGCGGTATTGTCAAACAGGGCAAACCGGCCAAAGTCCAGATTGTACTGAAGATTGGATCCCCAGTGCCCCCATCACTGAACTTCGGGGCAACACCTGCCGCACTTGGGGCCAGAACCGCATCATAATCATGGAAGAACTCTTCGAAAAATGCCGCAGCCGAGTTCATAACCGCAAGCGCATCTTCATATTGTGTAGCCGTTATTTTTCGCGCCCGTTCCAGAACCGGTTGCAATGTTGTGCTAAGCGCGTCCCAATGTTTGGCGAAAATTTCGTCCTGATGTTGGATGATTTCGTATTCATGGATAATATGCTGAACACCGATCAGATCTGCCAGGTTCGGTGACGCTTCAATGCGTTCGACCTGCCCGCCAAGCACATCGATAATCTCGTCAAAGCCTTCAACCGTGTCGCTTGCCATCAAGTCATGATAGGGCATGTCCAAGTAGACAAAATTCGGATCTACGGGGGCATCGGCGGCACAACCGGCAACCATTTTGGGGCGGGGTCGCGCATAGCTTTTCGTGTCAGTCGGGTCGTAAAAACCAATCGCATCGGTCAAAAGGGCTGCATCTTCAAGTGTGCGGGCAAAAACGCCGACCTGATCCAATGAGTTTGAGGTTTGCAACACGCCGCGCCGGGGGATGACGCCGCGTGTTGGCTTAAATCCGTATGTACCACAAAATGAAGCCGGCCGGATGACAGACCCGTTGGTTTGTGTGCCAATGGCAAGTGGCACCTGGAAAGCTGCAACCGCCGCTGCAGAACCGCTGGATGAACCACCCGGCGAGTGTTCTACATTATGGGGATTCCGGGTTTTGGCCGGATGCACGAATGCAAATTCGGTCGTAGCGGTTTTACCTAGTATAACAGCACCAGCTTCGCGTAATCGCTCGACAATACCTGCATCCGCACCTGGTTGGCGATCTTTGAAAATCTCCGTACCGCGTTCGGTTGGCATGTCTTTGGTATCAATAATATCCTTTAGGCCCACTGGAACCCCGTGAAGCGGGCCTAAAGGGCGGCCATTCAGGCGTATCTGGTCTAGGTCTGCGGCTTGGGCAAGCGCAAGTTCGGGGTCCAGATACGCCCACGCGTGTAGTTGGCCGTCGGTGTCTTCGATCCGTTTCAAGCAAGCTTTCACCAGTGCAACCGATGTCAGCTTACCTTCACGGATTTTGCGTGCTGCTTCTGTGGCAGACAGTGCATTGGGCATTTAATTGACCTCACTTATATCCGTTTATGGAATATACTCACCAAACAGATAATCCGGGAACCAAAGTGCAATGCCGGGGAACTGGTACATCAGCACCATCGACAGAACCACAATACCCAGATACGGCATGATCCCTTTGAAGATATCCATCAACTCAATCTGTTTCTTGAGCACCCCCTTCAGGTAGTATGCCGACATCGCCATAGGTGGTGTCAGGAAAGAGGTTTGCAAGTTCAACGCAACAAGCATGGCAAAGAAATACGGGTTCACGCCGAATTGATCCAGCAGCGGCAGGAAGATCGGCACGAAGATAATCAGGATTTCCGACCATTCCAAAGGCCAGCCAAGGAAGAAGATAATCAACTGCGCCATAACCAGAAACTGCCAAGGCTTCAAATCCATTCCCAATACCCATTCTGAGATCAGGTCGTGTCCGCCAAGATATGAGAATACAGAGGCAAAGGTCCATGACCCGACAAACAGCCAACAAACCATCGCGGTTGCTTTGGCCGTCAGAAACACGCTTTCCTTGACCTTTTCCCATGTCAGAGAACGGTAAAGGAATGCCAGAATCAAGCCACCCAATGCACCCATAGCAGCCGCTTCGGCAGGTGTTGCAAGACCACCAAGGATCGAGCCCAGAACCAGCATGATAAGGACGGTTAGCGGTACAAATGACACCAGCAAGTCAAGGTAAACTTCCCGTGGCGGTGGTACATCTTCCAGATTTGGTTTCGGGGCCAAAGACGGATTGATCCAAACACGAACAATAACATAGACGATATAAAGACCCGCCAAAATAAGGCCCGGGAACACGGCAGCTGCATAAAGCCGTAGCGGCGACAATTCGGCGATTGCGGCATAAACGATCAGCATAATCGATGGTGGGATAAGAATACCCAAGGTACCACCAGCACAAATCACACCGGATGCAAAGCTTTTGTCGTAGTTGGCATTAGCCATCGCAGGATAGGCCAGCAGACCCATCAAGGTTACAACTGCCCCCACAATACCAGATGCGGTCGAAAAGACGGCACAGGTCACAAGTGCGGCAATCGCTAAGGAACCGGGTAAGTTTCGGGCTGCCATATAAAGTGAGTAAAACAGCTTATCAACAATATTTGCACGTTCCACCACATAGCCCATAAACAAGAATAACGGGATGGCGACCAGAATGTCATTTTCCATCACTGAATATGTGTTTTGGTTCAGCAGATAGAAGATGTTGTTGTTAAACACATCCGATATGCTTTCAAATCCGCCTTGGTAATAGGCGTAATAGCCAAAGCCCACGCCCATTGCGAGCAAGGTAAAAGCGATCGGGAATCCAAGCAGTACCAGAAAAATAAACAGGCACAGCATTAATATTGCGACTTCGGGGTTTGTCATCGTCTTATTCTTTCGTTTCGCGTTTGTGTCTGTTTATTGCGGTATATCGCTTTCATGCATCAGCATGTCTTCGGTTTCATGAACGTCATCAAGTCGTTGCAACCAGACGCCGGTTTTCATCGCTTTCCAGCAGCGCATCAGTTCAGCTAAACCTTGCAGCATCAACAAACCGCCTGCGACAGGTATCAGTGTCTTGAAGAAATAGATTTGGATTCGGGCGGGGCTGTTCCAGCTAACTTCTTTATAGCGCCAGCTATCGGATGCGATTTCCCAACCGTACCAGAATAGCGCCATCATGCCGGGGAAGAAGAACAACAGGTAAAGTGTAAAATCGATACGGGCCTGCCAGCGCACGGAGAATAAACGGTAAATCACGTCACCACGCACATGGCTGTCTTGCGCGAGCGCATAGGGACCGGCCATCAAGAACAAAGCACCGTACATTTGCACCATCATATCAAACGCCCAAACGGTGGGTGCGTTCAGTACATATCTTACAAAAACCTCATAAGAGACCGAAAAGGTCAAGATCAGGATGCACCAGCCAAATGCGCGCCCGACCCAAATGCTTAGACCTTCTATTGAATGGATGAACTTGGTCAATTCCGTATCTCCTGCAACGGTTTTATGTAAACTGGGGGCCGTAAATCAGCCCCCAGCTTTATCTTTGTCAGTGTATTAAACTTACCCGAAGTGGTGCTTATAGGCCAATTTGTAGTCTGGCTGGTTCAAGTTCAGATAGTTCATCACATCTTTAGCATAGGCTTTTTGTGATGCGATCACTTTCGCAAAGAATGCATCTTCGCCGGAAAGCCGATCAACCACAATGTCCCACGCATCCAACTGTCCTTGCATTACAGAGTCTGGCGTGCGGTGAACATTTACACCCTGTTCATCCCGCAAGGTTTTCAAGTCGTCGGAATAACGTTTCGTGTTATGCCAGTAGAAGTTAGAGTTTTCTGCTTCAGACGCGTATTTCAGGATCGCTTGCAATTCAGCAGACAGGCCATCATAGCGTTTCTTGTTGAAGCTAATTTCGAAAAATTCCTGTGATTGGTGGAATGATGCCAAATGATAGTCCTTGGACACATCTTGCATACCAAAGTCACGGTCTGATGTCGGATTGTTAAACTCGGCCGCATCAATCAAGCCTGATTTCATTGCCGGCTGAATTTCGCCGCCAGGAAGTTGCACAACGGACATGCCCATTTCCAATAGAACGTCAGCCGCAAGACCAACAGTCCGATATTTCAGGCCCTTCATTTGTGATGCATCTTTGATTTGCTCTTTGAACCAGCCAAGTGGCTGTGCCGGCATAGGAGAGTTAAAGAATGATACAACATTCAGGCCAAGTGAGCCCATCAGTTCGTCAAACAGTTCCTGACCGCCACCATAGTTGACCCAGCCCAAAACCTCTTGTGAAGACCAGCCAAAACATGGGCCAGTACCGAACAATGAAGCGGATTTTGATTTTGAGTACCAGTAAGCAGGCACATAGTGACAGGCATCCAGAACGCCGCGGTGAACCGCGTCTTGCATCTGGCTGGTTTTTACAACCGAATTAACCGGCAGAAGATCAATTTTCAGATCCTTCCCTGCCATCGCGTGCACACGTTCAACATAAGACTGTGCGTTTTCCAGAAAAATACCGCCACCCCATGCAGCTTGCATTTTCAAGACAGTTGGTTCTGCATTTGCAATAGATGGTGCAGCCAATGTACCAGCCGTTGCAGTTGCGGCGAGTGCACTTCCCTTAAGAAACTTTCTGCGGTTCAATTTATCAGTCATCATTTTCCTCCCAGATTGATGCTATATTTCACTAATCACGTATTTGGTAAGAAAATCTAACCAGATTTGAGCAAATTCGCAAGGTTATAATTTTTCACCCAAAATCTACAAATCTCGGCAATTTTATAAGTATTACTACGGATTAATGTAGGTGTTTTGACCCGCATTCGGTGACACGCCGAAAGAAAGGGGCTTTGTATTTCATGATTGTCATACAAAAGACCACAAAGAAGCGAATCTCTTTTGTGGTTTTACATTACAAAATAGCAGCAACAAAATTATACTGACACGCATTCCCCAGTTAAGGGCAACGGGCCTATACCATCACTTTTCCCGTGAAATAAAAGACAATGCCTGCGCACCGACTTCCGGAAAATACTCGTCTATTGTCGGTTTAAATTCTTCGTGAATACGCATGACCTGTTCAGGGGTCAAACTATCCATCCATCCACCATATTTACCCGTGGAAAAAAATTTATCCATACCGGGTGGTTTTTCACGAAACCCTTGTGTACTTTCTTGCTTTTGCAATGCGCTGAATGAGGTTTCTTTCAGGGTTTTTTGCAATGTCGTGTAATCGACAGGCACCTGCAAAAACCCCAACAGACCTTTAAATGCGACCTTGGGGTTATCGACCATGTCTTCATAACGCATAATATGGCGTGGTAGGCCGGG
>Ga0209344_10006066_pt1 | contig 10108 bp, 7 predicted proteins | sample Cruoilmetagenom6_FD_187293 | JGI IMG/M metagenome (GOLD analysis project Ga0209344, IMG submission 187293) | Oil polluted marine microbial communities from Coal Oil Point, Santa Barbara, California, USA - Santa Barbara Oil Seep Sample 6 (SPAdes)... | ecosystem: Environmental > Aquatic > Marine >...
CCCCGAAGACCCCGACACCATCCTCGCCACCGCCTACCAACGGCGTCGTCACACCTGGACGCTGATCAACGGCGGCCCCGAGTCCGGGCTCCACAAATCGACCGATGGCGGCGAGACCTGGCGTGAGATCGAAGCCGGGCTGCCCTCGGTCGACAAGGGGCGCATGGGGCTCTGCTTCTCACCCGTCAACCCCGATGTGGTCTACGGCGTCCTCGACGCCGCCCTCGACGAGGGTGGCACCTTCCGCTCCACCGATCGCGGCGAGACCTGGGAGAAACGATCCGACCACGCCCCCGGCGGCGACTACTACAACGAATTCATCTGCGATCCGAAGAACGTCGATCGGGTCTACTCCATGGACACCTGGATGCAGGTGACCCATGACGGCGGCAAGACATTTGTTCATGTCGGGGAGACGCACAAACACGTCGACAACCACGCGCTGTGGATCAACCCTGACGACACCCGGCACCTGCGCGCCGGTTGCGACGGCGGGGTCTACGAGACCTATGACCGCGGCGCCACCTGGGTCTACTTCGAGAACCTGCCCATCATGCAGTTCTACCGCGTGACCGTCGACAACACCGAGCCCTTCTACTACGTCTACGGCGGCACCCAGGACAACGCCACCCTCGGCGGCCCCTCGCGCACCCGACACAAAGCGGGGATCGGCAACGAGGACTGGTTCTTCACGGTCTTCGGCGACGGTTTCAAGACCGTGGTCGACCCGGTGGAGCCCGATATCGTCTACAGCCAGTGGCAGTACGGCGGACTGGTCCGCTTTGACCGCGCGACCGGTGAGACGGTCGACATCCAGCCCCAGCCGGCGCCGGGCGAAGAGCCCTTCCGCTGGAACTGGGACGCCCCAATCATCATCAGCCCGCACTCGCACACCCGCGTCTATTTTGCGGCCCAGAAGCTCTTCCGCTCGGATGACCGGGGCAACACCTGGGAGGCCGTTTCCGAGGATCTCTCGCGGGGTATCGACCGGAACCAGCTCGAGGTGATGGGCAAAGTCTGGGGAGCCGATGCTCTCCACAAGAGCGGCTCGACCTCGATCTACGGCAACGCGGTGGCGCTCACCGAATCGCCCCTGGCCGAGGGGCTCCTCTATGTCGGCACCGATGACGGCCAGATCCACACCACCTCGGACGGAGGCGAATCTTGGAGCACCGAAGGTGCCTTCCCGGGTGTCCCGGCGAACACCTATGTCGCCGAGCTCGAAGCTTCACAGCACGACGCCGACACGGTCTTCGCCACCTTCGACAACCACAAACAGGGCGACTTCTCGCCCTATGTTCTCAAGAGCACCGACCGCGGGCGGAGCTGGAAGAGCATTGCCGGCGATCTCCCCGAGCGCGAGATCGCCTGGTCCATCGCCCAGGACCATGTTAAGGAGGATCTGTTCTTCCTCGGCACCGAGTTCGGTCTCTATGTCACGGTGGATGGAGGCGGGCACTGGTTTGCCATGAAGAGCGGGCTGCCCACCATCGCGGTTCGCGAAGTGGAGATCCAGCGGCGCGAGAACGACCTGGCGCTGGCGACCTTCGGACGCGGGTTCTACATCCTCGACGACTACACACCGCTGCGCGAGTTCACCGACGAGAGCCTCGCCGAGGATGCCGGTCTCTTTCCCGTGAAGACCGCCCTGCGCTATATCGAAACCAGCCGGCTCGGGCTCGTTCCTTTGGAAAAGGCCTTCCAGGGCGACAAGTACTACACCGCCCCGAACCCGGCCTTCGGCGCGGTCTTTACATACCACCTGAAGGACGGGCTCAAGACCCGTCAAGAACAACGCCATGAAGCCGAGAAAAAAGCCGACGAAGACGACGCCGCGGCACGCTATCCGACCTTCGACGAGCTTCGCGCCGAGGACGAGGAGAACGACCCGAGCGTCATCCTCACCGTCCGCGACACCGACGGCAACGTCGTCCAACGGATGACCGGTCCGCGTTCTGCGGGTCTCCACAGAGTGGCCTGGGATCTGCGCTACCCGTCGTCGCGGCCCGTTGAAGCCAACCCCGGACCGAGCGCGCCGTGGGACTCGCCGCGGATCGGACCGTTGGCCATCCCGGGAACCTACTCGGTGACCCTGTCGCAACAGGTGGACGGTATCGTGACCCAGCTCGCCGGCCCCCAGACTTTCGAGGTCGTCGATCTCGGTGGCGGCACCCTGCCCTTCGATGATCCCGCCGGAGCCCTCGAGTTTCAGCGTCAGGCGGCCGAACTCCAGCGAGCGGTACTCGGCGCCGTCGAGGTTACGGGTGAGGTCAAGAGCCGGATCAAGCATCTGCGCCTGGCCATCCTCGACACTCCTGAAGCGGATCCCGCGCAGCTCGCCGAGCTCGCGGCCATCGAGACCGAGCTCAACGACGTGCTGGTCGTCCTGCGCGGCGACCGCAGCAAGGCACGGCGCAACGAGCCCACCGATCCGTCCCTTGTGGGGCGAATCAACCGGGTGGTCGAGGGCCAACTCGGTACGACCCAGCCGCCCACCAACACCAGCCGAGCGGGCTACGAGTGGGCGTCGGAGGCGTTTTCTCAGACCCTCGAGGACCTTCGCTCTGTGGATGCGAGGCTCGGCGAACTCGAGGTCGCTCTCGAGTCCGCCGGAGCGCCGTGGACCCCGGGGCGCTTCCCCACCTGGCCGCGCTGAAGCCGGCGCGGTCGGTTCGATGACGACGATGGGGCGGGGTTCATCCCCGCCCTATCTTTCGAATTGCGTGGTTGGCTGAGGCACCGTCTCTTTGCCTGCACACGACAGCCCATCGGCGCAGCATCGCGCTGCAACCCACAGATCACACAGATCGACACGGATGACTTCGCAGCGTCGCATATTGCCCGCAGATCACGCAGATGGACGCAGATTTCATCGCAGACATCGCAGTGTTGAATCGCAAAGAACGCAAAGGTGGGCCATCGCACGAGACGCAAGGCCATCGCAATTGAGAGTGGGCGAAGGCCGGCCGGGAGGGTGTCGGACTTCGTGGATCGCCAGAACTTCGTCCGGGGCTCTGAAGGTGGGGTGATCCCCACCCTACGTGCGGGCGGGACTTCCTGCACCCACAATGCCCATCGCAGGTTGTGGAGGACGCGTTACCATTGTGGCGCGGGCGTCTCGCCCGCGTGGATACCGCCATTGTTGATATTCGGTGGAGCCCTCAGTGTCGGGCGTAGGGTGGGGCTAGCCCCACCTTCAGAGTGGTGCCGGGAGTATTCACCTTCATGTCATCGAGAGACGCCGAAGTGGGCGTTCACAGATTGGAGTGGATCGTCAGAGCCTCGTCCGGGTTTCTGAAGGCGCGGTGAACCCCACCCTACGAGCGAACTGAAGAACAACCCGGGGTGGCCATGCCGAGCCGGAGCCGGAGCCGGAGCCGGAAAAGAGTCCGGGATGTTACCGAGATGAAAAAACTTGCAAAGGACTGAAAACGTATCTCTCGCGACGGCAACTTCTCTGTAGAGTTGTCAGTTGTCCGACAGGAGGGTGAATGACGATGAAACGAATATTGGTTGTCTGTTTGATTCTTGCCGGTGCGGGTTCAATCGCTGCAAAGAACCTCGAGATCGGGTATGAGCCCGAGGGCTTCGATGAGTTGAAGAAGATGAAGAAGAGCGTGTTCACCACGGTGCTCGTTCGCCCTGATGTTGATTTCTCGCGTTTTGGAAGGATCCACCCGAAGACCGTGGTGCTCGTGATCCGTGATCCCTCAACCGCGAACCAGTTTTCCACTGGCCGACTCATCTCGAAGCGCGAGAAAGACAGCGTGATTCCGGAATACGAAGAGGTTGTCGAGTTCAAACAGATCATCGGTGACGTCATCGCCGAGAACATCGCGGCTGAGCTCGATCTCGAGATTGTCGACATCGCCGGCCCGGGGACATTGATTCTGCAGCCGGTGGTCACCGATGTGGAGATCAGTTCATCGTCGAAAAACACCGCAGAGGACGGACGCGAGCTGCCGCAGCTCGACGAGGGGGTCATCGTCTTCGACTTGATGGACGGAGAGACCGGAGAGATTCTCGCCCGGTTTGCCGAGAATCGGCGAAACCGACCCCCCAAGGCCGAACGAAGATCCGAGGGTGTCTGGCCCAACCTGACCTATTGGGCCAAGGGTGTGGCCGCTGATCTTTGCGCGGAATTCAACAAGCTCAAGGGCGGAGTCCAGACAACCTGAGTGTTCGGCGGGTCGAGCCGACACGATCTGGGGATCTCCGCCGAACCTGCGGCCAGAATGTGCGAGTCGACTTACTGCCAGGCCTCTCCGGTGCTGATCCACTTATCGCCTTGTCGTGTCAAGGTGATTTCACCCTTGACCGCCTCACCCTCCATCGTGCCCGTAACATCGAGGATGGCGATCTCGCCGTCACTCGAACCACCGACGATCACCACGTCGGCCGGGGTCATGGCCTGCATGAACTCGAGATCTTCCTTGAACCCAGCCTGGATCTCGGGGTCATCGAGCATGGCCGCTTGTTCGTCGGGCACGAGGCCTTTGAATTTCTCGATGTCGCCGGAGAGGATGGCATCGCACCATGCCAGGTAGGCGGCGCCCGGCTCACCACCGCCGGCCGGAAGGGGGTCGCCGATGGGTGCGTTTGGGTCCGAGAGGGGTGCATCGAAACTGAAATCGTAGTGAAAGGTATCGTCAGAAAATTCCTGGGTACCATCGTGGAAGACCCGGCCGACGAACCGGTCCGGTCCGGCTTGCGAAAGCTCGATCATCGGGTACTCTCCGCCGGCGCTGTTTCCACCGAAATCGGCCGATGCTCTGAGGTATTGATGGATGATCTTGATCTGAGGCTCGTCAGACTCAGGATCGTCAGGATATCCTACGGTTTTCGTGACCCCGAGTGAGATGAAGGCGGTGTCCCATGGAATATCGTCGAGTTCGCGTTCCTCGATGGGGTTTTCGACAAAGAGCAGCGTCCAGGTCGGATCGGCCTTGTCATAGAAGCCCTCTTCCGCGGGCCAGATATAGACATGGGGGAGATTCACCGCCTTTTCGTTGTAGGTGAAGACGCCCTCGACCGTGCCCTCGGTGTCGCCGGCTCCGACCGCGACCGAGAACGATGCGAGGATGACGAAAAGGACGATTGCCACGAGTTTCTGGGACTGCATGATCATCTCTCCGTTTTCTTTGGCGGCCGTTGTGCCCACCAAATCCACCAAGTTGTTCTGAACGGTTCTGGGTAATGGTAGTACAACAGCCATATTGTTCCAAACCGGAATGCCGTACCGACGACAGGTCACAGTCGCATTCTCAGCTCCCGGCGTCGCTCCTGGGCGGCGGTATCCAACCCCGCTCCGAGCTGTCGTGCCGTTCGGCAGTGCGATCCGTCTGCATGATCTGATCGAGCTCGTCGGTGCGGCCGCGGGTGGCGGCGACATAGCTCGTGTCCATCCCCCCGTCCTGCCAGTTTTCGTGCAGCGCTGCGAGGGTCTGTCGATCGTGGGTCCGAAAAGCCCTTGCCTGGCGTTCGGCCCTGAACGGGTGGGCGCCGAGCTCGATCAGAGCCTGCCTTCCCGCACTGAGGGACGACTCGAAGAGCTCGCGCTCGACGTGGTGGGCGCCGGCGTCGAGGAGTTCGTAGACATGATGGCGATCGAGGGCCCGGGCGATGATTCGGCAGTGGGGGTGGTGGGTCGCCAGGTGCGCAACGAGTTGGTTCTGTTTCTCGCGGTCGTCGAGAGCGGCGACCAGGAGAGTGGCGTCCTCGGCCCCTGCTGAATGGAGCAGATCAGGGCGGGTGGCGTCGCCGTAGTAGGACCGGACACCGAACCGCCGGACCAGCTCGATCATGTCGGCGTCGTAGTCGAGCACAACCGTCGTATGGCCGTTGGCGGTGAGCATCCGGTTGACCACCTGACCGTATCGACCGACGCCGGCGATGATCACCGTGCCGGGTTGATCGATCTCGTCTGCTTGACCCTCGTCTCGGCGACCGAATCGAGGCGCGATGAGCTTTTCGTAGCAGATGAAGCCGAGCGGAGTGAGGAGCATCGTGATGGCGACGACGAGGGTCGCGATTCGGACCACGTCCCCGGCGAGCACACCTGAACCACCGGCGAACCCAAAGAGAACAAACGCGAACTCACCGGCCTGGGCGAGACCGAGACCGAAGAGCCAGAGATCGGCCCGTCTGAGACCAAAGATCCGGCCCAGGATCAACAGCACGATCAGCTTGACCGCCATCAGCCCTGCAGCGAGCCCGAAGATGGTCCCCGGTCTGCCGAAGAGGAGATCGAAATCGATCCCGGCCCCCACCGAGATGAAGAAGACCCCGAGAAGGAGTCCCTTGAAGGGTGCGATGTCGCTCTCCAGTTCGTGCCGGAACTCGCTGCCCGAAAGCACCACCCCGGCGACGAAGGTCCCGAGGGCCGGTGAAAGACCAATCCGATCCATGGCCAGCGCGATCCCCACCACAAGCAAAAGAGCGGCGGCGGAGAAGATCTCACGCAGTCGGGCAGTGGCGATGAAGCGGAAGACGGGTCGCATGAGATAGCGTCCGGCGAGGATGATGGCCGCGATGACAGCGAAAATGACAAGCCCTTGGAGCCAGCCCGGGAGATGCTCGAGACCACCACCGTGGTGGGTGTCGCCGGGGCCGTGAGTTGTTCCGTGGATGGCCAGCAGCGGCAGCAGCGCGATCATGGGGATCACCGCGATGTCCTGGAAGAGCAGCACCGAGAAGGCGCTCTGTCCGGGGGTGGTCTTCATCCACCCCTTCTCCTCGAGGGTCTGGAGGACGATGGCGGTGGACGACAGGGCGAGGATCATTCCCATGGCCAGGGCGCTCTGCCAGGCAAGGCCCATGGCCAGGGCGATGGCGAAGATGGAAGCGGTGGTGCCCGCCACTTGGAGTCCGCCGAGCCCGAGCAGCCGCGAGCGCATCCGCCACAGCATGGCGGGCTGGAGCTCGAGCCCGATGAGGAAAAGCATCATCACCACCCCGAACTCGGCGAAGTGCTTGACGTCTTCGGCCTCGGCTCCAACGATACCGAGGGCGGGCCCGATGACGATCCCGGCGAGGAGATAGCCCAGGACCGACCCGAGACCGAGCCTCTTGGCCAGCGGAACCGCGACGACCATGGCGACGAGATAGACAAAGGCGCCCTGGAGGAGCTCCATCACTCCGCCTCCACCCTCACGGCTACCAGCTCATCGAGTCGATCAGACAGCTCGATCTCCATTTCGGCGCGGTCGAGATCGAGCCGCTCGTTCACCAGCGCCTCGAGGAGGGTTGTGTAGCTGCGGACATGATCGCCGAGACGATCCTCATCCTCGGCGTGTCCGGCGGCGTAGAGCGTGAATGGTGGAAGATAGCGCATCCGACACAGGCGGGCGGTCTGCTCAAATGGCGCGAAGAAGGCTCTGAGTTCGTATTTGTAGCCGCCGTCGCGACAGTAGACCTCGCGTCTCGCGCCGGCCGAGACCGCGTTGAGAAGCATCTTGCCCGCCAGAGCCGTGCCGCCCTCGCCATAGGCGAAGCCGTACTCGAGGACCAGGTCCTGCCACTCTTTGAGGAGAGCCGGGCAGGAGTACCAGTAGACCGGGTGTTGGAAGACGATGACATCGTGGTCGAGGAGACGCTGCTGCTCGCGATCCACATCGATCTCGAAGGTGGGATAGTCGGCATAGAGATCGACAACGGTGACGCCGTCGACTCTTTCTGCCGCCTTCGTGAGAATCACATTGACCTCGGACCGATCCGGTCGCGGGTGGGCGAAGAGCACCAGTACCCGTTTCATGAAACCATTTTCTCGATCATTCCGTCTCCCGGCTCGATTGAACTGCGTGTGGCGGGGTTCGCACCAAGCAACTCGTTGGAGGCTTCGTGCATTTCGATGTCGACGGAATCCGGCCCCTGGGGCGTCGATCCGTGCCGGTCGGCCTCGCCTCGGACGTTGTCTGAAAGATCCGCGACGAGCAGACCCATCACGATCAGGACGAAGACCAGGATGATCCAGTCGGTCAGGCGGCGGGTGTTCTTTGTGTCGCTTGTTGCCATCGTTCCTTCACCATCTGTCGGATGAGTCGGATGAGATCGGTCACCGGCCGAATTGGACAGAGATAGTTGCACCATGGACGCTTGATGAAGAGGGCGGCGATCAGCACGAGCCCGAGGGCCGCGAACTGCACCGATGAACCGAGACCTTCGAAGAGGGTGCCGAAAAGCTCATAGCTCGCGACCCCGGGGTTTCGGAACCACACCCCGAGGAGGATCGCGGCCAGGGTCAGGATCCGCTGCAGCCAGATCAGGAGCCGCTGAAATCGAACCGGGGTCCTGCTTTTGGCGCCGCCGATGGCGCCCATGCAATCCTGAGCGGCGCCAAAGGGACAGCACCACTGGCAGTAGGGGTTCTTGTTGTCGACGGTGAAGACAAAGAGGATCCCGCCGATGAGGAAGTACCAGTAGAGGTTTGTCTGCCACGCCGGCCAATAACCCAGCACCAGCTTGGTGATGTAGGCGATGGTGACGGGACTGTTGTAGAGAAAACCGATCACGATGAGGCCGGTGATCATGGACAGCCACCGCAGCTGCTTGGTGTAGGGGAAGCGGCTCTGGTGGCCGACAAAGCCGATGGCGAAGAGCAGGATCAGGACGATCTCGGGCGGGCCGAAGACAATTTTTGATGGGCCAGGTTCCTTGACCGGATGGCCAAAGGCCGCAGCGGCGTCGCGGCCACCAGCAGCTGTCGCCTGGGCCATGGCTCGCGCCGTGTAGGTCGCGCCGGTGACCCCGTCTACATCGTCCCCGAGGATGAGGGCATCGCCGTAGCTCTTTCCGATCAGGCTCTTCAGTAGACCACTGTCGAGCACCCGCCCCATCCAGGCCGGGGTCTCCTTGTCATCGGCGATGACGGCGCCGATGACCACGCCGGCGGGATCGACGGCGACGGCCATCCGGAGGGGACCGCCATAGCCATCAGCCGATCCGATGGCGATTCGGGCCAGGAGATCGGCCTCGTCGGGGTCGGCCCAGGCTGCGAACAGATCGCCGTCCTGTTTCGTGATGTGGTCGGCCTCGGGAATGGTCGCGCGCACCACGGGCATGAGATCCGCCTGGGTGCGCGCCGCGCTGACGATCCAGACCACGGCAATCAGAATCAGCGCGCCCAGCGCGAAGATCCGATCGCTTTTTGGTTGGTTCATCGCCACCGAGACCTTTCGACTATCGGGCCGGACGCGCCATGAGGCGAATCAGCGCGACACCGAAAACGATGGAGATAAAGAGCCCGATGAGAAAGAGCTTGAGTCCGGCCGAGGCTTCGTTCTCGCCGATGAGGGTGCCGAGTGCGAAGAAGCTGGTGCTCAGGATGGCGTACCAGACGACGGCGAGCAGGGCCTTCCACCACGTTACGTCCCACCCCCGATCGCGGGCGAATACGTGGAACCCGGACGCAACCACGACAAAGACAACACCCATGAGAAACCAGAACGGACCGCCGGTGAGATCCATCTCATCCCTCCTTTGGTTTGACGATGTCCACCGCGAGATAGCGTTCGGACACCAGAAACTCAGGTGGTTCGCGGAAGCTGGCGAATCGCCCCACCGGGGGTCGTCGGTACTCTTCGGCATCGGGGTAGGGGAAGAGGTTCTTCTGCATCCACAGAAGCGACGAGCTCGCGACCCCCGTGGGATCCCTGGGGTCGACCTGGCGGGCAATCTCGTGGAGCCAGTTGTCCTTCCGACTGTAGGGACAGACCGCCACGCACTGGCGGCACCCCATGGGGCCCATGGACTCGCGCCAGTAGTTGTAGCAGGCGCCGTTGTTGACATACCAGTGCTCATAGCCGCGGATGACCATCCCGTCGGGGCTGTCGGCCTTGGACATGGCGCCCGACGGACAGGACTCCGCGCAGAGCTTGCACTTGGCGCAGAACTCGGCCACACCGAAGTCGATGGGCCGGTCGGTGGCCAGGGTCAGGCTGGTGGTGACGATGGCCATCCGGCAGTTGCCGCCGGCCTCGGGGGTGATGCAGAACCCGGTGCGCCCGACCTCGCCGAGTCCGGCCTCCACGGCGTGCGGCGGGACGATGAGGTCATAGCCGGTCATCGGCGTGTGGGCGCGGGCCGGATAGCCGGCGTACTTGAGGGCGCC
>Ga0209344_10006067_pt1 | contig 10107 bp, 11 predicted proteins | sample Cruoilmetagenom6_FD_187293 | JGI IMG/M metagenome (GOLD analysis project Ga0209344, IMG submission 187293) | Oil polluted marine microbial communities from Coal Oil Point, Santa Barbara, California, USA - Santa Barbara Oil Seep Sample 6 (SPAdes)... | ecosystem: Environmental > Aquatic > Marine...
CACCCTCCATATTGAACAATGGCCCGCCGGAATTGCCGCGGTTAATTGCGGCATCGGTTTGAATGAACTTGTCATAGGGACCTGAATTGATGTTACGGTTGATCGCGGAAACAATACCCAGCGTGACTGTACCCGACAATCCCAGCGGATTACCGATAGCCATAACCCAGTCACCAATACGCGATTTACTTGAATCGCCGAATTTAACAAACTTCAGCGGCTTTTCAGGTTTTACACGCAAAATGGCAATATCAACCTTCGGGTCACGCCCTACCACCTCAGCTTCAAGTTTACTGCCATCAGCAAAATTAACGGTGATCTCGTCCGCATCGGCAATCACGTGATTGTTGGTGACGACGATGCCACTGGCGTCAATCACAAATCCTGAACCAAGTGATGAACGTTTACGCGGGGAGCGGTCTTTGTTGTTGGGACGATTGGGCAACAATTCGTCAAAAAACTCCTGAAAGGGTGAACCTTCGGGAACTTTTGGCAGTGGAATATTGGGACGCCTTTGGGCGACCTTCTGACTGGTGGAGATATTAACCACCGCATCCAGCAATCGCTCTGCCAGATCCGCCACAGACGTGGGACCATTAATCGATTGGGCCTGTGCAGAAACCATCGCTCCTGGGACCGGCGCGAATGTAATTGTCAGTGCCAATAATGGTGCTATGACAGCTGAACTAACGGACCTAAATCCCCATTTTTGTTTCGAATATGATAAACCCATTCCCGTTCTTCTTTCATAATTATCTAAAAATTCACAAACAAAATTGTGCTGACGAATAGATGTCCTGTATTCTTGGCAATTTCAAGAACATGAACGTAATTTAACATAGTTGTGACTGAGAATTGCGTTTTTTATAAAATTGAGGTTAACCGCGCAGCAACCAGACACCACCAACGCCAACAGCCAGGGCGACCACCCCGGCAACTCTCAAATTGGATTCGGGAATGTTCTGCACCTGGGCAGCCATCTTCCTGGCACCCCCGGGGAACAGTGCGTAAATCAGCCCTTCAATGACAAAAACAAAGGCCAGTCCTATCAACATATCATTCATGGTAATGAGACTTTCTGGGGCTCCACTGTCTATGACAAGTAATTGCCCTCCTAAACAGTTATTTTCATGTACAAAGCGGCCCGAGAGGGCCGCTTTTATCTGCCAATCAACTTCGAGTAGTCAAAGCAATTGTCCTGTTCTATTTCTTGCCATCGGGATCGCGAAAGAAGCGAAAGAAATCAGACTTTGGTGATAAAACCATCGTTGTACTGCCATCTTTCAGTGCTTCGCTATAAGCCGACATTGACCGATAGAACTCAAAAAAATCGGGGTCACGGCCAAAGGCATCGGCAAAAATACCGTTACGTTCAGCTTCGCCCTGACCTCGAAGGATTTCACCATCGCGTTGGGCGGAGGCCTCAATCTCTATAACTTCACGATCAGCCCTGGCCTGAATGCGGCGCGCAGCCTCTTTGCCTCGTGCCCTTAACCGCTCGGCTTCAGCTTGACGCTCGGCTTTCATTCGTTCAAATGTCTGCTGGGATACCTCATTGGTCAGATCTGTCCGTCGTATTCTGACGTCGACAATTTCTAGACCCAAAGCTGATGCATTCGGACGCACCTGATCTCGCACCTCGGTCATCATCTCTGCACGCTCTTCGGACAAGGCCGCCTTGAAATCACGCAAACCATATACTCGTCGCAGGGCAGAGTTGAAGCTACTCTGAAGCCGGTTTTCAGCGATTACCAGACTTCCTGAAGTACGTTCACGAAACAGACTCGGATCAGCAATCTTGTAAACCAGATAGGCATCAACATTGTAAAATTTACCACCAGACACCTGAACACGAATATCGTTCAGTTCAAGACGGATCAGGCGATCCTCAACAATCTGGACATTTTCCAGTTCAAACAGTGCCAGCGGCAATTTGAAATAGATGCCAGGTTCAGATTCGACCCGCTGAATCTCACCAAAACGGGTGACAATTGCCTGTTCACGTTCATTGACAACAAACAGAGAATTGATACCCAGATAGGCCAATATGGCCAGAACTACCAGAATTATAGGCATACGACTCATTGATTTGTTCCTTCATTGGCCTGATTGGCTTTTCTTGCTTTGTCGATTTCGGGTAGTGGTAAATATGGCACGACTCCCGGTCCATCACCCTGTTCAAGAATAACCTTGTTGGAATCACGCAAAACAGTTTCCATGGTTTCCAGGAACAGGCGTTTACGGGTCACTTCCGGTGCTTTCGCATATTCATCATAAACGGAGATAAAGCGCTGTGCCTCACCCTTGGCTTCCTCAACCACACGGTTTTTATAGGCTGCAGCATCCTCTCGAATTTGCGCAGCCTGCCCGCGGGCCTGACCCAGTTTACGATTCGAATACTTGTTTGCATCTTCGATGAACCGGTCTTCATCCTGTTCAGCACGCTGAACCTCATCAAAGGCATCTGCCACTTCCTGCGGAGGGGCCACATCCTCAATATTGATGACATTGATCTGAATACCCGCACCGTATTGATCCAGGGTCGTCTGAACAATTTTGATCACATCTTCAGCAACCACGGCCCTTTTATCCCGGAAAACATCCTGAGCGGGTCTGCGCCCGACTACCTCACGCATCGCACTGTCGGCCACCTGCTGAACCATGGCATCAGGGTTAGCCACGTTGAACAGATAGTCACTTGGGCTGGCGACCTGATAAAGCACGCCAAATTCCACTTCAACAATATTCTGATCACCCGTCAGCATTAACTTGGCGCCTGCACGCGAATTACGGGCCGGGATATTGATCTGTTTTTCAGAAATGTCGACGACATCATAGGTTTCGATGGGCCAGAAATGAAAATGCAGACCGGGCTCAGATACTTCGGTTTTGGGTTTACCAAACCGCAATTCAACACCCAACTGGGAAGGCTGAATGGTGTACATCGCTTTAAACAGATAGGCGATCAACAGGCCGATCAATATTAAACCCAGCATAAAAGGCGAAAAGCCCTGGCCGCCGGGTATAGCCCGTCGCAACTGGTCCTGACCTTTTCGGATAATATCTTCCAGATCCGGCGGTGTACCGCCATTGTTACTTCCCGGTCCTTTCGGCCCCTGGCCCCAGGGACCACCCTGATTATTGCCGTCATTTCCGTCGTTCCGGTTTCCACCGGATTGATTGCTCCAAGGCATGAAATTTCCTATTCCTGTTAGCGCGCCTTTTGCAGCATGTCAGAGCGACCCGCTGCAAATCAAAATCTCCTAAGATGGTTATAGGTATGTGCAACCCGGCTTTCAATGACCAACCGTCTCGCTATCACTGCTATTTCGCTCATAAATCACAAAAATCGTCTCTGCACTGTCATTTTTACTCAATGGCACCACTTCCCGGGACAAAACCTGCCAGTGTTCCTCTTCGATTTCCGGAAACATTGTGTCGCCTGCCGGCTCTGCCAGAATATGGGTGATGTACAGGCGATCAGCCAAAGAAAGCGTCTGACGATAGAGTTCTCCCCCGCCAATCACACAAATTTCATCGGCCCCATGCGTCAGTGCCCAATGTTTGGATATCGCAATGGCCTGTTTCAGGCTGGTGGCACTTTCAATTCCTTCTGCCATATAGCCGGACCGTGACACGACAACATTGTGCCTTCCCGGCAAAGCACGACCGATGCTTTCAAACGTCTTGCGCCCCATAATTATCGGCTTGCCCATGGTAATTGCCTTGAATCGCTTTAGATCGGTCGAAAGGCGCCACGGCATTGCCCCATCAGACCCAATCACACCGTTTTGAGCAATACCTGCAACCAGTGCAATCCTGATACTCAAACCGACACCTTCGCTCTGATAGCCGGTGCCGGGTCATACCCTTCCAGCATGAAATCCTCATAGGCAAATGCAAACAGGTCATCAATATCCGGGTTGATTTTCATCACCGGCAGTTTCCCAGGCTTCCGCGCCAATTGGGTTCGAGCCTGGGTAAAATGGTCATTGTATAGATGCACATCACCAAATGTATGGATAAAATCACCCGGCTCCAGTTTACATACCTGGGCCAGCATCAGCGTCAGCAATGCATAAGAGGCAATATTGAATGGCACACCCAAAAAGATGTCGGCTGAACGCTGATAGAGTTGGCAGGACAACTTGCCATCGGCAATATAAAACTGAAACAGGCAGTGACACGGTGGCAGCGCCATGTCCTCGATCAGTGACGGATTCCAGGCACTGACAATATGGCGCCTGGAATTGGCATTGTTTTTCAATCCGTCAAGCAATTGGCTGATCTGGTCTATTTTGCCACCGTCGGGGGTTGGCCATGAACGCCATTGATAGCCATATACCGGCCCCAATTCGCCATCTTCATCCGCCCATTCATCCCAGATAGAGACACCATTTTCATGCAACCACGCAATATTGGTATCACCGCGCAGAAACCATAAAAGCTCAATGATGATAGAGCGCAGATGCAGTTTCTTGGTGGTCAGAACCGGAAAACCTTCCGCCAGGTCAAACCGCATTTGATGGCCGAACAGGGAGCGGGTGCCGGTGCCGGTCCGGTCGCCGCGATCACTGCCCTCTTCCAGCACTTTAGCCATCAAGTCAAGATATTGACGCATTGGTTAACCCCGAAAAATGAATCTCAATCAATCAGTAAAATGATTCTCGATATTGTCCAACTGCTATCATTGGCGCCATGCAATTTTCGCTCACCAGTCATGTGAAAATGTCAATTGCATTGGTCCTGAATATTAATACTTGTGCTTTATTACAATTCAGACAATCCACTATCAACCAAAGAGGTCAGTTATGCATATTTTCACCGTAATAAAAGAAATCATACAAAGCATTTCAAAAGGCTTCGGGATGTTCTTTTCAGAACGTGGTGGTTATGTTGATTCAGCCTATACCCCAGGCCTGAACACCCGCAGAAAGTAATCGTTTTTTCGCTATATGTCACGGATCAAGCCAACTTGTAAAACCGTGCCGATCTCCAGATCAAAAAGCCCTGCCTGACTGGCAGGGCTTTTATTGTTTCCCACAATGATAGAGCGCTATCTACAACGCGCCCAATTGTCCCAGTGATTTTGCCACCAGGTAGTAAAATGTTACCCGCTGCTTGCTGCGGTCACCCTTCATCGTTTCACAGGTTGATGCGATGGCTTTATCACATTTTGCTTCATCGCTCTGTTTGAGTTTCTTCATGCACCAGCTTTCACGAACTCTGCCCAGTTCCGCATCATCAGAGCATGCAACAAGTGAAGCATCCCGGCTGCGTAAAGCGATACCCAGGTGTTTGACAATTTTGTTGACCGTACCAGCATCGGCACCGGCATCGTAGCGCTGCACATCTGCAAGATAATCACTCATGGTATTTTCCTCATAATCAAAATGATCAGTGTTGTTTCAGTTGATAAACGTTTGATTTCAATTTCCCGATATCGGCCATCCTTGATGCTGATACTATAAATTTGTATTATGCCGATATGTTAGCGACACCCCTGATCAACACAAATTATCCACAGATAATACCAGCCTGTGAGTCACCTGTAAGCCGTTTCAATCGCCACTAAAAATCGTGCTTCGGTCATCGGATTTTATTGAATTTATCGATCATCTGTACTATATACAGGTTGCTGGCTTGCCAGCTATGACGATAAATGACGTGTATAATAAACCTATCGGACCCGGGGGCGGTACCCGGCGCCTCCACCAAAAACCATCGATAATATAGTCGCGATGGCTTTTGATGGGGGCGAAACAGGATCGACGAGGGCGTAAAAACATAGTTTTCGTTCGGTATGGTATCCGTCGTTATCGGGCCAAACTTAATAGTTGCAAATGACAACTACGCTGAGGCACGTCTCGCTGCGTAAGCGGTGTGACACCTCACATTGAACTCCTGACCATTAGCGTGGTCAGGCGGGGTCCGAAGGCACCTGGCAACAGAAGCCTTCACTTTTTCTTTTTTAAATGCACCAGACCTGATGATGCTTGAAACTTTGAATGTCGCCTCCCGTAGCATCTGGTAGAGCCAATTGACCGGCAAATTCTACCAGAAATAAAACGCCTCGGTCGCGTTTGAAAAGCTTTGACGATGGGTTTGTCGTTGTTATTGACCTGAAAATGAACTGATAACGGCAATTTTGCAAATTTAATTGGCGTTCTCTTTCATCAAATGGTTTCATTCTTCCAATTATTACACTAAACTTGTCCTTGATCACTGTTTAACGGACCTGCAGATTTTATGGCTGAAGACCTCATACGTTACGACATCCTTACTCAGGACGCCCTTCGCGCCATGATTGCTAAATTATTGGACGAAGTAACCAGAACCGGCTTGCCTGGTGATCATCATTTTTTCATCACATTTGACACTTGCGCACCCAAAGTCCAGCTTTCCGCGCGAATGAAAGCAAAGTATCCAGAAGAAATGACCATCGTTGTACAACATCGATTCTGGGATCTGGAAGTGAAAGAAGATCATTTCCAAATTGGTCTGTCATTTGATGAAATACCAGAAATACTGGTGGTGCCATTTGCCGCGATCAAAGGATTTTACGATCCATCGGTAAAATTTGGCCTGCAATTCGAATTACAGGCCGTTGAGGCGGATACAAAAGATATCGTTGGCCTGACACCCAAACTGGTCAAGAACGAAGCCGCCGATGGCAAACGCAAGGGCAAAGGCAAATCAGGCAAAAAATCCAAAGACGGTCCCGAACTGTTTGAAGAATTGCTTGAGGAAGATAGCCCCATCGCCAAGGCTGACAACAAAACGCCTGAACAGACCGAAGAAGAAAAAAGCGGCGCCGAGGTTGTCTCTCTGGATTCTTTTCGCAAGAAAAAGTGACTGGCCTTCAGAACTGCTGCGCTGGATGACTGGTTCACCTTCGATGAACAATGAACAGTTTGATGCTACGAAAACACTCCATTTCAATCCGTGGTCACAAAACCAGTTATTCCCTGGAAGACGAATTTTACCTGGAACTCGAACGCATCGCCAAAAAAAACGATCTGCCACTTAACCGCATGATAACCAGGATTGATACCAGCAGATCCCCGGATACCAACCTGTCATCGGCGCTCAGGTTATTCGTCTTGCAACACCTGAAATCTCACCAGAGCACTTTCAATGAAAAATAAAACATTTGATGCCCTGAATTGGTTCACACAGCTAAAACGTGTCACGATTCCTTCGCATCGCTCAAACTTCGTTACGACGCGGAATTGTGTCAGCCAAAGTCATTTCTGACACAACTAAAATACTAGTCTTCTGTTATTCGAACACCCTAACGGTAACATCATCTTCAAATATGATAAATGTTTCGGTGCCCGGATGTTCGGCCCGGAAAACAACCTCGCGAGCAGGGGTAGCACCATTGCATTGCCGGCTGATCCTTACTCCCAGTTTACCTGCCAATAATGTGCCAGTTTCCAATTTTGGAAGCTTAAATTCAGCTCTCTCTGTTTCAGACGGCATCATCCCGCATTCGCCACGATATCCATGGATAACAACCTTTTCGCCAACTTTGAGCGAGACCTCCCTGCGCCAGGGAATATCATTGTCATGCCATTCAGGTGCCGCCACGTTTTCTGAGAAATTGTGGATGTTGAATTGATACATCGCTGCAAATGCTAAGGTAATAATAATCCCAAGTACTATCCCTCCGAAAGTATGGCTTTTAAACCATGGCTTGTTTCCTACGGGAGTTTTCTGCGTTTTGTTATTCCTGCTGCTTTCTGAGTTTACGCGTTTTTTTGCTATGCCATAGAGCTTATTCCAGGAAGCAAGCAATTCTTTGTTTTGGCTAATTTCTAGTATATCCGTCAGAATTCGAAAATTTTTCTGATGGGGAATATGGCTTCCGTTTCGCCAGTTGATGATGTTTCTAGCTGTAGATTCAATTTCTCTTTGTGTGGATTTCCCTCCTTTTTCGCAAATCAAGTATGCCAATTTATAGGTATCATCATTCCCACCCATTTTACAGACGCTATTAAAAAGTGCATGCCAATTGTCATACTCCCCCAGTTCAAAAAATTTCGGACTTGACGCCGATATTCTTAACTCTTTGTTTTTACTCATATTCTTCCATGAAATTTTCGTTGAACTTCGATGTCTTCTATTTTTAGCATCTTCCTTCAATTGCTTCCAGATGTATGTTTTCAATATAATATGTATGAGCATGTGAAACATTCTAATGCCGGTACAACAGTTGAAATCAATTCTGATGAGATATCTATGACCTTATACAAAAACACGCTGAAATTTTCATTGGCATTTTCACTTCTGTCAGCGGTTCCAACTCAGGCAACTGATTTTAAGTATAGAAAATCAGTCACGCTTAATGTAGGGCAATCAATCATATTAAAAGGTGTTCGCAGTCACAACTGCGGCGACAAAGCACCAAGTTGGAGTCGTGTTCGCAGCCGCCTCCCAAAAACCAAACTGGGTAAGTTTTCCAATGGTGGTGATGGCTTTACAGATAGTGGAAGCTGTGGTGGCCGTGTAGGTGCGCGTGGCATTCTGTTTACAGCGAAAAAACCTGGAAAAGAACAACTCACCATTTACAAGGATAAAGTTCGCATCACTGTGAACTGATTTTGGGGGTTCATGCGAATGAATTGCATCATCAAGGCATTTTGTATATCAATTTTTTTAATCGCCACAGGATTGCTTCATTTCCCATCGATTGCGCGAAGCAGTTTCAATTGCCAGGCTATTTTCTCGAAAATTGACCCTGAAGTGTTCAAGCTTTCTGAAGATGACCTTGGGAATTGCAGGCAGAAAATAAACGATCAGGCAGCAGAAGGCGATGTTCCGGCGTTAATACTCAAGAGCCAAATATCTCTTAGGGGAATTGGTGAGAAAGTCTCGCGGCGCAACGCGCGCATTTCTCTTGAGGCTGCTGAGGCTAAAGGATCAGCTCTTGCCAAACGATTGTTGGCTGATATCCTGATTACCAAGCTCGGAGCGGACGAAGAAGATTATCTCGAAGCAGAAACACTTTTTCTCAATGCTGCTCGCCTTGGAGATTCCAAAGCAGCTACCAAGCTTGGCCAGCTATATGTCAGCGGGAAAGTTCCAGGAAAATCTGCGTCAGATGTGCAGGCTATTTTTGAAACCACAGGAGGCAATGATGATTATGCGTTGTTGAGCCGGGCAAAGCTCCTTCTTTCAAGGTCGGACGCATCAGCAAAACTTGCTCAAATCATTGATCTATTACAACAGGCCTCAAATCTAGGAAATACGGAAGCTTCCTTTCTTTTCGCAATGCTGAACCTAAACAATGAAGGGTATAGCAGTATCGGAAAACCTGAACTTTCTTCATTATTGTGCCGTAGCGCCGATGAGGGTCATGCTCCAGCAATGTATGAATGTGCGAAGCGTCGATTTACCATTGGCGAAACCGGTAAAGCTGTCGAAATGTTGGAATTGGCAGCAAATACTGGCCACGCCGAATCAATCGAATTTCTGGCTGAGCACATGAGCAAGACCAACTTCGATCGCGCCAAGAAACTGTGGTTCAGGGCAGCAACCCTTGGCAGTGATGTTGCCAAGCTCGCTTTAATATACAGATTTGATTCCCTGACGCGGGATGAGCAATTGAATGTGAATGGAGCATTCGCTTATCCGGCTGCATTTACGACTGATCTTGGGCGGATCATGCTAGGCAACCATTACCTGGCAATAGTTGAGAAGGGACGCAAAGGCACATATATTAAAGGAGAGCACTGGTACTACGAGAACGCGCTTCAAGCTTTTTCAATGGTAGCAAACTCGCAGAATAAAGATTTGGCGGATAAGGCGCGCCTGATCGCAAACGAACTTAGATCGCAACAGGACGCTTATGAAAAGGGACTCCAGACCAGACGCTTTCAAAGAAGGGTTGAATTCTGGGCAGGGGTCGCCGCAATCACCTATAAAATACTTCAGCTGTCAGGCAATAACAGCCAAAACAGTGACTTGCAGATGCAAGATTACGAAAACCGGCAGCGGGATTTAAGTATGAAAGTAGCGACTTTGGCTGACACATTTTATAGTGTCTATCAGCCAAAGGAGCATTTCAGATGGATCGTAAAGCACTCAGTGACATAACTCGCA
>Ga0209344_10006068_pt1 | contig 10107 bp, 11 predicted proteins | sample Cruoilmetagenom6_FD_187293 | JGI IMG/M metagenome (GOLD analysis project Ga0209344, IMG submission 187293) | Oil polluted marine microbial communities from Coal Oil Point, Santa Barbara, California, USA - Santa Barbara Oil Seep Sample 6 (SPAdes)... | ecosystem: Environmental > Aquatic > Marine...
ACTAAAAAAACCATGCAAAATAAAACAAGTGCTTACATTGCAGCATTTTTAGTAGCACTCATATATGGAGTAAATTATACAATTGCTAAAGATGTAATGCCTACCTATGTAAAGCCTTTTGGTTTTATTGTTATTCGCGTTTTAGGAGCCACAATACTTTTTTGGATTTTGAGCCTTTTTCTTAGCAAACAAAAAATAGAAAGATCAGATTTTTTTAGAATATTTTTAGCTGCAGTTTTCGGAGTCTGTTTAAATATGCTAGCTTTTTTTAAAGGGTTGAGTATGACAAGTCCGATAAATGCTTCGGTTATTATGGTTACTTCACCAATTATAGTGTTAATACTCTCGGCAATAATTTTAAAGGAGAGAATTACACTTATTAAAGTTCTAGGCATCTTGATTGGATTAATTGGTGCCGTTATTTTAATTATTTATGGTCAAAGTATAACATCCGGAGACAATCCATTTTATGGAAATATTTTAATCTTGGTAAATGCAACTTCTTATGGTTTGTATTTGGTTATCGTTAAAAAACTAACTCAAAAATACAATGCAATAACACTTATTAAATGGTTATACCTTTTCGGATTGATTTTGGTAATTCCTTTTGGGTTTAGTGAAGTACAAGAAATAAATTGGCATAAGATACCTACAAACATCTATTTTAATATCGGTTTTGTAGTCGTTTTTACAACCTTTGTTGCTTACTTATTCAATTTATTTGCACTTACAAAATTAAAACCCACAACCTTAAGTGCCTTTATATATTTACAGCCTTTAATTGCTTCAGTCTATGCTCTTGCAGCAGAAAAAGACAGTCTGAATGCAGTAAAAATTATAGCGGCAATTTTAATCTTTGCAGGTGTTTATCTGGTTACAAAAAGCAATGCGAAACCTAGCCTAAATAGCACATAATTATCTAATACTACTACCTATAAAGTAGTTTGTTAAAGAAATTTTTTATTTACGTAACTTTGCTTAATTTTTATTGAAAATTCATGATACAATCAATGACCGGCTATGGTAAAAACATAGTACAATTACCTCAAAAAAAAGTAACTATTGAAATCAAATCTTTAAATAGTAAAAATTTAGATTTAAATGTTAGAATTCCCGGAACTTATAAAGAGAAAGAGCTGGTAATTCGTAAGAATTTATCTAATCAGTTAGTTAGAGGGAAAATAGAATTTTCAATTTTTGTTGAGATTACCGGCGAAGAAACCACTACCGTTATTAATAAAGCTGTAGTCAATAATTATATAGATCAGTTGCGACAGATAGCGGTTACTTCTGCTGAAAACACACTTGAAATAGCAATACGTTTGCCCGACGCATTAAAAACTGAACGTGAAGAACTGGATGAAAAAGAATGGCAATTAATTGTAGAAGGTGTTGAAAAAGCAATTAATGAGATAGTTATTTATAGAAAGGATGAAGGAGAAGTGCTTCAAAAAGACTTTCGGGATAGGATAAATACTATTCAACGCTTGGCCGATGAAGTTATTGATATTGACAAGGAAAGAATGGTACATGTTCGTGAAAAACTAAACAAATCTGTAGTTGATTTAAAAGCAGAGGTTGATGAAAATCGGTTTGAACAGGAGTTGATGTATTATTTAGAAAAACTAGATATTACTGAAGAAAAAGTCCGTTTGAATAATCATTTAGATTACTTTTTAAAAGAGCTTGACGGAAGTGATTCTAACGGAAAAAAATTAGGTTTTATTTCACAGGAAATCGGAAGAGAAATAAATACCTTAGGTTCTAAATCTAATTATGCGCCAATGCAAAAAGTGGTAGTTCAAATGAAAGATGAACTAGAGAAAATTAAAGAACAATTATTAAATGTTCTATAAATGAAAAAAGGTAAACTTATTGTTTTTTCAGCCCCATCAGGTTCAGGTAAAACAACTATTGTAAGACATTTATTAGAGATTGATTATTTGAATTTAGAATTTTCTATTTCGGCTACGTCGAGAGAAAAACGTGGGGAAGAAAAAGAAGGAAAAGACTATTATTATTTATCAACTAAAGAGTTTAAGAACAAAATTAAGAACGATGAGTTTTTAGAATGGGAAGAGGTATATCGCGATAATTTTTACGGAACTCTAAAAAGTGAAATTGAGCGTATTTGGGCTTTAGGGAAACATGTAATTTTTGATATAGATGTTGTTGGGGGATTACGTATTAAGAAGAAATACCCAAAAGAAACATTAGTAGTTTTTGTAAAACCACCAAGTGTTGATGAGTTGAAAATTCGTTTAAAAAAGAGAAAGACAGAAAGTGACGACAAAATAAACATGCGAATTGCAAAAGCTTCAATTGAACTGGCAACCGCTCCACAATTCGATAAGGTCATTAAAAATCATGACTTAGGTGTAGCTCTAAAAGAAGCTGAAGGACTGGTTGCAGATTTTGTGGGGGTTAAAAAAGAGGTAAGAAGTATTGAGAAAGAAGAAAGCAAAAAGAAAAGAACTAAAAATTAACTTATTACTGTCACCTTGAGCACTACTGAAATGAAAATATATTTTCATTGAAAGTACTTTGTAAAACAAGTCGAAAGGTCTAACAAATGAAGAAAATCGGATTATATTTCGGCACATTTAACCCAATTCATATTGGGCATTTGGCAATTGCAAATCATATGGTTGAATTTTCAGATCTAGATGAGGTTTGGATGATCGTTACACCCCACAATCCATTTAAGAAAAAGTCTTCTCTACTAGCTGATAATCACAGATATCAATTAGTTCAAATTGCGACAGAAGATTATCCTAAATTAAAAGCATCTAATATTGAATTCAAATTACCTCAACCCAATTATACGGTTAACACATTGGCTCACATAAGTGAAAGATACCCAAAACACAATTTCAATTTAATAATGGGTGAAGATAACTTGGCATCTTTTCATAAATGGAAGAATTATGAAGTTATTCTAGAAAATCACAACATTTATGTGTATCCAAGAGTCCATAAAGATAGTGTTGCTAAGACTCAATTTGATGAACACCCTAGAATTCAAAAGGTTGATGCTCCAATAATGGAGATATCTTCTACATTCATCCGCAAAAGCATTGTCGCAAAAAAGAATATTCGCGCATTACTACCATGTAAGGTTTGGCAATATATAGACGAAATGAATTTTTATAAAAATTAACTATTTTATAAGCTTTATTTTACAATATTAAACTCAATTTTACATTGTATATTTGCGTTAACCCACATAATGCATTAGAAAATTTATTACGGCTTGAAATCACTGCAAAATATACCTTTTTACTCCATTTTTAAGTTTGACCATAGCGATGCTATACTGAAACTTAGAAAATGTCATATTTTAATGTGTTTTCAATCCTCATCACAAAGTTCTAACCGCATAATCCGGGTTTAATAGGAAATGGTAAAAAACAAAAAACAAAAAAGTAAATTAAAAGAAAAACTAACGTATAAATATAGGCTGGTTGTTCTAAATGAAGATTCATTTGAAGAACGTTTTTCTTTTAAGCTAAATCGCCTAAATGTATTTGTATTTGGAGGTGTTTTTACCTTATTGCTCATTGGAATAACTGCATTTATAATGGCTTTTACTCCTTTTAGAGAGTATATTCCAGGGTATTCATCTTCGGCATTAAAAAAACAAGCATCAGACTTGGTATATAAGGTTGATTCACTTGAACAACAATTAACGGTTAATGATATTTACATTCAAAATATCCAAAAGGTATTAACTGGTAAAATCGAAGACGTAACGATTAATAAAGATTCTATTATTGAGCAAATGCGTATTGAGGATATTGATTTGCAACCATCAGAAACTGACTCAATTTTTAGGCAAGAAATAGAAAGAGAAGATCGGTTCTCAGTTTTTGAAAAGGCAACTAAAAAAACTGATATTGTTTTTAGTTCTCCTGTAAAAGGTCAAATATCTGATTTTTATAACCCTAAAGAAAAACATTATGCAATTGATATTGCAGTAACAAAAGATACACCTATTAAAGCTGCTGCTGACGGGACAGTTATTTTTACAGGATTTACGGCAGATACTGGATTTGTTATTATTTTAGAACATCCAAAAAACTTTATTTCTGTTTATAAGCATAATGAAACCTTGCACAAGGAGCAAGGTGATTTAGTAAAATCAGGTGAAGTTATTGCAAATGCCGGTTCAACAGGAAAATTAACAACCGGGCCACATTTACATTTTGAATTATGGAATGACGGGTTCCCTATAAACCCAATTAATTATATAGATTTTGAATAAAAATGAACGTAAAATCTATTCTTGCTGTTCCAATTGCCAAGCGTATTCAAAAACGTGTCTATAAGTGGGCAAATTCTCCTGTGAAAACACAGGAAAAAATCTTTCAAAAATTAATAAAACAAGCAAAAAATACGCGTTTTGGTAGCGATCATAATTTTGGATCTATTACTTCTTATAATGATTTTAAGAAGCAAGTTCCTATTAGAGATTATGAAGGATTAAAAGGCTATATCGAACAAATTTTAGAAGGTAAAAGCGATGTGTTATGGAAAGGTAAGCCTTTATATTTTGCAAAAACTTCAGGAACAACTTCGGGCGCGAAATATATTCCATTAACAAAAGAATCAATGCCTTTTCACGTAAAGGCAGCCCGAAATGCGCTCTTAATGTATATTGCTGAAACAGGAAATGCAGACTTTGTAAACGGAAAACTTATTTTTTTACAGGGAAGTCCGATTATCGATGAAAAAGACGGAATTAAAACAGGTCGTTTATCCGGTATTGTTGCGCACTATGTACCGAGTTATTTACAAAGTAATAGAATGCCAAGTTGGGATACCAATTGTATTGATGACTGGGAATCCAAAGTAAATGCCATTGTTGAGGAAACAGTTGATAAAGACATGACGCTTATTAGCGGGATACCATCATGGGTACAGATGTATTTTGAAAAATTAATTAGCAAAACAGGTAAGAATATCAGTGAGATTTTCCCCAATTTTAGTTTGTTTGTATATGGAGGTGTAAACTACGAACCCTATCGAAATAAGTTTGAAAAATTAATAGGTAAGAAGGTAGATTCAATTGAATTATTTCCAGCATCAGAAGGTTTTTTTGCATATCAAGACAAGCAAGATGAAAAAGGAATGTTGTTGCTTTTAAAAAACGGAATTTTTTATGAGTTTATCCAAGCAGATGAATTTTATGATGAAAACCCGGAACGTATTTCAATTGCAGATGTTGAGTTAGGGATTAATTATGTATTAATTATTTCTACAAATGCTGGTTTGTGGGCTTATAATATAGGAGATACTATTGAATTTACTTCATTAAAGCCTTATCGGATTATTGTAACTGGCCGTATTAAACATTTTATTTCAGCTTTTGGGGAACACGTTATTGGAAAGGAAGTAGAACATGCATTGAAGTCTGCTACAGAAGGAACAAATATTTCTGTAAATGAATTTACAGTAGCTCCACAAACAAATCCACAAAATGGATTGCCATATCATGAGTGGTTTATAGAGTTTGAAAAAGAACCGAGCGATATGAATGCTTTTTCTTCGAAAATTGATGCTTCCATGCAAAAACAGAATTCATATTATTACGATTTGATAGAGGGTAAAATTTTGTGTCCGTTGGTTATCACTAAAGTAAAAAAAGATGGTTTTCAAGGTTATATGAAGTCAATTGGTAAACTTGGAGGCCAAAATAAAGTCCCACGTTTATCAAACGATAGAAAGATAGCAGATGGTTTACAAGAGTTTTTAAAATAAATTTTTTGTCATCTTGAAAATTAATACCATATATATGAAAGTTATATCAGTCAACATCGGTGAAAGAAAAAAAGTTCAATGGCGAAAGAAAATTATTGAAACAGGTATTTACAAGTACCCTATAGATAATCCTATATTTTTAGATTTTGAAGATGTACAAAATGACAATGTAGTTGATAGAAAATACCATGGCGGTATTTTGCAGGCGGTTTATGCCTATGGGGAACAACATTATGAAGGGTGGAAAGCTTTGTATCCAAATTTAGATTGGAGTTATGGAATGTTTGGAGAAAACCTAACAATTTCGAATTTGAATGAAGAAGAAGTTCAAATAGGAAGCATTTATAAATTAGGAGAAACTAAGATTGAAGTTACTAAACCCAGACAACCATGTTATAAATTAGGCATTCGATTTAATGACCCAAAAATTATCAGACATTTTTGGAATTCTTCAAAAAGTGGCGTCTATTTTAAGATTTTAGAGACAGGTAATGTAAATGTTGATGACGAACTGGTATTATTAGAATGCAAGCCGGATAATCCAACAATAGCTGAGGTCTATACTTCCAAAAGAGTCCAAAAGGGAATATGAGAATATACTTTAAACCTGAGTTCGACCTAAGATTTATTTACAGTTTAGATAAATTTTTATTCAATTCGAAGACAGGTTTTGGAAAGACTAACTTGTTAAGTTGAGAAAATTTGGCAAGAATTGGAAAAAATTTATCAAATCCGAAGGAAATGCAAATAAAAGGCAATTTTTTTACGCAAATTTCTTAAAATATCTAGATATTCCTTTAAATTTTCCATTTCAAAACTCACCTTTTCCTTACATTCTGTATATCAAACCTTAGGTCGAACCCAGGTTTTAATTAAACCTTTTTCGTTTTTAATGGTCAAAGAGCTATAAATTAAAAATCTAGAAAAATGAAAAAGTTAGTTTTAATTATGTTCGGATGTGCACTATTACTTTTAGGTAATTCATGTGTAGTCCATACAAGACCGGTAGCAACAAATACGGTAGTAATCAAAAAAGCACCGAGACATCATAAAGTGGTAGTTATTAAAGGAAAAAGATACTACACTTGGGACGGAAAGCGCTATAGAAAAACCAGAAGAGGTTATGTATTTGTAAAAGCTTAACACAAAAAACCCGAGTAATCCACTCGGGTTTTTATTGCAATAATAAATTATTTTTTTAATTAGTGAATGGTTTTAAAGCCTTAAATACATATTTCCATTTATAGTATTTAGTCTTAGGCGATTTTTGCCATTAGCCGTGCGACCCGATATTTTTTGACCAACATGATGGTCTGATGAGGTGAATTTCAACTTTCCATCAGCATAAATATCGCCGTGAATTGTTTTTGCCACAAGATCCGCATTAATCATTTTTAAGTCAATCTCACCATTGATGGTTGTTAAATCTAAATCGCCTGAATATCTGGCAATATCAATATCTCCGTTAATGAGGTCTGCCGTAAATTCACCTTCAATAACTTCAGATTTTAGGCTTCCATTGATGCTACTAAGTTTAAATCTTGAATTTTTCGGCACATATAAAACATAATTAAATTTATATTCATCTTCTGTAGAGAAATATCTTCCTCTTTTTCCATTGTTATTTTTTTCGTTTTCCTTCCAGAACCTTTTAAAGATAGGTTCGGCATTAGATGTTATGCTAATAGAAGAATCATTTTCATCAATATCTAATTCATATAATTCTATATATTTTCCACCTTTTGTATAAATATCTGCTTTAAAGTAAATAGTTGACTTATCCCATGTTTTCACTTCAATTTCTGAAGCGAATTTTAACTCTACATCAATATATTGGTTCTTATAATCAATATTTTTCTCGATGACCTTTTGAGCCTGTGCGAAGTTTACTATCAATATGAATAGTAATGCGGTTCCTAAATTTTTCATAATAATTCTATTTTTTTCTTAAATAAATATTGCCATTGGTGGTCTTCAATTCTATTTTTACTCCCCCTTTATTAATGATCCCTTTTACTCTTTTTGAAGAGATCGATTTTAGTCCTCCTTTATCAGGAACGCTAAGTTCAAAATTTGTATAAATTTCTCCATTGGTTGAACCAAGTGAAATATCCGCTGGGGTGCTTGTAGGAACGGTTATATCTAACGCTCCATTCGTTGAATATACTGTGATAGGTGAGCTTTGACTTACTTTAGAGAATACAACATCTATAGTTCCATTTAAAGTATTTGCAGTCAAAGGACCACTTACATCTTCAACACGAACACTTCCATTCAATCTGGCGCTAGCCTCAATTTCGCCTAAAAACCCAATTATTTCAATATCTCCATGCCAATTGGTAATAACAGAAATATTTTGAGATGCTGGGAGATAAATTTCAGAACGCTCAGATTTTTTAAGATTTCTAACTATTAAATTGTTTCCTTCTTTAATTACATAATAACCTACATCAGTATTGTCAGTTCCATTTTCACCAACTAATTTTAATCCTTTTGCTCTTTCTGGGATTCCGGAGCGACTACCTCCTTTGATTAAAAGTTCTTTACCGCTATGTGTTTTTACCGTAACATTTGCTCGTGATTCAATTTTCACCCATTCTACACCTTCAAGTGAATGTGTATATTCTTGAGCATTTGCTGAAAGGGCTATTATACACCCTAGAAAAAAGAATTTTATTTGTTTCATGACTATTCGTTTTTTGATTTAAATTATGTTAGATAATATTGTTTTGATCTCTTCTTTTACAAAAGGCTGAGTGTCTTCTTTATCTAATAACCTTTGCATGGGTTTGATCAATTTCCTTTCTTGAATCTTTACCAGAGACTGAATGATGATTATTTGAATGCCAGGATCCTTTTCTATATCAAGTGCTTTGATAAGCCCATCTTTCACAGTGTCTGATGTAATAAATCTTTGAAGTGATGTAACTGCATTTAATCGCACATTGCTATTTTCATCATTTTGCATTCTTTTGACCAAGGCATTCACAATTTCTGGATCTGGATCAGAAAATTCTTCTATATATTGAATGCCTTTAATTCTTTTACTTGCAGATCTATTTTCCATAAGAGCCAACGACGTAGTTTGTTTACTGGCCAAATTTTCGTTTTTTAGTTGAACTAATTGCTGATCAAATTTCTTTGTTTGTTGATAACGCCCAAAAAGAAAACTACCAAAAAGAAGGAGAATACTTGCGGCTATTTGCAAATACCATTTCCAATTTCTTTTCAGATCTAGTTTTACAACTTTTGATTCTGAATGTTGCTTTTCCTTAGCTAACATTTGCTCAAAACTCTTACGTAAGTTTTTGCTTGGCTGTTCCATTTCATCTTCTGCAATGACTGATAGAAACTCCTGCATTTCTTTTAATACTGATTCACAATTTTTACATGTTTTCATATGCCTAGCGGCCTTACCGGCATCATTCTCGGATAAATTGTTATCTATATAATCAACTAAACTACTTTGAATTTTATCACATTCCATCATCTATATATTTTGAAAATAAATTTCTTTTAATTTTTTTAGCGCTCTGTGCACTCTAACTTTAATAGCACCTTCAGAACTTCCAATTATTTCTGCCATTTCAGCATATTTTATTTCTTGATATCGATTCATAATTATTAATTCTCTATCAGTATGATTTAACTTTAATAATGCTCTTTGTAAATGATTGATTTCATCTTCATTTGTATCAGAATCTAATTTTTCATCACTCTTAATAAACTTTTCATCTAATGTACTGGCACTTTGTTTTTTTTGCTTTTGATAATAGCTGGAAAATATGTTTCTCGCTACGGTATAGATCCAAGAAGTAAAATTCCCATTTTTATAAGATGTTCTATATTTCATTACTTTATAAAAAACATCCTGAGTCAAATCTTCACTAACATCTTTATTATGAATCATTTTATTAAAGAAATTAAATATCCGTAAATGATACCTATCAAAAAGAATTGTAAGGTTATCTAAATGTCCATTAGATACAAGTATCATTAATTCTTCATCTTTTAAATGCTTCAAACTTTTTGATAATTTTGGTTCGTTTCTACTTTTAAATACCAGCAATTTTTCAATTGGTTACATTTTAGGGATTAAATTATAAAAAAAGCCCGAGCAAATTTTGCTCGGGCTTTATATTAAATGGTATTAAGTAATACCTATTTTTTCAATAAATCTCTAATTTCACCTAAAAGATCATTATCAGATGGTCCGGCTGAAGCTTCCTCAACAGGAGCTTTTGTTTTATTATAAGCCTTTACCATTATGAACATTACAAAACCAACAATTATTAAATTAATTAAAGTATTGATCCAAGCACCATATCTGATTGCATTTTCTGGAGA
>Ga0209344_10006070_pt1 | contig 10103 bp, 13 predicted proteins | sample Cruoilmetagenom6_FD_187293 | JGI IMG/M metagenome (GOLD analysis project Ga0209344, IMG submission 187293) | Oil polluted marine microbial communities from Coal Oil Point, Santa Barbara, California, USA - Santa Barbara Oil Seep Sample 6 (SPAdes)... | ecosystem: Environmental > Aquatic > Marine...
GGTGGTGGTATCGCCATGTCATCAAGCGTATTACAGTATTCTGCCTTTGCCGGTGCCAAAACATTTTTATTGAAAGTGATGCCGGTGTTGGCATCTACGGCAGGCTTTTTCTTTATTTATCTGGTGGTACCGAATGTAAAAATAAAATGGCGACATGCGCTGGCTGGTGCTGTATTCGCCGCAATATTGTTCGAATTGGCGAAGATTGGATTTACCTTTTATGTGGCAAAAATACCCACCTATGAAAAAGTGTATGGTGCCTTAGCGACCGTGCCACTTTTTTTGATTTGGCTATATTTATCCTGGAATATTATATTGCTGGGCGGCACCATGACTGCCACATTATCCAGTTCTAAATGGCGAGTTAGAACACGAAATTATCGCACTGAACAGCGATTTGTGTTGTTATTGGCGCTATTAAAAATGTTGCGGCATGCGCACATCAAAGGCGAAACGCTTAATTACCAGGCCATGGCCGATCAATTGTCTTTTGTGCCTGATAACGAATTATCCTCACAATTAACCTGGTTAGTTGATGAGCATATCGTCAGTTTAGATAATGAGGGTGAATATTTGTTGCAAAAGGATTTAAGCTGCCTCTCAGGGCGTGAATTTTATAAAAAAGGCAGTTTTAAAATCCCTTTGGAGGCGGATGCTTATTTTGCCGATTTCCAATCTTTGCTTGATGAATTCTGGCAACCCAAGGATAATCTGCTGTCACAATCTATGGATTCAATTTTGGAGCAAACCGAACAATGAAATATATCGCCTGGATTTTCATGTTTTTCCTTTTAAGCGCCTGCCAATCGCAAGACAATGACAATAACGAATCAGCAGCTGTCGTTAATGATTCAGCACAAAATGATACACAAGCAGAAGTCGCTGATGGCAAAACGTCACCATTAAATTTTCAATTAACTAATTTGTCAGGTGATGTCGTACAGGCCGCTGATTATCGTGGTCAATGGCTGGTGTTAAATTACTGGGCCACCTGGTGTGCCCCCTGTCGGGATGAAATACCCGAATTGGTGCGCTTCCAAAATGACCAATCCAATGTGCAGATTCTTGGCATTGCTTACGAAGATGCCTCTGTTGAAAAACTCCAAAACTTTGCCGCTGATTTTAATGTTAACTATCCTTTATTAACCATGGATATTTATGATCCGCCGGCGTTTGCCGCTGAGGGTGGTTTGGGCTTGCCGACCACCATTGTTTATAATCCTGAAGGCATGCGCCATAAAAAGCATATGGGGCCGATTGATTACAAAGGTTTGCAAGAATTAATCAAATAAATTTACTGGTCGTGTTGTTTTAGTGCCCATTCAATGTGTTCTTTGACCATGTCCGAGACTCTGTCGCGTTTATCGTTGAGGGCTTCAATAATAGCCGGTTCGGTTTTGGCATTGCCCAAAGCCACCGCTAAATTGCGCTGCCAGGATTCATAACCGATTCGTCTGATGGGTGAGCCTTCGGTTTTCTTTAAGAACTCATCTTCAGTCCAGGCAAATAATTCCAGCAGTTCAATGTCGTCTAATTGTTGTCGCGGTGAAAAATCCGGTTCCTGGGATTTTTGGGTGAATTTATTCCACGGACACACCATCTGACAGTCATCACAACCATAAATTCGGTTGCCGATCGGTTTTCTTAACTGTTCAGGAATGGCGCCGTGGTTTTCGATGGTGAGATAAGAAATGCACCGACCGGCATCAATTTGAAACGGTGCCACAATGGCGCCGGTGGGGCAGGCGGGAATGCAGGCGGTGCAACTGCCACAGTGAAAATCTTGCGCTTTATCCGGTGGTAACGGTAAATCGGTATAGATTTCACCTAAGAAAAAATAGGAACCGGCTTTCGGGTTAATCACATTGCTGTGTTTACCAATCCAGCCCAATCCGGCTTTTTCGGCGATGGCTTTTTCCATCACCGGTGCCGAATCTGAAAACACCCGATAACCCAATTCACCCACCACCTGTTCAATTTTTTGTGCCAGCTTTTTGAGCTTATTTCGCATGAGTTTATGGTAATCACGACCCAAGGCATACCGTGACACTGCGGCTTTTTGGGTTTCCTCTAAGGCTTTTTGATAGGGTTTAACGTCGGTGTCCATGTAATTTAAGCGGGCCGAAATAACACGCACTGTACCGGGAACCAATTGTTCTGGGTGATAGCGTTTTTCACCGTGTTTGTGCATATAGTCCATATCGGCATGATAGCCTTTGGCCAGCCAGCGATTCAAATGTTCACCGGCTTCACTTAGATCAATGTCACTGACGCCCACCTGGGCAAACCCCAGTTCTTGCGCCCATAGATCGATGTCGCTTTTTAATTGGCTGTAGTCAATTTGTTGTTGGGACGTGTTCACTGGTAAAATCTTGGTTTTAATCAATTAAAAGACAATGCAGCCATTGTACCGCAGTCAACAGACCAAGCCAATTGATGCCGCCGCCGCTGATTATTTACAGATTGATTCCTATCAGTTAATGCAGCGGGCGGCCTTGGCGGTTTATCGTCACTTGCCCGATTGTGAGACCTTGTTGGTGGTCACTGGACCCGGCAATAATGGCGGTGATGGCTGGGTGCTGGCCGAGCTGGCTCGGCAAGATCATAAAAAGGTTTTGGTCTGGGCTTTACAAGACCCCGAAAAACTTAATGGAGATGCAGCCAAAGCTGCTGCTGATTATCAAGGTGAAGTTATTTTCTCAGCACCAACTGAAGATAAATCATTTGATGTGCTGGTGGATGCCATTTTCGGAACCGGTTTAAGCCGTGCTCCGGATGGACGTTATCAGGAGGCGATTGATTATATTAATGATGGTCAAGCCAAAGTCCTGTCGGTGGATATTCCCAGCGGCTTATCCGGTGACACCGGCGTGGCTTATGCGCCGACAGTGCTAGCGGAAATAACCGTGGCGATATTAAACTTCATGCCTGGACATATCACCGCCGATGGCCGAGATTATTGTGGTAAATTAATGTTGGACAGATTGGCTGTCCCTGAACGTACTTACGCTGATATCGATCCGGCGGCTTATATATTGAATCAAACCATTCTTAATCCCTTAAAACAAACCAGAATGCACAACAGCCACAAAGGCAGTTATGGCCGGCTGTTAATCGCCGGTGGCCAACATGGTATGCTCGGCGCGGTTTTACTCAGCGGTATGGCAGCTTTGATTTCAGGGGCCGGTCTGGTGCAAGTTATCACCACCGAAGACCAAGCCCCGTGGGTGCCAGTGCATCGGCCTGAGCTCATGGCCATGGGTTTTTCCGGCAGTGAACATCAGATGCATATTCCGCCTGCCGATGTATTGGTATTGGGCATGGGATTGGGCGCCTCACAGTGGTCACAAGCTTTGTGGCAGCAATTAATGACAGCCAATATCCCTACCGTATTGGATGCCGATGGATTAAATGTACTGGCAGATCGTGATGAGACACCTGATTCAATTGTAGTAATGACACCGCACCCTAAAGAAGCGGCATGCTTGTTAAATTGTGAGGTTAAAGACATACAGGCAGACCGAATCAAAGCCAGTGAAACCTTAGCCAAGCGTTATCAATGTGTGGTGGTCTTAAAAGGTTCCGGTACCATCATCAGTGATGGCGAAGAAAATTTTATTTGCCCCTATGGCTCGGCGGATTTAGCCACCGCCGGTACCGGCGATGTCCTGGCCGGCATGATTGGTAGTTTAATGGCACAAGGTTTTAAGCCCATACATTCGGCGCAAATGGCGGTGGTTTGGCATGCCTTGACCGCAGACCAATGCGCTTTAGGTCGTTGCTTAACCGCAAGCGATTTAATTCAGCATTTATCGGAAGTTTTAAAATAACTGTTATCATAGGACACCATGAAACAAACAAGTTTAACCATTGACACCCCCGGACGGGGTTATTACCTGATTACTGACCAGATTAATTCTGCCATAAAGTCCTTATTGAATGATGTTGACGCTGGCCTGCTGCATGTGTTTTTACAGCATTCTTCCGCCGGATTAACCATCAATGAAAATGCCGATCCGACCGTGCGCGAAGACTTTAAAGCCTTTGAGGAGCATTTGGTGCCGCGGGATTTTCCTTATCAACATACACTTGAGGGGAGTGACGATATGCCGGCACATATTAAGTCATCGTTGATGGGCTGCCAACTCACCGTTCCGATAACAAATGGCCGTTTAAATTTGGGTACTTGGCAAGGTGTCTTTTTATGTGAACACCGTGATCGTCCGCATCAACGCCGATTGGTTCTGACGGTGCAATCTTAGTGTTTTATTGCCTGGCAAATAAAAATGTTAATCACATGATGGCGTGAAAAAATGATTCAAGGTCAACATAGTATTAATGAGTTAGCTGATTTGGCGCAATTAAGCCAACAGCTTTTGTGCCAGTTATCCGTCGGTGATGTGGTGTTTTTATCAGGTGATTTGGGTGCCGGAAAAACCACTTTCGTGCAAATGCTGTTACAAGCCGCCGGTGTAAATGAGCCGGTAAAAAGCCCCACTTATGCTTTGTACAATCATTATCAAATTAAAGAAAAATCCTTTATTCACATGGACCTCTACCGACTCAGTGATCCCGAGGAGCTGTATTTTCTGGATATTGAGTGGATTCTCAATGGTGCACACATTGTTTTGATTGAATGGCCGACTAAAGGTCGTGGGGTGTTGCCGACAGCGGATTGGCAGTTGACTTTTGATTGGAAAAACCATGAAAGAACCTTAACAATTACATAAGTTATGCCATGTATCTCTTTGATTTTAGTCAAAAAGCACTTGATATTGTCTGGCTTTATTATTAAACTTTAGTCGAATATCGAGTTGTTTCATGAATGTGATGCCTTTTTTACAACGATTAACCTGTCTATCTGCTTTATTGCTGACCACTATGGTCAGTGCCCAAAAAGCCGATATTGAAAGTGTCCGCGTATGGAGCGGACCCGATCACACCCGAGCTGTTTTTGACCTCAGTGCCCAGGCTGATTATAAATTATTTGAGTTAGATAATCCGCCGCGGGTGGTGATTGATGTCGCCGCCGGTCGTTTAAAAAGCAATTTAGAGCTGCCTAAAAATCGTGATATTAAGGGCATTCGTTACAGTGAAAATAAAGTCAGGGTGCGCCTGGTCTTGGATTTAAAAAAGGATTTTAAACCCAAAAGTTTCCTGCTTAAACCCACCGGTAAATATGGCCATCGCCTGGTGGTTGATTTAAACCATAAACAAACGCAAGAACAAAAAACCGTCGCCCAGGTGGTACCTGAAAATCGTGATGTCCTGGTGGCGATTGATGCCGGACACGGCGGTGAGGATCCCGGTGCCATCGGGGCATCCGGTACCTATGAAAAAGAAATCACCTTAAACATTGCCAAAGCCCTGGCTAAAAAAATAAATGCCCAAAAAGGCATGAAAGCCATGGTTATTCGCGATGGTGATTATTATATTAAGTTACGTGATCGCTTTAAGAAAGCCCGTGATCAGCGTGCCGATTTGTTTGTTTCCATTCATGCTGATGCCTTCCACAGCTCATCAGTGAATGGTGCCAGTGTCTATGTCTTATCACAACGCGGTGCCAGTTCCGAAGCCGCCAAATGGTTGGCTGATTCTGAAAACCAGGCGGACTCCATCGGCGGCGTTAAAATTGAAGACAAGCGTGATATGCTGTCACAGGTGCTTTATGACCTGTCACAAAATGCCGCCATGGAAGAAAGTCACAAAGCCGGCCAAGCCGTCTATGGTGCATTAAAAAATAAAGTGAAGTTACACGGTCGTGGCTTCGGCCAGGCCGCTTTTATTGTGTTGAAATCACCGGATGTGCCATCGATGCTGATAGAAACCGGCTATATCAGTAACCCCGATGATGAAAAGAACCTGAAAAGTCCGGCGCATATAGATAAACTCACCACCCAAATTACCTCCGGTATCCGTAATTACTTTTACCAAAGTCCGCCACCCAGAACCTGGATAGCCGCGCAAGCCAAAGCCAAAAAACACGTGGTGCAGTCCGGCGACACCCTCAGCGGTATCGCCAGCACCAACGGCACCAGTATCGACAGCATCAAATCCATCAATAATAAAAGCAATAATTCAGTTATGGTTGGTGAAGTGTTATTTTTGCCACAGTGATATACAGCTAACAATGTCCTTAGTCGAGGACCATCTTTGTTCATGATTGGCATCTCAGGCTTCGTTGTTCATCTATTTGTTTTGTTTCTATTGGGCTTGGGGCTTCTGTCTTTTATACGGCCAATAACAGCGCAACATTTTTTTGATCTATTTGCGGCAAGCAAACAAGCCCATTTGACTGAGCAGGCGATACGATTGGTGGTGGGTTTTTCTCTGGTACATTATGCTGTTATGATGAATTACACTTGCTTATTTCGGGTATTTGGCTGGCTTATTGTGATCACCAGTCTGCTGCTGATTGTGCTACCCTGGCAATGGCACCAACAATTTGCACAATACGTGATTCCCTATGTCAAAAGCCATTTAAAACTTTATGCTGTAATGTCATTATTCCTGGCTGTACTGTTACTTTATGCCATTTGGGCCCCTGAAGATTGGATATAATAAAAGCCTATGTCTATGCGATTTCGGATAATTACGCGAAAAATTCATAAATGGGTGGGTTTGCTGTTAGCGATACAAATTTTATTGTGGTTTTTGAGCGGCTTTTTAATGAGCTTTATGCCGATCGAAGAAATTCATGGTGACCATATACTGCAGCCAGCAGACCCTGAACCCACGACCTTGAAGCCAAAAACATTACAGGATTTGTCATCGGAAATCAGTGTACCCATCAAATCCGTGCAGACAAAGTCATGGTTAGGTCAATCGATTATTGAGGTCACAACGGCTGCTAAAGTTATGCGTTTTAATGCCGGTACCTTACAAGCCTTACCGGCCATTGATGAACATCAGGTGCGACAAATCATCGGCCATCGTGTGTTGCCGCATTATGACATTAAAGCCATCCGCTATTTAAGCCAGGTTCCCGATGAAGCCCGGGGGCGGGAAGCGCCCTTGTGGCAGGTCAAATTATTGGGTGATGAGAATCCCACTATTTATATGTCTGCAGATACTGGGGAGATTGTGGCGGTTCGTACTGATCGCTGGCGTTTATTTGATTTTGTCTGGATGTTACATATCATGGATTATGATGAACGCACGGATTTTAACCATCCATTGCTTTACCTGACGGCTTTGAGTGCTTTGTTATTCACTGTCAGCGGGGTTATTTTACTGGTTATCGGCTTTAAGCCTGCCCGTAAAAAAAAGACTGTCCTGAGTTAATCCCTTGATTTAGTCGGATTTTCAAACTCATGTTCTCGGCAGATTTTAAATTTATCCTGGTGCGGTAGATATTCCCCGGTGAGGTCGCATTTGAATTGTTGATTGCCGGCCTTTTGGTGGTATTTGCAACTGAGGCATTGTCCAAAACCACTGTTGTGGTGGCTAAGTTGCCATGTCCTTAATACTTTTTTAAGACCGGCAACCAATTCAGGGTCATCGTCTGGAATTTGTACCATCTGCTGCGACATCTTCTGTAAACTGTCCTGCCCTTTTTTTGTCAAAAAAAGGCGTATGACACGTTTGTCTTTTGTGCAGGGCCTGCGTTCAATGTGACCCGATTGTTCCATGATTTTCAGGGTTTGGGAAATGCTGCCTTTGGTTTGACCTAAATAGTCACTGATGGCTTGCGCGGTATTGGAATAATCATTGCATATGGATAAATATTGCAATATTTCAAGATTGACCAACTGAACGCCTTGTTCACTGGCCGCCTGGCGCATTTGGCTTATATACAAAGATGACAGGCGTTCCAGCCAGATTTCAATATTATTGAGCATATCCATATAGTATCGTAACTAAACTTTATTGACAAGGTAAAAATTTTATGTATACTGGGCATATAGTTTAGATACTAAACTATAAATTTCTTTAATTTTTTATTCGGAGAACAATGATGAGTCATATTCCTTTAATCGAACCGGCCACCACCACCGGTGAGCACAGTCAAACATTCCAGCAAATTCAAGGTGCATTCGGCACAGTCCCAAATATGTTTAAAGCCATTGGTCAATCATCAGCGGCTTTAGAAAGTATGTGGACATCCTTCGTGGCCCTGGGCAAAGGTCAGATTAACAGCCAATTGGGTGAGCAAGTGGCGGTTTTTATCGCTAACGTGAATCGCTGTGAATATTGTTTAGCGGCACACACACTGCTGGGTCAGAATGCCGGGCTTTCATCGCCCCAAATAAAAGCCGCCCAGGCGGGCCGTTCTGATGATGTCAGAACCCAGGCAGCCCTGGATTTTGCCGCAAAAATAGTCAAACAACGGGCACAGATTTCTGAGCAGGATGTGGCGCAAGTCAAACAAGCCGGTTTCAGTGATGCCGAAGTGGCGGAATTGGTGGCGCATGTGGCGTTAAATATATTTACCAATTACACCAATGTGGCCTTGGCCGTCCCGGTTGACTTTCCCCAAGTGCAACTGATTCAAGCCGCATAACGGCCATTACCGGATTTAATCATGAACAGTATGACAATGATGACAATCTTAGGGTTAACCGCATCGGCTGCCCTGGCAGAAGTTAATGAGGTTGGCAAGGCTCAGGTGTATTTTGTGCATTTACAAGATGGCGCTGAAGTGACCAGTCCTTTTCCGGTGGTGTTTGGTCTAAAGGGTATGGGGGTGGCCCCGGCAGGGGTTGATCCGACTGTCTTTAAACAGGTCGGTCATCACCACTTATTTATCAATCAGAGCGTAACCGCTGATATGGCCGGTCAGGTGGTACCCGCAGATGACAGTCATCTTCATTTTGGTGGCGGCCAGACTGAAACCATGTTAAGCCTGGCGCCGGGCACTTATCAGTTGCAATTGGTGTTGGCGGATCCTTATCACAGAATCCATCAACCTGCGATTGCCTCGCCGGCCATCTCCATTACAGTGACAGGGGGTGATCATGAAGATTGATGTTTACGATTCCTTTGCGACCTCAAACCAGGGCCGATTAATGCACTTTGATGTGTTTGTTGAATCAGGCACATCGGCGCAACAAGCCTTGGCGTATGGGCAACAGTGGTTGTTATCGATCGGCGAATCTTCCGCCGGTTTAAAGCAATCCCATTGTAACTATTGCCATTCTGAGGCGGCCAACCCCGAAGTGGGGCATCACATTAAAAACTATGGGTATTTCATCCTGCAAATGGAAGGCTGCCCGGCACCCTATTAAACAATTAAATTTTACATGAACCGGCAACCTGTTGGTTCCACAGGAGACGATTATGAAAACAAAACAATTTAAATTAATCCCATTCACCGCAGCGGTGTTGTTGGCCTTGACCATGGACATGATCAGCACGGTCTATGCCCACGGTGATCAGGTCAAGCAAAGCGAACAAAACCATGCGATTAAAGCGGCTAAGGGTAACGCCAAGCTGGCTGCTTTTGATATCGTGCATGCCAACATTGAAGCCAGCGATCGCTGGCTCAACTTTGTGATGCAGGTCAGCGATCAGGCCGGTGAAACCAAACCAACTCCCACCGGTAAGCTCGAGGGCAGCGATGTCTTTTCCTATGTGTGGCCAACCAAGATTAACAGTGATGTGGTCGGATTTGAAGCTGATCAGGGTATTTTATCGATGGCCATTACTTCACATCCGGATTTTGATGACACCCCTTTATTCGATGAAAACGGTGATGGTGATTTAGGTAATGATGGCACAGTTTGGCATTCCCATTGGGTGGTGCTGGTGCCGGATGATGCCTGCGGTGAAGGGGCTTTAAAAGTTAAAGACATTCCGGCAGGCAGCACACCGAAACTACCGGTTACCTGGCCGGGTTTACCCATCTTAATTGACAGCCCGGGCTATTCACCGGTGATTAATCAAAACCAAGTCAGTGTCCGCGTGCCATTTAATAACGCTAAAGAATTAATTGGTGTGGCCTTTGATGGGGTGACATCGGGCCTGCGAGTCAATGAAAGCGCCCATGCCCCCTTACTGTGTGTGGTCGATGTGTTTGATGTGGCTTCCGGCGATTTGTCCTTACCGGGTCGTATTAAATAATACAGTATACAAGCATAAAAACCGGGTGATTGAAGTGTTCA